>ENA-OOZG01002727-OOZG01002727.1-human-gut-metagenome-genome-assembly--contig:-NODE-2727-length-10610-cov-2.690099_pt1 | contig 10610 bp, 6 predicted proteins | sample MGYA00241706_ERZ501384 | MGnify/ENA primary metagenome ERZ501384 (study PRJEB25962, sample SAMEA2042742) | human gut metagenome | biome: human gut; feature: human-associated habitat; material: faeces... | reverse complement strand
ATCCGCTGCATGCCATTCCCTCCTGCATGGTGGGTGCATCCCTGGCGGCGGCGCTGTCCATGCTGTTTGGTTGTGCCGTACCGGCCCCGCACGGCGGCATGTTCTTGCTGCCGCTGAACCCGCATCCGTTCCGGTATCTGCTTGCCTTACTGATGGGCAGCCTGTTGACGGCGGTGACCCTTGCGGTTTTACGCAAAAAGTACCCGCCTAAGGATGAGGAACAGCCAACAAATTGACCTGATGATTTAGAAAAAGGCTTTTGGGCGCTGCTCAAGCAATACACGACAGCCGATAGGCAAATAAAATTTGCACAAAAGCCTGACTGATATGCCCCCTATATAGCCTTCAGTGTTTTATTTCACTGTTCGCTATATAGGGAGCATATCAATGATCTGTTTCGGTCCCTTTTAGTTCGTCGACCTTGTTCCAAAGCATGATGCCGTATTCGTGACAGATATCAACTTGCGCATTTTAGCAGGTTCTCTGAATCTTGGTAAATCCACAAGCGATAATGTCTTTGGCACGTTCCGTACAATGTTGGAGTATAAACTCACATCGCAGGGAAAGTTCTTTGCTAAAATCGATAAGTGGTATTCATCCTGCAAAACATCCAATTATTCTTCTGTCATACCAATTAGGTCAAACTTTTCTTTTGAAATCGTCAAGTCAAAGGTGTCCTTTAGCGGCTTGGTGAATTTCACCCAAATTGTGCGTTCTGTCAGGTCATAGTACCAGCCATTGTCAGCTGTTTCCCAACCATCTTTGACAATATACTGTTTCAGCCTCTTATTGTTGAGGGATATCCAATAGGCGCCTTTGTCCTTACTAATGAGTTTGATCATCATACTCTGCACGGGAGAAGAATAACTACCCTGTGTGGCAAAATGAATTTCAGTCTGCACACCTGCCGTTACAGTAATGCTAGTTTTTGCATAAGCACCTTCTTTATACAGTTCGCTATGCCCGTCGTCATCGTACCAGGTAAATGTGCTGTCTCTTTCAGCAGCAATCAATAGGTTCAGATGGTGCAGCGAGTCTTTTTGAATACGATAAATATCATCGGTCATCGGCACAATGGCACTATCCCGCAAGAACATCGGAATACTGGCAAGATCTACTGGCAAATCGATTGTCTGTCCACCCTCATAGGGGCGGAAGTTGTCGTTCATATCATACCAGATGCTTTCCTTTGGCAGGTAGATGGTACGGGTCTTAGCACCTTTCTCTACAACGCTTGCCACCAAAATGCTACCACCCAGCATAAAGGTTAGGTTTTGATCTTTATAACACTGCGGGTCATCTGGAAATTCCAAGAAGAGCGGGCGCCATATGGGCATGCCATTCTGGCTACTCTCGTAGAATAGTGAATACAGGTAGGGCAGCATACGGTAACGCAGGCGGTATGCATCCCGGATATAGGGTAATAACTTTTCATACATCCAAGGCTGTGTTACAGTGTTATCATTGTTGGCTGAGTTTATGCAGAAACGGGGTTGAAGCACACCGTTTTGTATCCAGCGCAGCAACAATTCTTCTTCTGGCGCCGGCCCAGCAAAGCCTCCGATATCACAGCCCATGTTAGCACAACCAGAGATGCCCATACCTAAGATGGTGGCTATGTTGAATTTCAGCGTACGCCAATCCGTCAGGTTATCACCTCCCCACACCTGTGCATAGCGCTGGATACCGGCATACCCAGCGCGGTTAATGATATAGGGACGTTCACCAGGGTAGACCTCGTGCAGCGCCTGCTTGGCAGTGTAGGCCATCAGGTTTGAGTGCTGAATCTTCAGTTCGGCCATCGTGCCTTTCTGCCCTTCAAAGTCGCACTGTGCTTCGCGATCCTCTACACCGTCCATCTCGCAATTATCGTTCCATACAGTTTTAGAACCCATTTCTAAGATATGCTTTATCAGCAATTCTTTCCATGCATTGCGACCTGATGGGCTGGTGAAATCCACAAATCGCCCTTCCCCGCCCCACCAGCGGCCATAGTAATCATCACAGCCATTCGGTGCTTTAATAAAGGCATTGTGATTTTCAAACCATTCCCTGTAAGGGTGCCGTTCCAGAATACCCGGTTTAAGGTTTACAATTACATTAATACCGCGAGCATTCATCTCGTCAAAGAACCTTTTCGGGTTTGGAAAACGCTTTTTGTTCCAGCTAAACACATAGCGAAGATTATCCTCCTCTCCGCTCGAATAACCAGATGCCAGCCAGAAGTTATCAACAGGAATTTTTACTTTATCATACTTGTCAATAACCTCGTAGATTTCCTTATCACAGTCCTTGTCCAGCTCTGTGTAATACATTGTCGAGGCGCAATATCCTAAGGATTGCTTGGTAGGCAAAGCGGTGCGGCCGGTCAGCTGGGTATAGCGGTCTATGACCTGAGCCACTGTTGGTCCGTTGATCAAGAATAGGTCAATATCGCCTCCATCGGTCTGATAATAGCAGTATGGTTCCCAATAGCCAGAGATTTCCTGCCCCATGTCAAACACGCAATCGTAGGAATTGTGGTAAAATAGTCCGATAGCATGCCGCTTATCCTCATTGATTCGGACATAGAAAGGTATATGCTTATACATCGGATCACCAGTCTCTGGGTCGTGTCCGATGGCATCCTTGGGGGACATGCGCATCCGGCGATTCTTTTTATCCAGATGACCAGTTTTTTCACCAAAACCGAAGAAATGATCCTTGGTTCGATCTATGCAAGAGTAGTGGCTAAGTCGGCCCAACTGGTCTCGCTCAAAAGCACGCTCTTTCAGATCGCGATACAGCGGATTACCTTGCAAGTCATACAAAGAAAAGCTGAAGGGTTCCTTGCGTAGCACTAGTTTCACTGTTTTTGTAGTAAAAGTTAGATCATTTTCAGTCTCTGTATACGGTATGGTCACAGGTGTAATCCGTGTGCGCTCATCCTTGAGCAACTCGTCCATGCGATCTGGCCATGCGGTCATAACTAGCGTATAGGAGTTCTCTTGCATAGGGGTATTTCGATCAAAATGTACGCGGATACGGATCACGTCATCGGTCATGAACACAATCATTACATCGGCGGCATCGCCGTGGATAAGATAACCGTTGTCGACAATTTTGATATTCTCATACTTACGAAGCAGCATAGCGTCACCTCACTTTCCATATATCAATCAAATCAAACTGTTCAAACAATTCAGCCCCTGTGTAGTCTGTGGGCAGCGGTTTGTGCGCTTAATCTCTGCTATACAGTAACCGTCTAGTTTTATAGTTGTTGAGCACGCAACTGTCATCTCACAGTGTGGTTACAACGCCTTCTTTTGGGGCAACGATAAGACAGTGGTTTTTGACCCGATCACCTTCCATCACATGCAGTTCATTATCTACCAAAGCAAAAAACGCACATTCTTGCAGGAACATAGGGCTAAGGTTCAGCGTACAGTCACTTCTGTCATCTTGCCACCTTTGTAATAGTGCATAGAATCACCCTCGTCATGCCAACAGTGCCAGCAGGTAGGTAGCTTTACGGGTTGTTGTACCCTACTCCGGTAAGTTTGCCACCAACATGTCGCGGCCGAAATGCGAAGTCGATCTTTCCTAATAGACATCAGGGTCATTCTTGAAGTCAAACGTCAGTCGCGCATGTTACGTGTAATTGTGCAGCTTGCTTCATACCCAACGCTATACTCACACAAGGCACACTTTGGCAACAGTTAAGGGGGCACAATCGCTGCTCATGGCAACACCTATTATTATCCTTTGACAGCACCGGCAATCATGCCTTTCATAAATTGCTTTTGGAACAACAGAAAGATGACCAGCACGGGAATCATGGTCAGGACGGACATTGCCAACAGACTCCCCCAGTCAACGGCATACTGACCAGAGAAGTTGGCCAGTGCCAGCTGCACAGTATATTTTTGCGTATCTCGGATAACGACCAACGGCCACATATAGTCATTCCAGCGCCAGAGAAAAGAGAAAATAGCCAGAACGCTCATAATTGGCTTTGCCAGAGGAATCATCAATTTCAGAAAAATTCGCGTCTCGCTGGCACCATCGATGCGAGCAGATTCCATCAGTTCATTGGGGATAGTCAGAAAATACTGCCGTACCAGGAAAACACCTGCCGGGGTGGCCGCACAGGGGATGATCAGTCCCCAGAAGTTGTTGTACATTTTAAAAGTACGGATAACTTGGAAAATGGGGATCATCAGCACTTCCAGCGGCAGCATCATAGTTGCCAGGAAGAACATAAAGATAGCCGTGCTTCCCTTAAACTTATACTTGGCAAAGGCATAACCCGCCATCGTGTTAATGACAACGGTCAGCAGTGTTGCCGATACCGCCACAATGGTCGTGTTTTTAAAGTACAAGCTGAAATCGCCGCGGTTCCAGGCATCAATATAGCCTTCCAGTGTGAAATGAGAAGGCAATAGCTTGGGCGGGTAAGCAAAAAGCTCTGCGCCTGATTTGAAAGAGGAAAGTGTCATCCAGAGGATGGGCAAAATGTAGATCAGGGTAAAAATCACCAGGACAATATACGTAAGAGTTTGGTTTTCCCTGCGGCCAGCAATGCCTTTCACTTTTGCTTCCTTTTTGGTGTTTTTCTGGAACGTCTTAGTCATTGACGGCACCTCCCTTATTTATCTTAAACTGAACCAGCGTCAGAACAGCTAGGATGACCAACAGCACCATGGACAGGGCACTGGCATAACCAAGTTCAAACTTCTGGAATGCCCGCTCATAAATGTACTGAACGGCAAATTTCGTTGTACCTGCCGGGCCACCATTTGTCAGCGTCAGTACTAGGCCATACTGCTTGAACAAATCGATAAAGCCCAAAATCATAACCAGGAATGTGGTTGGCTTGAGCAAAGGCAATGTAATAGAAATAAACTGCCGCAAGTTTGAAGCACCATCCACCTCAGCGGCTTCATAATAGGTCTCGTCAATGCTCATCAAGCCAGAAATAAAGGTGACCATATAAAAGCCGGAACGCGACCATACTGATGCGATAATAACGACGGCCATGGCCGTTGCGCCATTTGTAAACCAGTTAACAGAGGTGCCACCCATTTGCGTAATAAGGTAGTTGATAATACCAGTGCTATCACCAAAAATGAACTGGAATAAAAGACCGACGACAATGTACGAGATCATTGACGGCCAGTAAAATACAGCACGGAAGAAGCTACGGCCACGGATATTTTTGACCAGCAGCGTGGCCAGCAGCAGCGGGATTGCAACAATCATGGGCAGAGCAATGATGGCATAAATAAAAGTTTGCCGGATGGAAGTCCAAAAGTAGCTGTCGTGGAACAGCTTTACATAGTTAGACAAGCCAATAAAGTTTAATTCGCCTAAGCCACCCCAGTCTGTCAATGAATAGGCAAAGCCGAAAACCGCAGGCACGGCAATAAAGATGGCGAATATAAACAGGTTTGGAAAGATCATCAGATACGGGAACACTTTCATCTCAGCTGATTGAATAGAGCCCTTTCTTTTAGCGTCCTTCACTACAGATACTCCTTTCTATTAAAAGGGGTGGCGCAGATCTCTTATCCGCGCCACCCGTGTGCTTTTTACGCTGATTCAGCGCTTAATCGTTTTTACTTAATATAGCCCTTATCTTTCATAAATTCGTTAGTATCTGCATCTACCTTGGCCGCCATGTCTTCGGGCGTGAGGGTTCCGGCTAGCACTTCAGGCCAGTAATCCTGCAGGTCGGTATATGCAACCGCAGTGTATCCTGCCATACTCATATCAAAACCTGCTGCGGGGACCGTGTTGGCCAACTCATTTGCAAAGACTGCGAACGCCTCGGCACGAACAGGGTACTCAATGTTGGCATTGTCCTTACGCGGAGAAACATACAGACAATCTTTGCAATACTTTTCATTCTGTTCCTGTGCAGTTACCCAGGTAATGAAGTCAACAGCTTCCTGCTCGCAGCCTGTGCCCTTAAAAGCGGTAATGTTCTTACCGCCGGGGACGGAGGAGCGAGTAGTTCCTTTAGGCATGTAGGTCACGCCCCACTCAAAGTCCTTAATGTTCTCGTCATAGTTCTGGACCATCCAAGTACCGGCGATATGCACAGCCACCTGACCAGAACGGAAGAGGTTGTTGGCGTCTTCTCCACTAAGCCAAATGCTGCTGACAGCCAAGCCATCATCAAACAGTCCTTTGGTAAAGTTGATCGCATTCATACTTTCCGGGCTGGAAAGATTGCCACCATTCTCGTTGGCCAAGCTACCACCGAATTCATACAGGATGGTGGCCCAGCGGTGAGAGGGGTTGTCGATGACCATTCCGTACTTGACAGCGCCACTGTCCACAACTTTCTGCAAGTCTTCCTTGAACTCGTCCCAAGTCCAAACATCGTCGGGGCCGGTGGGAACTTCCACACCAGCAGCCTCAAAGGCGGTCTTATTGTAAATCATGCCATTGGCGGTAACCTCGGTCGGAATTGCCACAACTTCGTCGCCGCTCTTATACAGGTATTCAACAGATTCCAGATACTCGTTTTGCAGTGCATCGGTATCAATGTAATCGCCGAAGTCAACCATTGCATCGTGCAGCTGGCTGATGGTCGACTCGGTGCCACGCGACATTGCAGGTGCCTCACCACCCGCAATGGACATCTGCAGTTTGGTGTTCAGATCATTGAATGCGATCTCCTGCAGATTGATCTTGATGTTCGGATGCAACTGCTCGTACTCATCAATCAAGCCTTGCATGACCTTGGTTTCGTTTCCATCGGTCCACCAAATCAGATCCATCGTAACCTGCTTGTCGGATGAACTGGCTGCAGTACTTGTGCTGCTGTCCCCAACCGGTGCAGCGCTGCTTGCAGAAGAACTGCAACCTGCCAAAGCGGCCCCAGCCATACATGCTGCCATTGCTAATGCCATTGTCTTTTTCATTTGTATTGTCCTCCTTTTGTGCTTATATTGCGCTTGTCTCTGAAGCGCTTTCGTTGTCTATATTCTATAAAATTTAAGGCATTGGCAACAGGTATCAATTTTGAGTTTCAGGTGGTAATTTTTTGCACTTTTCCCGGTACTCTGCCGGCACTATGCCGCACTTTTTCTTAAATACCTGGCTGAAATAATGCGGGTCGCTAAAGCCTACCTCCTCGGCAATCTGGTAGGTTTTCATGGCGGTGCTTGCCAGCAATGCTTGGGCTTTTTCAATGCGTATTCGCGCCAGATACTCGGAGAAATTCTCCTGCATTTCCTTTTTGAAAGCACGGCTTAAATAGCTGCTGTTCAACTGCAGCATATCCGCCACGCCCTCTAGACTCAAATCTCGGTCACCGTAGTGTTCCTCAACATACAAGCACATGCGGCCGACTACATCGGCCTTCTTTTTGACATATTCGCAAACTGCCTGTACACCTCGCGTCAGGCAGTCATATCGTGCGGCAAAGTTTTCATTTTCATAATAGTGCTGCCACAGATTCTCGGTGTGCATATCCAGTTTGGCAGCACACAGAGCAGCCTCACGGGAACATTCACGAATTTTGGCAAGAGCCAGCGGTTTGTCTTTACTAATCACAAGCCCCTGTTTCCAATCGTTCAGCATGGCTCTTACTTCCTCTGCCTGGCCGTGTTGGATTGCCGATGCTAGTTCCTGGGTATTCATCCGGCGGTTATCTTTTTTGGCAGAGACAGGATTGGCAATAACGCAGCTTTTCTCGCAGAAATAGCCGGTGTGTACCATGGCAGAAGTGTCCTCGTAGGCTTTTTGTAGCTTCTTTTCATCGTTGTAAATTTCACTGACGCAAAATATACCTGTGCCCAGTTCCGTCGGCAATTGATTCGCAAAGTTCTTTAGCACGGTAATCAGCCGTTCACGCGCCGTAATTTTATCAATTCCCGGCAACACGGGACAAAGCAGGATAATCTTTCCGTCTGCACTTCCGAAGATTGGTTCATAGCCTGCTTCTTGTAAAACTCTCCCGGTATAGGTCTGGGCCATAGCCAGCACCAAAGGCGCTTTAAACTTTGTATTATAAAAGCTGCCCATAACGACCACACTGTCCGCCCTAGTCTTTTCTTTAATCCATTCCATATCTGTGAAATTAGAGCCAGATGTACCATAGCGAGCCAGATTGAACAATAGGCTAGAAGTTGCCAGCGTTCGAGTATTCTCCATCTCGGCTTTTGCTTGTTCGGAATTGAGGCGGGTTGATTCATGCTTGTCCAGTTCGGCCACGACTTTTTCGATCGTACCCTGCAATTCGGTACGGATAATAGGCTTTAGCAGGTAGTTCACAGTTCCTGCCCTCATAGCGCTTTGGGCGAAGTTGAAATCTGCATAAGCTGAAACAATAACGACCTTAGTCTGCGGCTCATTCTTGGCACAGTATTCAGCCAACTGCAGCCCGGTAAGGCCCGGCATTTTAATATCCGTAATCACAATATTGGGATGCAGTCTTTCGATCAGGCGCTTGCCTTTATCCCCTGTTTTGGCCGTTCCGACAATATAGCAACCGAGCTTTTCCCAATCTATCAGGGTTTGCAAACTTTGTAAAATCAGTTCCTCATCGTCCAATAAAATCACAGAGTATCTGCTCATGTTTTCTTCCTTCCTGCAGGCGCTAATACCCTCACACCACATGCATTTTCTTACTGATTTTCTTCTATAGGCAGCATAAGCGTAATGCTTGTACCCCATTCAGCATCGCTTAAAACCGAGATCGAGCCACTTGCACCGTACACATAACGGATGCGGTCTACTACATTGCGGGTGCCAATGCCCAAATTCTTTTTATCGTCCTCGTTCGCTTTGCCCGCGATATATCGATTGACAGACTCCAATGTCTCGCGGGAAAGCCCCACACCATCATCAGATACTTGAATACACAAGTGCTCATTCTCCCTATAGACTTCAACCGTGCAGGTACCCAGCCGGGCACTGGGGACGATGCCGTGCAAAACAGCATTTTCTACCAATGGCTGTACGATCATACGGGGGATACGCAGTCCTTCGCACTGCGGATCCACTGTGATACTGTAATTCAGTTGTCCTGCCTGCATCGTCTGATAAATTTGCAGGAAAGCATCCACACAAGCCTGTTCCTCTTTTACCGTGGTAAAATTAGCATCACTCATACGATTTTTCATCAGCTTGGCAAACGCACTGGTGATGATGCGCACATCCTCGGTTCGTCCCAGCTGAGACAAGGCATTGATACACTCCAAAGTGTTGTACAAAAAGTGCGGTTTAATTTGATGCTGAAGCTGGGTGATCTGCATTTCCTTATAGGCCAGGTTAGCTTTCAGATTTTGGTTGACTAACTCATCTATACGGCGCGCCATAATGTTTAAATTGTCAGCCAAAATTTCAATTTCATCGCCGGTGTGTATATCTAAAGAAATATCGTAATCCTCATTCTGAATTTTTTTAACGGCATCCATAATATGAGCGATAGGTCCAGTAATAATTGTGTGATTTAATACTGTGATTGACAAAATAAGCAGAATTGCAATTACTGCAAAGGATAGAATCATCAACACCAGCAGACTATGCATCTCGTAAATGTCATCGTTTGACACAGCACTTAGAAAATACCACCCGTCATTCATGACTTCATTGCTACAAAGCAACATTTTCCCAATGCCGTCCACCGTAAAGGTGATACCGCCTTGGGCATCCGATAAGTCCTGATCTGCCAACGCCTGCAAATAGGCCTCTTTATCAATATTGTCGCGACAAATCAGCACATCATTCTTGCTGTCATACAAGCCTAAAAAGCCGTTATTGTTGCCTGCGATAACGTCCAAGCGTTCTTTTAGCCCCTGGTCATCGTATAGGAAGGTAATATAGCCAACAATCTCACATGTTTCCAATGTGCGCACAGCACGATTGTATACAAGATGCCCGTCCAGAAATTCTGATGTCACCCGACCATCTGGCGTAAAACGTGAAATGTCCGTAGTATTTGGAAGGTGGTAAGTACTTTCCTGGTTGGGTGCTTTTTCCCATTTTGTAATCAAATTTCCGTTAACATCGTACAGATATACGCCGCTGATTACATCCATCGCAATGCTGCGCAGTGTAATAACACTGCGCAGCTCTTTGCTATTATAATAAATCTCTGCCTGGGAACTGCCGCCATTTTTAATGATGTTAGAGATCACGCCGTCCAGCGTCACAAAATCAATTTGGTGGACAAACGCATCCGAGTTTTCGTTGAAGCGGGCACTCATTGTTTGGGCAAGAGTCTGGTTCGCCTTTACCGCATTGCGGTACTCGATTTTCGACACTTGCTCAATGACTATGAAGTCAAACACAATCAACAGCAAAGTGATGATTACCGAACTGCCGACAACCATTTTCCACCTAAGTGATTTCCCAAATTTCAAAGTATTCCACTTCCCCCATCCATTCTAGCAGCATTTGATCAATCTTGCGATTGCTATTTTAATTTTACACCTTTCGTAGCGATGATGTCTACCCCCATATTTGCCACATTTTCGGCGACAACCTGCCCGATGGTCACCGGAGCGGCCACGGTCACAGACTTGAGTGCCCGCACCACGGCAAAGATTTTGTCCTTGGGGATGTCCGTCCGCGTCTTGCAGCTCACAGCGGCCAGTACGCCGCCGGTCACCCGC
>ENA-OOZG01002720-OOZG01002720.1-human-gut-metagenome-genome-assembly--contig:-NODE-2720-length-10650-cov-1.709863_pt1 | contig 10650 bp, 5 predicted proteins | sample MGYA00241706_ERZ501384 | MGnify/ENA primary metagenome ERZ501384 (study PRJEB25962, sample SAMEA2042742) | human gut metagenome | biome: human gut; feature: human-associated habitat; material: faeces... | reverse complement strand
AAGCGGTATCCGTCCGATACCGCTGAGACTCGAACAGGCACTGACGGCTGAAAACACAGAGAGCGACGGCGCAAGGCGTATAAGAATGAGCGCACCGAGCGAGCTTGATATGTCGCTGTACGGAAAAGTGGCGCAGGGCAATAACGAGCCTATGACAAAGCAGAAAATATGGGAAAGAAAGCTGCTTGATTTTTCTCTGAGAAATTCTCTGCTGAATTTCAGAATAAATAAAAGCACGGTCGAAATTATGGTGTCGGATCTGTCGCTTCTTGAAGATAAGCTGTCTGACGGAACGGATTTCCGCATCCTTGAGGCACCGTCCGAGTGGACGGTTTCTATGCGAGATGCTAAAACGTTTGAGATAGAAACCGATAAGGACCTTGTAAGGAATATAGCCGAGCAGGAACTGAAAAACAAGAGGATAAGGACGTTCATGGACGCAGCAGAGCTTGAGGAGAGCCTTAAGAAGCTGTACCGTGCGGCTAAGGTGAGTATGGAGGAGAACGGCTCGAACACGCTGTTCCTGTCGCTCGGAATGCTCAGGTGGTTTGAAAGCGAAATGTCGGAAAAGGCGAGATATGCGCCTCTTGTGCTTATACCGATAGATATAGTCAGAAATGTCCGTGACAAAGGTTATATAATCAGAAGCCGTCAGGAAGACGCTCAGATAAACGTAACGATGATAGAGTATTTACGGCAGGATCACGGCATTGAGATAAACGGTCTTGATCCTCTGCCCGAAGACGAGCATGGAATTGACCTGCCGCTTGTTTTCAATACCGTAAGACAGGCGATAATGGGCAAAAAAACGTGGAATATTATCGAACACAGTTTTATCGGGCTGTTCAGCTTCGGTCAGTTTGTAATGTGGAACGATATAAGAAACCGCAGTGACGAACTTAAAAGCAACAAGGTGGTATCCTGCCTTATGGAAGGTGCGACAAGCGAGGCACTGACGGGGGACTTTATTGCAGATACCGATATTGACAGCAAAATATCGCTTACGGATATTGCTGTCCCCGTTGACGCAGATTCTTCACAGCTGAGTGCGGTGGCTGCGGCATCGGCAGGAAGAAGCTTTGTACTGCACGGTCCTCCCGGAACGGGTAAATCGCAGACTATCACCAATATGATAGCGAATGCGCTTTATCACGGAAAAAGCGTTCTGTTTGTGGCGGAGAAAATGGCGGCGCTGAGCGTTGTACAGAAGCGTCTTGCTAATATCGGGCTTGACCCGTTCTGCCTTGAGCTTCACTCCAACAAGACAAGTAAATCCGTTGTTTTAGCGGAACTTAACAAGTCGCTTGAAACGGCAAGGGTAAAATCTCCCGAACAACACGCCGCAGTTGCACAGAAGCTGGCGCAGGAAAAGGCAAAGCTGAACTTTGTGATAGAGGCTCTGCACGAAAAGCGCAATTTCGGTGAATCGCTGTATACGGCTATCGAACGCTATGAGCAGTGTATGGCTGAAAAGGGGAAAATATCTATCGGCAGAGATGCTTTGCAAAATGCCGACGAAGGTACTATTGCACGATTTGAGGAAATTATATCGGAATATGTTGTCGCAATATCCGAGATAGGTGTTTATGCACAGCATCCGCTTATAAGATACGGCGGATGTGAATATTCCACAGAAATGCGTGACAGCTTCAAAAACGGCCTTGACAGACTTGCGGAGGAATACGGCAGGGCGGACGAGGCATTGAACCTTATAGCAGCTGCTGTCGGTCTTGACGGAAATATCAGCCGTGAAAAGCTGAACGCCGTATCGGGTCTTATAGATGCTTGCGGCGAGGACGCACCTGTAATAAATGAGATATTGGGTACGGCGGATTTTGACGCTGTCGTTTCAAAGCTGAAAACGCTGTGCGAAACGGGAAAAGCATACAATGCGCTTTGTGCCGAAATCGAAAACGGCTTTGACAAGGCTGTGCTTTCATATCCTGCACAAAGTGCAAGAGTGAAATGGAAGCAGGCGGAGGCTAAGTGGTTTTTGCCGAAGCTGATAGGTCAGAACAGGCTGTATAAGGAGCTTAAAGTTTACAGCAAAAATCCTGCCGCATTTAAAAAGAGCGATGTATGCGGAGTATACGACAGACTGATTGAACTGTCGGAAAAATCGGAGCAGATAGGGCAGACCATCTCGGCACTGAATATAACGGGCGGAATATTGTCCGGTATGGCGACCGACTGGGATATGCTTTCAAGGGCGGTGCATAAGACAAAGGCTGTTTATGGGGCGGTAGCTTCCGACGGATTCAGCGACAGCGAGAAACAGCATATTGTGAACGTGTTCGTGAAGCGTTCACCGCAGGAAATTGCCGGATGTGCGAAAAATCTTGAGGCGGTAAGAAGCTATACGGAAAAATCCGACAGACTGGCTGAACTTTATTCGGTGGACACGGAATTTGAAGAAAGCGCCGATTGGCTTACAAGCGTTAACTCGGTATTTAAGGCGATTTCGGACAATATTTCGCTTGTAAAGAGCAAGGCGGCGTTCAACTTGGCGGATAAGCGGCTTTGTGACGCAGGGCTTGCGGCTGTGAGCCGTGCCTATAAAAACGGCACTGTATCGGCAGATAATATAAGAGCGGCTTATCACTGCGAGCTTTATTATCAGCTGGCACTTATGACTATCGCCGCAGACAAGCGTCTTGCCTCCTTCAACGGAAAGCAGTATGATGCTCTGATTGACGAATACAGAAGAACGATAAAGGAATATCAGAGGCTCACTATGCAGGAGCTTGCGGCAAGGCTGTCGGCAAATATACCCGTATCAGACGGTACGAGCGCCGCATCCTCCGAGATGGGAATACTGAAGAAGGCTATAAAAAATAACGGCAGAATGATGCCGCTCAGAAAGCTGTTCGACAAGATACCGACACTGCTCAGAAGACTCTGCCCGTGTATGCTTATGAGCCCTATCTCAGTGGCACAGTATATCGACCCGTCATTCCCGAAATTCGACCTTGTGATATTTGATGAAGCGTCACAGCTTCCGACAAGCGAGGCTGTCGGCACTATAGCAAGGGGCGAGAATGTTGTTATAGTAGGTGACCCGAAGCAGCTGCCGCCTACGTCATTCTTTACAAGCAACCGTATTGACGAGGACAACAGCGAGCTTGAGGATCTGGAGAGCCTGCTTGACGACTGCCTTGCAATCTCTATGCCGCAGATGTATCTCAAGTGGCACTACCGCTCACGGCACGAGAGCCTTATCGCATACAGCAATATGAAGTATTATGACAATAAGCTGTATACTTTCCCGTCACCGAACGACCTTGTATCGCAGGTAAGGCTTATACGTCCGGAAGGCTTCTATGACAAGGGCAAGACAAAGCAGAACAAGGCTGAAGCGGAGGCTATAGTCAATGAAATCATCCGCAGGCTGAGCGATGAAAAGCTGAGGAATGACAGCATAGGCGTGGTAACGTTCAGCTCTGTTCAGCAGAATTTAATTGACGATATGCTGGTTGACGCATTTGCAAAGAACCCGGATATAGCTGATTTTGACGCAAAGTGTGACGAGCCTGTGTTTATCAAGAACCTTGAAAATGTACAGGGTGACGAGCGTGACATTATACTGTTCTCGGTGGGCTACGGTCCTGACGAGAACGGCAAGGTTTCGATGAACTTCGGCCCGCTTAACCGTGACGGCGGATGGAGAAGACTTAATGTTGCAATCTCAAGGGCAAGGAAGGAAATGATAGTTTATTCCGTTCTGCGTCCTGAGCAGATAGACCTTACGAGAACACGTTCGGAGGGTGTTGCGGGGCTTAAGGGCTTCCTTGAGTTTGCAACGAGAGGTACGAATGTAATCGCAGGACGCACGGATATGTTTGCAAAAGCGGATGACAGCCTTGTAAGCGAGATAGCGAAGGGCATTGAAACGCTCGGATATAAGACGAGGTGCAACATAGGCTGTTCGCAGTTCAGAATGGATATAGGCATAATTGATCCCGAAAAACCTGAAACATATATTCTCGGTATTATGCTTGACGGTGAAAACTGCCACAGAAGCGCAACCGCAAGGGACAGATTTGCGGTTCAGCCGGGTGTGCTTGAGGGGCTTGGCTGGAGCGTAATGCGTGTATGGACGCTCGACTGGCTTGACGACAGCAACGGAGTTTTACAGCACATAAAGCAGGCTGTTGAAAATGCACAGCATCCGCAGGAAAAGCCTGTAGGGGAAGTAAAGACAAAGCAGGCACCGGTATTTGAAACGGTCGAGAAAACGCCTGCGCCGAATAAGGCAACGCTGTATGAAACGGCAGATATAGCGCCTGTCGGAACGCCCGAACAGTTTTATCTTCCTGAAACGGTTTCTGTTATACAGTCGCTTGCAGTGCTTATTTTGTCGGCAGAAGCGCCGATAAGCCGTAACGCTCTTGTGCATAAGCTGATAGGTGCGTGGGGCATAACAAGAAGCGGCGACCGCACGGACAAGGTGCTTGCCGATGTGTTCAGAATGATCGACAAGCGTATAACGATTGATGAGAACAATGCGTTCTTCTGGCTCGGCAAGCAAAACCCCGATACTTATGACATTTATCGTCCTGCCGATATTCAGGGCAACAGAAGGGAGCTTACGGAAATCCCGTCGGAAGAAATAATCTCCGCTATGACGGAGGTGCTTTCAGAGCAGATAGGACTTTCAAGAGCCGACCTTATTCGTGAGACCGCAAAGAAATTCGGCTACACAAGGCTCGGTACGGTGATGACCTCTACAGTCGAGTTCGCAGTCGATAAGGCGGTATCAGGCGGCAAAATCAAGAATAACGGTGATAGATACACGCTCTGATCTATGGTGTGTCTGCCGGAGATTTGCAAACGATGTATGATAATAAAAAGCACCCCGCTATGTCGGGGTGCTTTTATTATGTATGTTTACTGCATACTGTAATAGTCAAGATCTATCTTGTCATATCTCTTTACCGCAGTTTCGATGGAAGTTACTTCTTCATCTATTTTTACAATCTTGCCGTCCTTATAAAGATACAGTGTTCCGCCACGAAAGCCGTCTTTATGCTTCATACCGCATATCATCGTTATATTGTCCTTATCAAGCACACAGTAACGGCTGACATCATCTTTTATTGCCGTTTCCTTGCCGTCTTGATTTATCGTGAGAACGCTTGTCGGTTCTTCTTCGTCCGTGCCATAGGTGTTTTTAATATAGTAAAAACTGCCGTCAAGATATGTTATATTATCGCTGTCGGCATTTTCCGAAATCAGCTTGCCGTCAACGTAAATGTTACGCATCGGTGAGCCATACTCTGTTTTTGAATATACGACCTTTTTGTCGCCGGTAAGCGTTATCCGTGTTTCGCCCATATCATCGTCAATCGCAACAGGAGTTTTATCAGAGCCGTCCGAGAGGTCAAGCCTGTATATCTTTGAGTTGCCGTCCCCGCTTGCGGTAAAGATAAGCGTGTTTCCGTCAGCGCTGATCTCACGCATAGTAATCAAAACACAGCTTGCCTTGACGCTGAATTCTATTTCTTCGGTTTTATCTTTTTTGGTAACTAAAAAGCCTTTTCCGCCGCTTGTAACAAGCACGGGTTCGTCTGAGGCGGATATTCCCGAATTGTCGTTATCCCTTATCTTTACGCTCTTGCCGTTTTCGTAGTAGTATAGATCGTTGCGAAAATCGGTGTAGTACATTATGTTCTTTTCGGGGTAAGCCCTGAAAATTCTGCATTCCCCGAATACTTCTTTATTTTCCCCGAAGTTACTGTATACTATAACTTTTTGTCCGGGGTAATCGGTTGTATAATCGGTTTTCCCGTACATTACCGTTGACAGATTTTCCGAACATCTTATGGTATAGCTGTTTACATAATCAACAAAAATTACTTTTCCGTTTGTACCATCGCAGTATTTCAACTGCTCGTTTTTTGTTATATACATAACCTTATCGGCATTATCGCTCATATACAGCGGCATATATTCGGTGGTGCAGTTTGTACCGATCTTTTTGGCTTCGCTGCCCTTTGAGTATACGAAAACATCGCCGTTTTTTGCGGAATACATCGCCTTGCTGCCATCGGAGTTTACGGTATAAAAGGCAACCTCATCGGCTATTTTCTCGGTTTTGATTTCTTCGTTTTCAATATTACCGCACCATAGGCTGTTGTCGGAAAGATAAAATAATTTGTTGCCGTCATTTGTCAGTGTATAATCTTCTGCCGGAAGCTCGCTTATACATTTCGCCGTGCCGTCGTCATACATATACAGCACCTTGTTCTTTGAGTAAATAAAGCGAGGCTTTGCAGGTAAAATATAACCGGATGAACCTGCGGTATTATTGCCGTTTGTGAACAGCAGAAGAATAATTGTCACGACTGCGGCAGCGATAACGGATAATGATACAATGAGTAGCGGTAGGGTTTTAATGCGTTTTTCGGATGATTTCATAATAATGCTCCTTTCGTAAAGGCAAAACAGTATGGCGGACTGCTCTTCTTATATAATACAATACAGAAGCACGTTTTGTCCATGAAAAAAGTAAAAAAGTGCAAAAAATACGGGCTGATTTTCACAGCCCGTAGATATATTTAAAAATTCTTATCTTACAGCGTCCTTCATACTCTTTACATACTCACCGACATATTTAGGAGCGTCCTTGCCGTACTGTTCGATTATCTTGATGATAGCCGAGCCGACAATTGCGCCGTCTGCTATATCCGCCATTTTCTTTGCCTGCTCGGGCGTTGAGATGCCGAAGCCTATGGCACAGGGAACGGAAGTGTTCTGTCTTATCACATCTACGATAGATTTAAGGTCGGTGCTTATTTCGCTTCTTGTGCCGGTAACACCGAGGCTCGATACAAGATAGATAAATCCGTCCGCTTCCTTTGCTATCATAGCGATGCGGTTTTCGGAGGTCGGAGCGATAAGTGAGATTAGGTCAACGCCGTACTTTTTGCACTGCGGCAGAAATTCTTCCTTTTCCTCATAAGGCAGGTCGGGGAGAATAAGACCGTTTATACCGATCTCCTTACAGGTCGAAATGAATTTATCCGCACCGAAGGAGAACACCACGTTTGAATACGTCATGAATACCATAGGAACTGTAACGTCTTTTCTAAGCTCTCTGACTAAGTCGAAAACCTTGTCGGTGGTAACTCCGCCCTTTAACGCACGAATATTTGCACCCTGAATTACGGGACCTTCGGCGGTAGGGTCGGAGAACGGAATGGCAAGCTCAATTAAATCCGCACCGTTTGCAACGGCTTCTCTTACTATCTTTGCGGTGGTTTCAAGGTCGGGGTCGCCGCAGGTTATGAAAGGGATAAATGCCTTTCCGTTTTCAAATGCTTTTGCTGTTTCAGTCATGTATATCCTCTCCTCTGTAACGTGCTATTGCGGCGCAGTCCTTGTCGCCTCTGCCGGAAATCGTTATAACTATTATCTTGTCATTATCCATTGTGGGAGCAAGCTTTACAGCGTGGGCTACAGCGTGGGCTGACTCTATTGCGGGGATTATTCCTTCCGTCTTTGAAAGGTACTCAAATGCGTTTACCGCTTCATCGTCCGTGACGGGTACATATTCTGCTCTGCCTGTATCGTGAAGATATGCGTGCTCAGGACCTATACCGGGATAGTCAAGTCCTGCGGAGATAGAATAAACGGGTGCTATCTGACCGTACTTGTCCTGACAGAAATATGACTTCATACCGTGAAATATTCCGACCGATCCTGTGTTTACCGTTGCCGCAGTTTCAAAGGTGTCAATGCCTCTGCCTGCCGCTTCACAGCCGATAAGTCTTACGCTCTTGTCCTCTATGAAGTGATAGAATGTACCTATCGCATTTGAGCCGCCGCCTACGCAGGCGAGTACGGCATCGGGGAGTCTGCCTTCTTTTTCTTTAAGCTGCTGCTTTATTTCTTTTGAGATAACCGATTGAAAATCACGCACGATAGTGGGGAAGGGGTGCGGTCCCATTACAGAGCCTAAGCAGTAGTGAGTATCGTCTATTCTCTTTGTCCACTCACGCATTGCCTCCGATACGGCATCCTTAAGGGTTGCTGTGCCTGATTTTACGGGGATTACCTCTGCGCCGAGCAGACGCATACGGTATACGTTAAGTGCTTGTCTTATCGTATCCTCCTCGCCCATGAACACTACGCATTCCATACCCATAAGTGCGGCGGCTGTGGCAGTCGCAACGCCGTGCTGACCTGCGCCTGTTTCTGCGATAAGTCTTGTCTTGCCCATCTTCTTAGCAAGAAGCGCCTGACCTAAAACGTTGTTTATTTTATGCGAGCCTGTGTGGTTTAAGTCCTCACGCTTTAAATATATCTTTGCGCCGCCGAGATCCTTTGTCATCTTCTCTGCATAGTAAAGTCTTGACGGTCTGCCTGCATAATCGTTTAAAAGCTCGGTCAGCTCCCTGTTGAACTCCGGGTCGTTCTTGTAGTGATTATAGGCTTGTTCAAGCTCTATTACGGCATTCATCAGCGTTTCGGGGATATACTGTCCGCCGTGTATGCCAAAGCGTCCTTTTGGATTAGTCATTGTTTGCTTCCTTCCTTACGGCTTTTACGAATGCCGTCATTTTATTTTTATCTTTAAAATTATCTGTTTCTATTCCGCTGCTCACGTCTACCGCAAACGGGGACAGTGTATCAATGGCGGTTTCTACGTTTTCGGGGTAAAGACCGCCTGCAAGAAAATAGGGCCTGTCGATATTTTCAAGCAGGTTCCAATTAAAGCTCCTGCCTGTTCCTGCACCCGAATCGAGAAGAATGAAATCAGCTTTGCAGTTTTCAGCACTTTTAATATCGTTTTCGCTTTTTATGCAGAATGCCTTTATAACAGGCTTATCTGTAAGTGCTTTCAGCCTTGCGATATATTCCTCGTCTTCACTGCCGTGAAGCTGTGCAAGGTCGATTATATTGTCGCTCAGCAGTTTGGCAATGTTTTCAATCGATTCGTCTACAAAGACACCGACCGCCTTTATATCGGGCGAAAGCAGGGATTTAAGCTCCTTTGCCTTTTCGGGCGAAACATATCGCTTGCTCTTTTTTGCAAAGACAAAGCCGATATAATCGGGGCAAAGCTCATTTGCACATTCTATATCACACCTTCGTGACAGACCGCACAGCTTGATTTTTGTCATATTGCCTTACCTTTCAGCTCGGCGAGCTTTGCTGTCTTGTCTTTTGCACGCATAAGCGTTTCTCCGATAAGCACGGCATCTGCGCCGATCTCACGCAGAGCGTTTATATCATCGGCATTTTGTATTCCGCTCTCCGAAACAAATACCGCACTGTCGGGGATCATACTGCGCAGCTTCCTGCTGTTTTCGGTATCGACCGAGAAGTCTTTGAGATTGCGGTTATTTACGCCGATAACTCTTGCGCCGGCTCTGACAGCTATTCTCACTTCGTCCTCGTTGTGCGTTTCCACGAGGGCGGAAAGTCCGAGCGTGTCGCATATCCCGATATATTTTTTTATCGTTTCTTCGGGGAGTATGGAGCAAATGAGAAGCACGGCGGAAGCACCGAGCAGCTTTGCTTCGTATATCATATATTCGTCAACGGTGAAGTCCTTTCTTATACAGGGGATATTCACAGTCTTTGCAATTTCTCTGAGATAAGCATCGCTACCTAAAAACCATTTCGGCTCGGTAAGCACCGATATGCAGTCTGCACCTGCCGCTTCGTACTGTCTTGCTATTTCAAGATACGGAAAATCCTCAGCGATAATGCCCTTTGAGGGTGAAGCCTTTTTGCACTCGCATATAAAAGCGGTGTCGTCTTTTTTCAGTGCCTTCTCAAAAGCAAAATTGCCTTCCGGCATTGCAAGAGCAAGCGATTTTACTTCTTCGGCGGATCTTACCGCTTTTGCCTTTTCAACTCTGAGCCTTGCGTAATCGGCAAGCTCGTCAAGTATTGTTGCCATTATTCCTCCTCGGGACGATTGCTTACTTTTATCAGCTTATCAAGGGTTTCGAGTGCCTTGCCCGAATCTATTATTTCGGCGGCAAGGGCAATACCGTCCTTTAATGTTTCGGCTTTTCCGCCTATGTAAAGTGCCGCACCTGCGTTCATAAGAACGGCGTTTCTCTTGTGACCCTTTGCACCGCCGAGAATTTCACGGGTGATCTTTGCGTTTTCTTCGGGCGTGCCGCCTTTTAAGTCGTCTTTTGTGCAACGCTCGAAGCCGAAATCCTCGGGGGCTATCGTGTATGACCTGAACCAACCGTCCTTGAATTCGCATACCGCTGTAGGTGCGCTCATTGATATTTCATCGAGCCTGTCCTTGCCGTATACGACCATACCACGCTTTACACCGAGATTTATAAGTACCTGCGCCAGAGGCTCTACAAGATATTCGTCATAAACGCCGAGCAACTGCATTTTGGGGCTTCCGGGATTAGTAAGAGGGCCTAAGATGTTGAACACCGTGCGGAAGCCGAGTTCTTTTCTTATCGGGCCGACATATTTCATTGAGGTGTGATATTTCTGGGCAAAGAAGAAGCACATTCCGGCTTCCTTCAGAAGTTCGATACAGCGGTTCGGGCTTTGCTGAATGTTTACACCGAGCGCTTCAAGGCAGTCCGCAGTACCGCAAAGTGAAGATGCGGCTCTGTTGCCGTGCTTTGCTACCTTCATTCCGCCTGCCGCCGCAACAAGTGCAGA
>ENA-OOZG01002716-OOZG01002716.1-human-gut-metagenome-genome-assembly--contig:-NODE-2716-length-10657-cov-1.651292_pt1 | contig 10657 bp, 6 predicted proteins | sample MGYA00241706_ERZ501384 | MGnify/ENA primary metagenome ERZ501384 (study PRJEB25962, sample SAMEA2042742) | human gut metagenome | biome: human gut; feature: human-associated habitat; material: faeces... | reverse complement strand
AAAAAAGTACCTTGAATTTCCAAAACTACCATGCTAGTATACTAGTTATAGAGAACCTGATAACAAAATCTATAAAGATGAGATAGGGATGGTGGATACGAAGGATGATAGAAATCTTAGAGGGAACACACGAGACAATCAACTATGGTAATCCATTAGGACTTAGATTGTTTCATAATGTAGACTACGAGGATTACCCGGAGCACTGGCATACTGCGATTGAAATCATTATGCCGATTCATGAAGGATATAACGTGATTATCGGAAGTAAAAAGTATTGTTTAAAAGAAGGAGATATCTTAATTATTAACCCGGGTGTACTGCATGGATTGGAAGCACCGCCAACTGGGGAACGTATTATTTTACAATTCAGTGACTACTTATTATATTCGTTCAAAGAAGATGTTATGGATCGTTTTGTAGATGCGTATGAGCATGGCTGCACACCGAATCCGTGTATTGACTGCAACCGTTATCTGAAATTTGACAAGATGTTCCAGAGAATGAGAGAGCTGGAGTATGATTATATTGTGACCGGTCATTATGCCCGTGTGGAGTATGATGAGGAAAAGGCATTTTTTAATGCAGTCATTTACGCAAAATTAATTGAAATATTTGTACATATCGGACGAAATGTTATAAGCGGAGGTCGAAAGAATAAAAATCAGGTTTTGCGCACAGAAAATAATCCGGAAAAGAAAAAGGAATATATGGAAACGATTATGAGTGCCTGTAATTATATTAATCAGCACTATCAGGAAGCTCTTTCTTTGGAAGAGGTGGCAGAATTCAGTGGATTTTCCAAGTTCCATTTTACAAGGATTTTTAAGCAGTGTATGAATATGACATTCTATGAATATCTGAATCAGAAGCGGATTTCAAGGGCAGAGGAATTGCTTAGTACGACCGGAGAAAGTGTGACGGAAATCGCAATGAGCTCCGGATTTTCTTCAATTAGTGCATTTAACCGTACCTTTAAATCAATAAAAGGATGTTCACCATCGGAGCATCGTGGAAAAATCGGTACCGATGAGATGTGCAGGAAAAAATAAGAATCCCATTTTCGGGGTTCTTATTTTTGTTGTATAAAAAGAAAGCAAGAATCGGGAAACACTCGGCAACATTAAGGGAGAATTTTTACAGGGAATCCTTTATGATAAGGGTAAAATAAAAAAATGAGTAAATTCAGAATAGAGTAGAAAAAAGGAGGCCGTTATGAGTCAGCCAATCAAACTTCCAAAACTTCTGCAGGAAGGCTGTGTATTACAGCGTGGAGAAAAAACAAGAATCTGGGGATGGTACAAACCACAGGCAGAGCTTGAGGTTACATTTCAGGAGAAAGTTTACAGAACCAAATGTGATGCGGAAGGAACATTTGAGACAGAAATTTCCTGTGAAAAAACCGGTGGTCCTTATGTGTTGAGCATAAAAAGTGAAGATGGACAGGAGACAGTCGTAAAAGAGGTTTATGTGGGAGATGTATTTGTCTGCTCTGGACAGTCTAACATGGAACTTCCGATTACAAGAGTGCGTGAAATGTTTCCGGATGAACCGGGAAATGCAATGGTACACCAGTATAAAGTGGAAGAATGTCCGGTGTTTACAGGGGCATTAAAAGAACATAAAGAAGCAGGCTGGAATGAATGTGTGGGAATGCCACTAGAAGAGACAACTGCACTGGGATATTTCTTTGGAGATATGATTCAGAAAAAAGAGCAGGTTCCGGTCGGAATCATCAACATCAGCAAAGGGGGAACTCCGGTAGAAGCATGGATGAGTGAAGAAGCCTTGGCAGATTACCCGGAGTTTTTAGAAGTAAAAGAGCGTTTTGCACAAGACGGATATATTGAAAATCTGCTCAGTGCACAGGATAAAAAAGAAAATACATGGCATGAACTGCTTTCAAAGAAAGAGGCAGAGACAGAGGATGCACCGTGGAACATCTTGGAAGTTCCGGGCTGGTTTGATAAACAGGGACTTGAAAACTTCAGTGGATTACTACATTTAAAGAGAACCTTTGAAGTGCCAAAAGAACTGGCAGGAAAATCTGCAATTTTAAAAATGGGAACGCTTGTGGATAGTGACCGTATCTTTATCAACGGAGAAAAGGTGGGAGAAACCGGTTATTGTTTTCCGCCAAGAATTTATCCGGTACCGGAGGGACTTTTAAAGGCAGGAGAAAATGAAATCTTTATCCGTCTGGAGTGTCGTGATGGAAAAGGTCGTATCACTCCGGATAAACCTTGTGATGTATGTTTTGAATCAGGAGAAAAAATCAGCCTTCGTGGAACATGGGACTATCAGGTGCGTGTAGTCAGCGAACAGGCTCCGACGCTCACCTTTATTACAAGACAGCCAACCGGAATGTATCAGGGGATGGTTGCACCGTGTACCAACATGACCGTAAAAGGAGTGCTGTGGTATCAGGGAGAATCCAATGAGTGGTATCCGGAAAGTTATGAAGATTTGATTCAGAAGATGATTTTGGACTGGAGAGCACATTGGAAACAGGAAGAACTGCCGTTTATTGTGATTCAGCTTCCGGCTTGTGGAATGGATAACCGTGGAGATGGCGCATGGGCAGTCATTCGTGAAGCCCAGAAAAATGCAGCAAAACTTCCAGATGTGGCAGTTACTGTAAACTTAGATTTGGGAGAATACAATGATTTGCATCCACTTAATAAAAAAGGTGTGGCACACCGTGCTTATCTTGCAGCAAGAAAAGTGATGTACAAAGAAGAGATTATCAGTGAAGGACCAAAGCTGATTTCTTATGAAAAAACAGCAGATGGCGTAGAATTTATTTTTGATACACAGGATGGACAGCCACTGGAAATTGTCTGCGGAGACAGCGTAAATGAATTTGAAACTGCAAAAGCAGATGGAGTATTTTATCCGACAAAAGCGGAAATTGAAGATACGAAAGTAAAAGTATTTGGAGAAGAAATTAAAAAAGTGCGTTATGCATGGAAGGATTCTCCACTTGATGGTTTGTTAAAAAATAAAGAGGGACTTTTGACAGCTCCGTTTGAGATAGAAATAAAGTAGAGAATTAAGATTAAATCGGATAGAAAAAAGTAAAGGAACAGGAGCGGAAGATGAAACGATTATTTAATGATGGATGGGAGTTTTGTAAACAGCCCCTTGAGACAAGCTTAGAACAGGTACAGAAAAAAATGCAGGATTTTTATGCAGTAGGAATCCCGCATGACTGGATGATTTCCCAGGTGGAAAATTTATACGAAGACGGAATGGGCTGGTATCACAAGAAATTCAACTGGGCAAAAGAGGAAGAAGAACTGGTTGTACTTCGGTTTGATGGAATTTACATGGACAGCCGTATCTATGTAAATGGAGTACAGGCAGGAGAATGGAAATACGGATACACAACATTTGAAGTGGACGTTACGGATCTGTTAAAAGACGGCGAGAATGAAATCTTTGTATCGATTACTTTTCAGACTCCAAACAGCCGTTGGTATACCGGAGCCGGGATTTATCGTAATGTATGGTTAAAAAGGCTTCCTTTGGAACATTTTGTATCAGATGGAATTTATTTTTCAGCCAAAAAAGAAGATGAAAATGTATGGCAGGTAGAGATTGATGCCGAGGTTGAAGCAGCAAGCGAACTGCAGGTGGTTTATGAATTAAAAGCAAAAAATTCAGAAACGATTCAGAAACTTGTCGGGGAAGAGACTGTAACAAAAGAAGACGGCATTTATGTGCATCATTTAAAGGCAAAAGTGAACCACCCGGATATCTGGGATGTAGCACATCCGGATTATTATGATTTAATCGTTTCTTTATATAAGGGAACAGAATTAATTGAGCAGGAAGTGCAGAATGTCGGTTTCCGTACAATTGAATTGAATCCAAATCAGGGATTTTTATTAAATGGAAGAAAAGTAAAATTAAACGGTGTCTGTGACCATCATGACCTGGGATGTCTTGGAACTGCTTTTCATAAAAAGGCAATGAGAAGAAAATTTGAACTCTTAAAAGAGATGGGAACCAATGCAGTCCGTCTTTCTCACAATATGCCGGCACCGGAAGTCATGGAACTGGCAGATGAGATGGGACTTTTGATTGTGACAGAAGCTTTTGATATGTGGGAATCTTCTAAGAATCCGTATGATTATGCAAGATTTTTCCCTGAATGGTATGAAAGAGATGTCAAAAACTGGGTGAAACGTGACAGGAATCATCCAAGTCTGATGATGTGGAGTATCGGAAACGAAATTTATGATACCCATGTCGGTGATAAGGGACAGTACTGGACTCGTATTTTAATAGAAGAAGTACGAAAATACGACCCGAGAAACAATGCCGAAGTGACGATTGGTTCGAACTATATGCCGTGGGAAAATGCACAGAAATGTGCGGATATCGTAAAAAATGCCGGATATAACTATGGAGAGAAATATTATGCAGACCACCATAAAAATCATCCGGAATGGGTCATTTATGGAAGTGAGACTGCTTCGATTGTACAGAGCCGTGGAATCTATCATTTCCCATACCGCCAGTCTGTACTGACAGATGAAGATGAGCAGTGTTCTGCTCTTGGAAATTCCACAACAAGCTGGGGTGCAAAATCGGTTGAAGCATGTATTCAGGCAGAAGCAGAACATCCGTATTCCTGTGGACAGTTTATTTGGACCGGATTTGACTATATCGGAGAGCCGACTCCGTATCACACAAAAAATTCTTATTTTGGACAGATTGATACAGCCGGATTTTTTAAGGATTCTTTCTATTTATATAAGGCGGGGTGGGTCGATTATAGAAAAGAACCATTTGTGCATATTTTCCCATACTGGGATTTTAATGACGGACAGTTTATTGATGTAAGAGTCTGCTCCAATGCGCCGGTTGTGGAATTGATTTTTAATGGCAAGAGTCAGGGAATCTGTACATTAGATGCAAAGAGTGGAAAACAGCTTGCCGGACACTGGCAGATTCCTTATGAAGAGGGCGAACTGCGTGCGGTTGCCTGTGACGAAGAAGGAAATGAAATCGCAGAAGATGTTCAACATTCGTTTAAAGATGCGGAAAAAATCTGCTTAAACGCATCCGAAAGTGAACTGCTTGCAGACGGTGAAGATTTATTATTTGTAGAAATTTCAATGAGAGATAAAGACGGATATCCGGTTCAAAATGCAAACAACCGTGTTTGGATTGAAGCGGAAGGCGCCGGAGTCTTAGTTGGAACAGATAATGGAGACAGTACCGATACCGAGCAGTATACTTCCGGAAGTCGAAGGTTATTCAGCGGAAAACTCTTAGCAGTATTTAAGACAAAAGACAAAGCAGGAGATTTAAAAATCCGTGTCAGCAGTGCAGGAATGAAAACAAAAGAACTGGTCATTCCGGTAAAAGAAGCAAAAGTAAGAGAAGGAATCAGTCTGCTTGCTTATGAAGGAGTAAGAAAAGCAGAACCGGAAAAAACAGAGGATGTGGAAGTGAGAAACATTTATCTGGAAAGCGAAAATGGTCTGCATCTGCATGAAGAAAATCAGGAAACGATCGTAAAAGCACATTTTAGTCCGGCAAATGCAAAAGATAAAGAATTAATCTGGAGTATTGTAGATGATGCGGGGATTCCGTTAAAGATTGCAACAATTGAAGAAATCGGGTACGGTCGCGTAAAAGTAACCGCAAAGAGTGATGGGAATTTCAGACTTCGCTGTATGTCAAAGAGCGGAACAGACCATATCTGTATTATTTCTTCCCTGGAATTTATTATTACAGGACTTGGAAAAGCCTTTACCGACCCTTATGAATTTGTAAGTGCCGGTTTGTATAACTACAGCAAAGGTGAAATCGGAAACGGGAATGAACATGGAGTGGCGACTGCAAGAGATGGAGAAAGTCAGGTTGGATTTAGAAATATTGACTTTGGCGTGTATGGTTCTGACGAAATTACCGTTCCGGTTTTTGCACTGACCGATGACCCTTATGAAATTGAAATTTATGAAGGCATGCCGGATGAAGGAGGCAGCCTGCTTGGCAAATTTATCTATCAAAAGCCAAAAATGTGGAATGTTTATCAGTTAGAAACTTTCCATTTGAATAAGAGACTGCGTGGAATCAGCGAAATCTGCTTTGTACTTCGTGAGAAGGTTCATATCAAAGGATTCTGGTTTAAACGCTATAATCGTGCATGGCAGACACTTGTGGCAGGAGAATGCGACAAGATTTACGGAGACAGCTTTGAACGTGCAGGAGAAGAAATCCATCAGATTGGAAATAATGTTACCATTTGTTTTGAGCAGATGGATTTTGGCGAAAAAGGAACAAAGAGTCTTGTAATTTGTGGAAGTACTCCGCTTGAAAAGAATACGATTATTCTGAAATTTGCCAAAGATGGAGTTGAAGAACAGAGAATGGTTGAATTTATGGGAACAAAGACGAAACAGAGCTTTGAGATAGAACCGATTTACGGAGTTAACGATGTAAGTCTGGTATTCCTTCCGGGAAGCAACTTTAACTTTACGAGTATCTGTTTTTGCGAAGCATAAAAAATAAGACAGGGACTGCATGGGAAAAACAGGCAGTCCTTGTTTTTATTAAGGTGTTAATTCGCAAGATGTGAGCAATTTATGAGGAAAGATATGGAAAATAGCCAGAAGAAATAGCAAAAATTGGGCATTTTTTAGCAAGATGTGACTAGCCAAATGGAAAAATGCATAAAAACATACAAGTATTATGCACATGTTGCTAAAATAATGGCAAAAAAAGAAATGCATAAGCGCTAATCGTACGATATAATTGGCTTATCAAGTGGAACACAAGAAAGTTTAGTTGAAAGGGAGGAGCAACGAAATGAAAAAACAGAAAGACAATGTACAGGTTCCGCAGTCGGGTCAGATAGCAGTTAATACAAAAGAACATTCACTGCTGAGACATATTAAAAAAGAGTGGAGATTATATTCTTTAATGATTATCCCTCTTTTATATTACATTATTTTCAAGTATGTACCGGTAGTCGGAAATATCATTGCTTTCAGACGCTATAAGGGAGGTCCGAATATCCTTGGTGAATATTGGGTAGGATTTCGGTACTTTGAACAGTTTATCAAAGACCCTCAGTTCTGGCAGGCATTTTGGAACACACTGAGATTAAGTATCGGATATTTATTAGTGCGTTTCCCGGTTACTTTAATCTTTGCACTTCTTCTGAATGAAATCAGAAAGAAAATGTGGAAGAAATCCGTGCAGACAATTTCTTATCTGCCACACTTTATCTCACTGGTAGTTGTCTGTGGTATGGTAAAAGAATTGTTAGCAGCACAAGGACCAATCAACAAATTGATTGAGATGTTTGGAGCTGATAAAATCGCATTTATGTCTGAACCAGGTTGGTTCGATTTTGTATACATCGCATCTGGTGTATGGCAGGCATTAGGATGGGGTACAATCCTTTATCTGGCAGCAATGACAGGTATTAACACTGAATTATATGAAGCAGCATCTATGGATGGTGCAGGAAGATTCCAGCAGGTTATTCATGTAACAATTCCAGGAATCATGCCAACAATCATGACCCTGTTAATCATGGATATCGGTGGTATCGTAACATCAAGCAATATGCAGAAAATCTTGTTATTATACAACCCACTGAATCAGCAGAGAGCCGACATCATCGGAACTTTGGTATACAGAATGGGTATTACAGGTGGTAACTTCAGTTACGCCGCAGCAGTTGGTCTGTTTGAAGGTGTAATCGGTCTGATTCTTGTTACATCTGCAAACTTCTTATCTAAGAAATTTACAGAAACATCATTATGGTAGAAAGGAGTACAGGAAGAAAATGAACAATATGAAACCAACAAAAGGATATCGTGCCTTTCAGGTCATTAATACGATTATTATGATTTTTGTCATCTTTATTACCCTGTATCCTTTTGTATATCTTGTAGCACAGTCATTCAGCAGTGATGCTGCTGCAAGTGCCGGAAAAGTTACTTTTTATCCAATTGGATTTAACGTAAACACTTACAAATATATCTTAAGAGATAATCAGTTCTTCCGTTACTATGGAAATACTATTTTTTATACAGTAGTCGGAACATTTATCTCTGTAGCATGTACAGCGCTGATTGCATATCCGCTGTCAAAGCCAAGATTAAGATTAAACAAAGTAATTACACCGTTAGTTGTATTCACCATGTATTTTGCAGGTGGTATGATTCCAAACTATATCGTAATCACACAGTGGTTAGGTCTTCAGGACAGTATGTGGTCAATCATTCTTCCAAATGCAATCAGTACATTCAACTTACTGGTTATGAAATCTTTCTTCGCAGGACTTCCGGAAGAACTTGAAGAAGCAGCAGCAATCGACGGAATGAATACTTATCAGATTTTCTTAAAAATCATTATTCCGTTATCCAAACCAATCATTGCAACCATGTGTCTGTTCTATATGGTAACCATGTGGAATGAATGGTTCACGCCAATGCTGTACTTAGATTCAAAAGACAAATGGCCGGTTGCTCTGTATGTAAGACAGTTAGTAGAGGGGGCAAATAATACGGAAATCGGTTCTTCCGATGCAAGTAGTGTACAGGCAACTGTAAAATCTGCAACCATGGTATTAACATCTATCCCGATTATCTGTGTTTATCCATTCGTACAGAAATACTTTGTACAGGGTATGACAATCGGAGCAGTAAAAGGCTGATACTTAACAAGTTTTAACAGGGTACGCCAAGGCGTACCCGCATATAAGGAAATTTATAATTTAACTATGTGAATTGCGTATGATTAAACGTACGTTAAAAAATCATAACTTAAGGAGGTAATTATGAAAAAGAAACTCGTAGCAATGACACTTGTGTTAGCTATGGCTGGCACTACATTAGCAGGCTGTGGCGGCAGCAAATCGTCAGACAGCAAAGACGGACCGACTCTTTCAGCAGAAGATGCAGACAAAGACCTTGATTACACTTATGGAGAAGACGAAACTTTCCATTCAGACGAAGCAGTAAAATATTCCATGATGTACTCTGACCATGAAAACTACCCTTACAATGAGGACTGGTTACTTTGGAAAGCAATCGAAGAAAAAACAAATGTAACATTTGACCTGACAATCGTTGCAAGAACAGACTACAATGATAAAGTTTCTGCTTCTGTAAACAGTGGTAGTGCTCCTTACATCATTCCAAAGACTTATGATTCTACTGCTTACGAAGACAGCGGTCAGATTGTTCCAATCAGTGACTGGGTTCAGTACATGCCGAACTATCAAAAATGCGTAAAAGACTGGGGCATGGAAGACGACTTACAGCAGATTCTGGCATCCAACGGTAAATACTATCGTCTGCCGGGTATGTGGGAGACAACAGCCGGTGGTTACTCTCTTGCAATTCGTAAAGATGTATTTGAAGCAGCAGGTGTAGACCTTTCAAATGAAAGCTCCTGGACATGGGATGACTTTTATGAAGCATTAAAGAAAGTAAAAGAATATACAAAAGCAGATTATGTATGGTCTGATGGATTTGGGTTCGGAAGTACCATGAATATCGCTGCAACAGTTTATAACGTAACAGGTGGTTACTCCAATGACGGTGGTGACTGGGGCTTAAAAGATGGTACAAAATTTGACTTTGATAAAGGAGAATTCTACTTCGCTGATACAACAGACGAATACAAAGAATACCTCACAATGTTCCACAAAATGTACGAAGATGGTTTAATTGACCCTGAAACATTTACACAGGATACCACACAGGCGCAGGCAAAATTCTTCCGTGGTGATTCTTATGTCTTAAATATGAACTATCAGATTTATTCTGATATCCAGAATGGTAAAATGCAGGTCGATGGAGCTGAATTATACTTCCTGACTCCTCCGGCAGGTTCCGCAGGACAGTTAAAAGTTTCCAGCGCAGCTGGTCGTCTTGAAAATGGTATTATGATTACTCAGAATGCTTTAGATGAACTTGGTGAAGAAGGATTTATCAAAATGCTTCGTTTCATCGACTGGTTATGGTACTCAGACGAAGGACAGACTTTATGTCTGTGGGGTGTTGAAGGTGAAACCTATACAAAAGATGATGATGGAAATATCGTATTAAACTCTGACATCTACTACAATGGTATTAACCCAGGTGCAGAAAAACAGTTAAACGTAGATTATGGATTTGGTAACGGTGTATTTGCTTACGGCGGTTCTAAAGAACTTCAGTATTCTAAATTCTCTGATGGAGAAAAAGAATGGAACGAAAGAGTAAATGCAAGCAAAGAAGATATCCAGTTAAAACCACCAATTCTTGCTGATGAAATGCAGAAAGAAGAAATGAACTTAGTTAAGACTCCTCTTATGGACTATGTAAATACAGCAGCTCTGGAATTCATCACTGGTAAACGTGATCTGGATAAAGACTGGGATGCTTACGTAAAAGACTGTGAAAACAAAGGCAGCCAGAAATACGTAGACGAAGCAAACGAAATTTATCAGGATACAAAAGACCTTCTTAAATAATTAAAATAAGCAGTAACCAGAGAAAAGAATCTGGCAGCGCAAGCTGTCGGGTTCTTTTTAGAACAAAAAACATGGAAATAAACAAGAATATCGAGATCGGGTATTTCATGAGATTTGAATTTTAAGGTTTTATCATACAAACTCTTTTCTAACATAAAAGCGTAT
>ENA-OOZG01002711-OOZG01002711.1-human-gut-metagenome-genome-assembly--contig:-NODE-2711-length-10676-cov-1.756614_pt1 | contig 10676 bp, 14 predicted proteins | sample MGYA00241706_ERZ501384 | MGnify/ENA primary metagenome ERZ501384 (study PRJEB25962, sample SAMEA2042742) | human gut metagenome | biome: human gut; feature: human-associated habitat; material: faeces... | reverse complement strand
GAGCAAAGAGTGACCCTCTCTTTGCAATCTCCGCTTATGGGTTACACCCCTAAGAACCCTGTGCGGTTATGAGCGGACAACAGAAGATTTCACCAATAATCCAAATCAAATTTTAAGAATATGGCAACAAAGTCAAGCATACATATCAAGCCCTGCAAAGTTACATCAAGCGGGGCACATAACAGAAGAACAGCAGAGTATATGCGCAATATCGGCAAGTCTCAAATATACATCGTACCCGAATTGACTTCTAATAACGAGCAGTGGATAAACCCGGACTTCGGCAGTCCTGACCTACAGGCGCACTATGAAAATATCAAACGGATGGTCAAGGAAAAGACCGGACGAGCGATGCAGGAAAAGGAACGTGAGCGCAAGGGAAAGAACGGAAAAATTATAAAAGTGAATTGGAAGGAAAAAATATTGCAATTACATTGTTGGAAATACTAAATATTGTAAAAGAATATTATGATATGGTTTAGGGAGTTTTTATGGTAAAAAAAGTATCTGATTATCCCGAATTTGAAAAATATAAAAATTTACTTGAGAAAATAAATAGTGAAAGAGTTTTTTCAATACAGAATAAAAACGATGAATTTTGGCTAGTGGAAGAATGTGATGAATATTTTTTTCATGAACTTACAAAACAAGATTGTTTAGAATTATCAGAGTTATTTGCTGAAATTGCAAAACTCATAAAAGAATAAGTAGCAAACATTGACTAGGGCAGCAGGATTTACCTGCTGTCTTTTTATTATACAAAAAAATAACCGGAGGAGAGGACTATGGCAGAAAGCAGGCTGATCACAATTTCAAAAGCAGAACTAGATCCGAACCCGGTCCAGACAGGAAAAAGTTATATAGTCCGCGTTACGCTGGAAAAGAAAGCGTATTGGCTGGATTATCCATATGATTATGCACACGATTATGCGAAAGGAGACGAAAGTATGAGTGTAAAAACAGTACAGGCGGTCATTAATGGCCAGACTTATACACTTACAAAAAACACCAGCACAGGCAAGTACGAAGCAACCATTACAGCTCCGTCAAAATCCAGTTATACATTATCCGGACATTATTATCCGGTAACGGTAAAAGCAACCGATGATGCTGGAAACGTAACCACAAAAGATGCAACAGACAGCACATTGGGTGCAAGCCTGAGATTGCAGGTAAAAGAGAAAGTTGTTCCTGTGATCACAATCACCGCACCGACTGCAAGCCAGTATCTTGCAAACAGCACACCTGCCATTGCATGGAAGATCACAGATGATGATTCCGGAGTTAATCCGTCCACAATCGCTCTGAAGGTTGACGGTACTGCGGTAGATACATCCAAGATCACAAAGACTGCAGTGACAGGCGGCTACACTTGCAGCTACATACCAGCATCAGCTTTGTCAGATGGAGCACATACCGTTGTGGCAACTGCGAGTGACTACGATGGAAATGCAGCTGAGCAGAAATCCGTAACATTTACTGTTGATACGATTCCTCCGACATTGTCTATCTCTGCACCGGCCGAAGAATTTATTACAAATAAATCTACCGTAACGGTTAAAGGTACCACAGACGATGCAACCAGCAAGCCGGTTACAGTTACTGTAAATGGAGCCCCCATACTCGTTACTCCTAGTGGAACCTTCAGCAAAGATGTAACGCTGAAAGAGGGCAGCAATACCATTACCATTGTCGCAAAAGACAAAGCAGGAAAGACAACAACCGTAACCAGAACAGTGAAACTGGATACTGCACCTCCGGTTATCAAATCTGCAACTATCACACCGAACCCGGTTGATTGTGGTAAGACATTCGTTATTTCTGTAGAGGTAACAGACTAATGACCACGCAGGTATGGGGCTTGCTTGGCAGCAGTAAGATCATCTTCGACCGAACAGATGGAAATATCTGGAAGGTGACAGTCCCATTTTTAGAGAGCGGCGAGTATATCGTCGCTCTTTATGCGTTGGATGATGCAGGAAATCAGGCTTATGTAGCAACGATCCTGTACGTGGTTGATTTAGAAAATCTCCGGTATGAGATTAAAATGCTGGATTATGCAAGTAAAGTGCATAGAAAAGAATATTGCGTTGTTGCTGGCATACAGGATAACAGATATTCTATCCATGCGCAGATGCAGGATTATTGGATTAAACAGGAATGGTTGGACTATTCTGTGGAGCAGGAGAGACTGGAAGGGAGAGTGGCTTATTTTGCAGAAGACGCTGCGAATGTATAAAGGTGAAAAACGAAAATTGTATGTGACAGTGACTTCATGTGATGAGTTACCCTTTCAGATTACAGATGCGCAGTATGAATTCTGGAATTGCGATATGGATATGCGGGAGGCGGAAGGTCGGTGTGAAGTGGATAATCATACACTTGGAATTACGATATGCCCGGCGCATACTGGAATATATAAGGTGGTATATTTTTTTAAAATTGCTGATGAAACAGTAATTCAGAAAATATTGATCAGAGTAAGTGAAACATAGATAGAGATGGGAAGGTGAGGTGATGGCAAACAGTAGTAATCTGATGCCGATTGAACTGTTGAACGCGAGACGAACACGAGAAGAACGCAGTGAAAATGCAAAAAAAGCAGGAAAAGCATCTGGAGAAGCAAGAAACCAGAAGGCAAACTTTAAAAAGGCATTGAATCTGCTTCTGACAGCACAAGTTGAAACGGAATGGACGGAACAATTACAGGCGTTAGGTTTGGACAGCACCTATGAATCCGTAATAAATGCATCTATGATTTTACAGGCTGCGCAGGGAAATGTAAAAGCTTATGAAGCGATTGCAAAATATGCAGGTCAGTTAAATCCGGAAGAAAAACAGGAAGATAATCAATCTCCGTGGAATATACCAATTACTGATATAACATCTGATTTTGTAGAACCATATCGTGCTGTACATGCTGCGTTTTCTGGAGAAGAGAATATACGCGAGATTGTGAGCAAGGGCGGCCGTGGTTCAATTAAATCAAATTTCTGGGCAGCGGTTGCAGAAGAAACAATCTACCAGGATCCTGAAGCACATGTGGTTTATACCAGACGTTACAAAGTCGATCTTCGTGGTTCCGTATATAATCAGTTTATGAAAACGGTAATCCGGCACGGACATCTGGATGACTGGGAATTTACCACCAGCCCCATGATGGCGAAATATAAGAAAACTGGCCAGTGTGTGATCTTCGTTGGAGCAGACAAGCCAATCAGTTTGAAGTCTTACAATCTGTCTTTTGGCTATGTAAAACTGCTGATCCATGAAGAGTGTGATGAGATGGCAGGCATTGAACAGATGGATAACATTGAAGATACGTTCCTGCGATCTGACACCCCAGCACTAGATATAAAGGTATTCAATCCACCGAAGAGTAAAAATAATTTCATGAACCAGTACGTGGAAGAATGTCGGAAGAAAGCGGAGACAAGGGTGTTTCACAGCTATTATTTTAATGTGCCGGTGAAATGGCTTGGAAAACGGTTCTTTGAACGTGCGGAATGGTTCAAAATCCATAAACCAAGGTATTATGCGAACAACTACATGGGGGAAGTCACCGGAACAGGCGGGGGGATCTTTGAAAACGTGGAAGAACGTGAGATTTCTGATGAAGAGATTAGTAACATGCCGTATTTTGACTATGGTCTGGATTTTGGTTTTGAACATCCGCAGGCATTTATCAAATCCTATTATGATCAGGATGAAGATATTCTGTACTGTGTGGATGAAGTGTATTCCAAACGCTGCAAAAATTCGACCTTTGCACGAAAGATTAAAAAATATATGAATGTAGAAATTATCTGTGATTCTGCCCGCCCGGATTCAATTGCAGAGATGCAGGACTGGGGATTCAATGCGACCGGAGCCGTGAAACGATGGGGAAGTGGACATGGCAGGGATTACTGCTGGGAATGGCTGCAGATGGCAAAGAAGATTGTGGTGGATCCAGACAGATGTCCGCACCTTGCGCATGAGCTGACGACGCTGGAGCATGAGCAGCTGAAAGATGGCAGTTTCTCCAGTGAGTACCCGAAACTGGGTGAGGATTGTGTGATGGCACTGATCTACGGTAACAACCGAAACATTATGGAATCCAGAAGAAACAGTGGCTTATATGATGATAACGAAGAGGAAGTGATGGAGGATGATGACGAATAATGGAATCAATGGAATCCTGTGTAAAAACAAAATTGGGACAGCTTGGATATCATGTACATACCAAGCCATATGAATATAGGAAGCCAACCGCTGGTACAGGAATGAGCTGATTGACGACTTTCACAAGCGTACTGCTGTGACCGGTGAATTGTATGAGATTGACCGCATGAATTTTGCAAAACGTGGCTGTGCGGATGATGCAAACCTTTGTGAGATTATTGATATCAATGTCGGTGAGGATGCGCAGAATGAATTTGTACATGCTGTATTGGAAAATAACCGGTTCGATACAATGTACCGCAGGCAGTTAGAACGGATGTCGGCAGCAGGCACGGTTGCCGCTTATGTGCGCTTGGATAATGCGACTTATCTGACCAATGGAAAAGCAATCAACGGCGAAATAAAGCTGACATATTGCTACGCAGAAGATTATATCCCGCTGCGGATTGTGAATGATGAAGTGGTGGAAGTAGCGTTTTCTTCTACGAAGTTGGGAAAAGACGGGAAACAGACCACGCTGGTTATGTTTACGCAGCAGGGAGAAAACTACCGGGCAGATACCTTTGTATTTGACAGATCTGGAAAAGAGATTGAAGCATACTGGATCATTCTTGGCGATGTGAAGCCGTTTGCGGTGATGCAGGTAGCAGAAGTGAATAATATCCGGTATATGGATGGATTTGGGTATCCGAAAGTATATGGAGCTATCCCTACATTGAAACAGATTGATTTGTGCCACATGATCTTAAATGGTGATCTGGAAAAAGGCGAGAAGTTCGTACTCACAAATGAAGCCATTGTTGAAATTGATAAAAAAACTGGTAAGCCAAAGCCACGATCAAAGGAATGGAAGCGATTATTTGTATTGCTTGGCAGAAAACCAATAGATGGAAATGGATATATTCAGGAGTACAATCCGAAAATTAGGGTGGATGAAATTCAAAAAGCATTTGAATTATGTTTGTCCTTATTTTCAATGACATTTGGCTTCGGAAGTAAAAAATATATCTTTGAACAGAATCAGATTCAGACAGCAACCCAGTATATTGGTGAACGTCAGGATTGCATGCAGGAACTAAATAAACAGAGAGAAGAGGCACGACAGTACATTATTGGTATTGTACGTGCTATTTTGTGGTTTTCCAACACCTTCCAGAACACTTCATTTGACCTCACAGCAGACATTTGTATTGATTTTGATGATTCTTACATTGAGGATAAAAATACCCGCATGGAGAGCATGAGAACAGATGCACAGGCATTTTCAGATATTCCGGAATTTACCATTCGGTATATCGAGGAACGGCTGAATATCAGCAGGGAAGAAGCTCTGAAAGTTTATGAGGGACAGGTGCAGGAGGATGATCCGGAGGTTGAGGACTAATGTTGACAGAAAACCAGCTTGAGATGCTTGGAGATCAGATTGCTGCATTATACCAGGCATTGGAACAGGATGTGATCGCTGACATTGCCAGACGTGTAAAGAAGACAAAGCGTTTTACTGAGACTGCGGAGTTGATGGCGCAGGCAATGAAAGAGACCGGGAAGAGTCCGGATCAGATCAGAGCCGAGGTAATGAAACTTATCCGGGCAGATAAGGCTTTTCAGGATGAGGTGGCAAAGAACACCAGGGAATGGAAAGAATTTGTCCGAGAAGAGATCAAAGCCACAGAAGCTGCAGCAAAGGAAGCAGGGAATGATATCATAGCCAATGCAGGTGATATGTCTTTTAACTATGATATGGAAGCATGGCAGCAGGCTGGTATGGAACTGACAAAGGACAGTGCTTTTACCAGAATGGTAGAAGAAATGAGCAAAGCAACTGCCGGCATATTGAAGAATCTGACTAGATCAACTGGATTTAAGGGTGTACATGGTACTACTGCTTTGAAAAATGCATATAGGCAGTATCTGGATAAGGCATTGCTAAAAATGGCTACCGGAACATTTTCTTACGATCAGTGTGTGAATGATTGTGTGAAAGAACTGGCACAGAGCGGACTTCGCAGTGTTGATTATGCTTCTGGCAGGACGTACCAGTTAGATACGGCTGCACGAATGGCAATACGGACTGCAAACAGTCAGCTTGCCGGCCAGATCTCCATGCACTACATCGAAGAGACGGATACTGATCTGGTGGAAGTCAGCGCACACTGGGGCGCACGTCCGGAACATGCTGAATGGCAGGGAAAGATCTATAGCCGTAGCGGAAAGAATAAAAAATACCCTAATTTTTCTGTCTGCCATTATGGAGCAGTGGATGGATTAAAAGGAATCAACTGCCGACATGATTTCTATCCGTTCTTTGAGGGAATCAGTGAGCCGAACACATGGCCAGATGAGCCGAAACCGCAGGAGTATCACGGTAAAACGTATAATTATTATCAGGCAACCCAGAAGCAGCGTAAAATGGAGCGGGATATTCGGGCAACCAAACGGGAGATTGAAGCGCAGAAAGCAATCGGCGGTGATACATCTCTTTTGGAAGCACAGAAGCGTAAGCAGATCAAGGAATATCATAATTTCAGTAATGCCATGGGAATCCGGTCAAAGGATAACCGGTTAAGGGTTATTAAGGGAACATCTGATCTGAAAAGAACACAAACTACTCAAAGAGCCAATGCGTCACGTGCAAGAAGGGAAGCTGCTGAAAAATTGTTTTCGGTGGAACCGGTAGAAAAAGGCGATGTTATTTTGGCAGAGAATATCTATAAAGATCTGAAACGAAGTGAGATAGGACAGGAAGTTATAGAGTTTATCGAACAAAATAACGTTGATGTGCAGATTTTAAATAATAAATCATCCATTGACGATATTGGAATGAACAGCTTATATGGATATCAAATTGGAAATAGTATATTTATCAATGCATTAACATGTAAAACAAAAAAGAAAGTTGTTGAAACCCTTATTCATGAAAGGACGCACATGGAGTACCCAGAGGAAAGCGGACGACATATCGAATGTGTTTGTGATGCCCAGGCAATGAAACATCGAAAAGGAAAATTGACGGGTGATGATTTGAGGAGTATAATCAAATCAGTAAATGAAAGATATCCAGATTTCAAATGGAGGGGTGAGAAATCATGACGTATAAAGAAGCTGGAGAAATTTTAAAAGTCTTAAGAGCAGGCGGAACCGTACAGTGTCCGGAATGCAAAAAAGGAAAAGTTACGCACAAAGGAAATAATCTGCATCACTTTAGTTGTGATAAGTGCGATTTTAAGATTAATATTGATTGATACCACTGATCAGAAATGGTTAGTGGTATTTTTATACGCATTTTTAGAAAAAATACTATTTTCTATGATTTATACAAAAATGAAATAGCCATGCCTGCTTTGAATATGTCAGCATGTACAATGAGAATTTCAAAACACGACATATATATGACAATGATAAAAAAATGACAATTTGTGGTATTTGCATAAAAGCAGGTACATGAATATGTGCAGAGTGAATAAAAGTGAGAAGATGAGCAAAACTTGACGATTTGCGCAATGCGAAAAAAGGTGTTATATATGAATTGTCGATGAGGCAACGAAATTGCGCTGGCGCAAAAAGAGTGCCACCGATTGTCGGTGGCATAATTAATTGAGTGGAAGCGAATCATCGGAATCCGGAAGATTAGATACCCATAACTGGTTTGCACTTGAAATGGGGATATTATATTTATCTAGTTGATCTTTGAGCCATAGTTCATAGAGACTATTTTTTATAGTTCCCTTTTTTAAAAGTTTTAACATGTCATTCCATTCATCAAAAAATTGTGTGATTTTTGTATCATTAAAGCGAATAGCCCCAATTTTTGGTGCATCTGAGCCGAAGAAAAAGCCGTCAGCTATATCTGGAGTATCATAGCCGATTTCGGTGATTAAATTTTGGGTATTGACGATAGAGGTCAAAACTCTAATGACATCCGAGTATGTCGACATTATGTTGGTTGATGATTTATTATTACTAAGACCACATAACCAGTCTAACGATACATTATAAGTAGTTGCTATACTTATAAGGATTTCACAGGAGGGAACACGATCCTTATTTTCGTATCCTGAAAGCGCATTTTGGGAAGTTCCGATAGATGTTGCAAAATCGCGCTGCGTTAAGTTATGAGATAATCTCAACTCTTTTATACGAGAAGCATAATTAGAATACATACTAATTCTCCTTTCTTGTTGATTTATATACATATTATCATATGTGTATTAATAATACAATCAAAAATCACAAATATGATAAATATTATGTTGACATAATAAATATCACATGATAATATTTTAATCGAAAGGTGGTGAAATAAATGAGAAGAGTTACTTTTTTGATTGACGATGACTTATTTAAAAAAGCAAAAATTAAAACAATTGAAGCTGATATGAATATGACAGAATACATAACGATGTTAATAAAGTCAGATTTGCTCAGTAAAGAAACAAAAAAAGAACAAACACTTTAGCTTTGGACGGCATGTGTTTGTTCTAAGTTACGAAACAAGTGAAATGCACTTGATTTCTATGTGCATTGTAACTTGTTCCTGCAAAAAAGTCAATTTTTAGAAAGGAATTTTTTGAAATGGAACAGATTGAAAAAATATTTTATGACTGGACAGATGATCAGACTGATAGCTGTGAGTTAAGAGCAATGTATGTAAAATTAGAAGATGAACTTACAAAACAGATTGGTAAAGAAAAATATTCAAAGTTTGAAGACCTGATTATGGATTGTATACTTTGTGAGAGATTGGAAGCATTCAAAGGCGGTTTTAAACAAGCAACAGCCATTTGGAAGGAATGTCTTTAGGCAGCGGAGGTAGTGACATGGAATTAGTAAGTACATCAACACAGACACCAATCGAGATTGCACTTGGTATTGATAAAGATGGAATGACAACAGCAAGAAAGCTGTATGATTTTTTAGGATTAGCACCACAGCATTTTGCAAGATGGTGTAAAAAGAATATCAGTGAAAATGATTTTGCGACAGAAAATGAAGATTATTTACGACTCACCACAAGTGGGGAGACGCCGACAGGTGGAGTGGTAAAGCGAGAGGATTACAAACTCACAGCGGGATTTGCCAAGAAACTTTCCATGCAGTCAAAAAGCGAGCGTGGTGAACAGGCTCGTCAGTATTTCCTTAAAGTAGAAGAAAAGTTAAAAGAAACCACCCGTCGGGTTTCAATGACGGTACCGGAACAGATCCAGCTTCTTGCCATGGGAAATGTGGAACTTAACCAGAAGGTTGACAATCTCGACAAAAAGATTGAGCAGTTGGAATACGATTTGCCGATCCTTGGTATTGAAATTGATAAAATCACAACAGCGGTGAAAAAGAAAGGTGTACAGTGCCTTGGAGGAAAGAACAGTAATGCCTATCAGGATAAATCACTCCGGGGAAAGGTATACAATGATATTTACCGGGAACTGAAGCGTCAGTTTGGTGTTAGTACATATAAAGCAATCAAACGTAGCCAGTGCGATACGGCAGTTGGAATAATTACCGAATATCAGCTTCCTTATGTACTGGTGGAACAGGTACAGCTTCAAAATGGCCAGTTAGGTTTATGGGGCAGTACAGGAAATTAAATAATTGAGATGGAGAGAGCTTGGGAACAGGCTCTCTTTTATAATTCAGAAAGAAGGTGTTGACTATGAAGAAGCAGGGAAAAGGAACAGAGTAGAAAGGCGGTGATCCGAATATCTCCCGCCGGGACGCAGGGTGAAGCGTTCCATGCAATATAAAAAGTTGGAAAGGAAAGGTTGCCTGACGCAGACAACTGGGTTATAATAATCATGTTAGAAAAATACTGGTATAGTTGCCCGGTATGTGGCAACCCAAAAATGATTCTTTTGCGGGAAGATACCGAACTGGTAAATTACCCGGCATACTGCAAACGCTGTAGGAATGAATCAGTCATAACAATAGAGCCGAAGCGCCGAATAGTTGAATCTGAAAAGGTTTGATTATCCGGTGCTTTTTTATATCCTGATCGCAGAAAATGCGATTCATAAATCATTTTAGGAGGCAGAAACCATGAAAAATATTTTTGACATTATGAAAGAGTTCGGAATCGAAGTGCCGGAGGATCATAAAAAAGACTTCGAGAAAGCTGTTCTGGAGAATTATAAGACCATGGCAGATTATGATAAACAGACAGAGAAGCTGAACAAGGCAAATGATACGATCAAAGCGAGTGATACTGCAATGAAAGATTTGCAGACGAAACTGGATGAGTATAAAGATGTGGATGTATCCGCACTGAATCAGAGAATTACTGATCTGGAGACAGAAAAAGGCAATATTGAATCTGATTATCAGAAAAAGCTGGCAGAGCGTGATTTTAACGATCTGATCAAAGAGGGGATTGCAGCGGCACATGGCAAGAATGTGAAAGCAATCACTGCTTTACTGGATACAGAAACACTGATGCAGTCCAAAAACCAGAAAGAGGACATTGCAGCGGCAATCAAAACTTTGACCGAAGCCGAGGACAGCAAGATGCTTTTTGGAGA
>ENA-OOZG01002709-OOZG01002709.1-human-gut-metagenome-genome-assembly--contig:-NODE-2709-length-10682-cov-3.065588_pt1 | contig 10682 bp, 8 predicted proteins | sample MGYA00241706_ERZ501384 | MGnify/ENA primary metagenome ERZ501384 (study PRJEB25962, sample SAMEA2042742) | human gut metagenome | biome: human gut; feature: human-associated habitat; material: faeces... | reverse complement strand
AGTTCATTGATGACCTTATTGAGTTCCGGGAATTTTTCATTTCCAAGAAAGACGCCTTTGAACATACCGTACTGGAATGGGGACCATGCCTGAATGGTGATATCTTTTAAGCGGCAGTATTCGAGAATGCCGCCGTCACGGTTGATTGCAGAATCATTGTACATATTTGCATTGATTCCGGAATTGATCATTGGACAGTGTGCGATACTGAACTGCAGCTGGTTGATGAGAAGTGGTTCATCCAGATATTTATTCAATAATTCTATCTGCATCGGGGTCTGATTGCTGACACCGAAGTGACGTACTTTGCCGGCGGCTTTTAAAGTACGGAATGCATCGGCTACTTCTTCCGGTTCCATTAATGTATCCGGGCGGTGTAGCAATAAGATGTCAAGATAATCTGTGCGCAGGCGGTTCAAGATATCATCTACGGACTGCAGGATATGTTCTTTGGAAAAATCAAAAGCAATACCGGGGCGGATCGCGCATTTGGACTGCAGAATGATCTGGTCACGCAGGGAAGGAGTCAGAGCCTTGCCAAAAAGCTCTTCGCATTGTCCTTTTGCATAGATATCTGCATGATCGAAGAAATTGATGTCATGTGCAAGTGCAGTGTCTATCCATTCTTTTACGGCATCTGCCGTTTCCAGACTGTTAATACGCATACATCCCATACCAATTTCCGGAACAGATAAATTTGTATTGTGAAGTGTGATTGTTTTCATGGAAACCTCCTTAGATAAAACATTTGTATAAATGTATTTTAACATATCGTGTAAAGAAAGATAAAAGAAAAATTCAGTGAATTTGAATCGTTGACTAACTTTGTAATTGGGAATAGAATTAAGAAATGAGTATTTCTAAAGATAAGGACATTACAATATGGAAAGAGATTTAACAACAGGAAGTGTATTTAAAACAGTCATTTATTTTTCACTTCCATATCTGTTATCGTACTTTTTGCAGACATTATATGGTATGGCAGATTTATTTATAGTCGGACAGTTTGGCGGTGTCAGCAGTACGACGGCGGTATCGATCGGAAGTCAGATCATGCATATGCTGACAGTTATGATCGTGGGGCTTGCAATGGGAGCGACGGTTATGATTGGACGATGTATTGGTGCGAAAGACTACAAGAAAGCATCGGAGACGATAGGGAATACTGCGACGATGTTCATGGGAATTGCGATCATACTTATGATCATATTACTGGCAGCAGTCAGACCGATCGTCAGTGTAATGTCTACTCCGGTTGAAGCCGTAGAGGGGACGATCCGTTATCTGACCATCTGCTTTATAGGAATTCCTTTTATTACGGCCTATAATATTATCAGTGCAATTTTCAGAGGAATCGGGGATTCGAAAAGTCCGATGTACTTTATTGCGGTAGCATGTGCGGCGAATATCGGACTGGACTATCTGTTTATCGGAGTGATGGGACTGGATGCGGCCGGAGCCGCACTTGGAACGACCATCGCACAGGCAGTCAGTGTTATCGTGTCATTGACAGTGATCATTAAAAAAGGCACAGGGATCAAATTAAGAAGGTCTGATCTGCGGCCGAAGAGGCACACGATGAAAAACATATTAAAAGTTGGTGTGCCGGTTGCATTACAGGATGGATTTATACAGATATCCTTTATCGCAATCACGATATTTGCCAATCAGCGTGGATTAAATGATGCGGCGGCTGTAGGAATTGTGGAAAAGATCATCGGAATACTGTTCCTGGTACCATCTTCGATGCTGTCAACGATATCGGCACTTGCTTCGCAGAATATCGGTGCCGGTAAGCATGACCGTGCACGTCTGACATTGCGGTATGTATTGTACATGACAGTAGGATACGGATTAGCTGCGGCAACGATCGTGCAGTTTCTATCTGTTCCATTTGTCGGATTATTTACGAATGACGGTGCAGTACAGATACTTGGAGGACAGTATTTAAGAAGTTATGCATGGGACTGCGTATTTGCAGGAGTACATTTCTGCTTAAGCGGATATTTTTATGCATATGGCTTGTCTATCGTATCATTTGTCCACAATTCCATATCTATCGTATGTGCCAGAATTCCATTGTCTTATTATGCGGCAACGCATTTTCCGGATACATTATTTCCGATGGGGTGTGCGTCACCGGCAGGATCGATGGTGTCTATTGTCATCTGTGTCGGGGTGTTTGTATGGATGAATAAACACACGGAAAAATATATGGAAAGAACGTAGTGATTGGAGAGAAAATATATGACGATCGGAATTATAGAAGACGACACATTATTACATCAGGCACTCAAAACAGCACTGCAAAACGCAGGCTATCAGACCGTATCCGCATATACAAAACGAGAGGCTCTTACTACAATTACAGGCAGTGAGAGCCTTCTTCTCATTGACATCGGACTTCCGGACGGCAATGGACTTGCATGTTACAAAAAGATTCGGGAAAACACAGAGATACCGGCCATTTTTCTGACGGCAAGAGACGAAGAAACGGATATGTTGACAGCATTTGACACAGGAGCAGACGATTATGTGGTAAAACCATTTTCCATGAAAGTGCTTCTAAAGCGCATAGAGGCAGTGATCGGACGGAACAACAGAGAAAAACAACTGGCATGCGGAGAAATAATATTATTTCCTGATAAGAAGCAAGTATACAAGAACGAAAAGGAAATTATCCTTACAGCCAGAGAATATCAGTTACTGGAATATCTGATGTACAATCAGGGAAATGTACTGACGAAAGAAAATATCCTGGAATATGTATGGGGACTGGATGGCCAGTTTGTAGTGGATAATACCGTCAGTGTTACGATCAACCGGCTGCGGAAAAAGATAGAAACAGATGCAGGATCACCGATATATCTGAAAAATGTATTTGGATTGGGATACAAGCTGGAGTGCGTCTGAAAAAGTAATGGCAGATACAAAAAGGAAGAGAAAAGAATGAATATCATAATAATCGTAGTGGCAGTAACGGCAGGAGTAATTCTGGGTGGAACTGCCATATATGTTTATCAGGGAAAATGCAGACAGAAAGAACTTAAGTTATTGGCAGAATGTATGGAAAAGATATTGCGAGAGGAAAAGATCCGGGAAACAAAAGCAGGAGAAGAGACATTATATGCAAGACTGGAATCCAGACTGGTAAGGATCCAGGAAATGTTAAATGGACGGACAGAAGCTGCGGAGAAGAGTAAAGATGAGATCCAGAAGCTGATTTCAGAGATTGCACACCAGATGCGGACACCCCTTGCCAATATCAGGACATATCAGGAATTATTAGAGGAAGAATGGAGTAAAACCAGGACAAAGACGGATGAAAATGTGGATAACTATCTAAATGCAATGAGATCCGGAGAACAACAACTGGAATTCCTGACAGAAGGATTCGTGAAGATGTCCAGACTTGAGCAGAACATGATTCAGGTACGAAAAGAAGAGACAGATCTGTTAAAGACCGTGAGAAACTGTCTTGGAAGAATTCAAAAGCAGGCAGAAGAAAAACGGATTGCATTCCGAATAGAGCTGCCGCAGGAAGTCAACTGTCCGCATGATGCCAACTGGATTGGGGAAGCAATCGATAATGTTCTGGATAATGCCGTGAAATACAGCCGGCCTGGCGGAATCATAGAAATGAGAATCCAGAAGAATGAAATGCATGCAAAGATTACTGTAAAAGATAATGGGCTTGGAATTGAAAAGGGAGAAGAGCATAAGATTTTCCAGAGATTCTACAGAGGAAAGAACGTGACCACACAGAAAGGTTATGGAATCGGACTTTATCTGGCGAGAAAAATTATCGGCCTTCATGGCGGATTTATGATTGCAAAAAACAGATATTCGGAAAAAGGTCTGATGATCGAGATAAATCTTCCAGTCTGTTAGAAGTTTGTTAGATTTGTCCTGTATGCTGTATGAGACAAGTGAAAGTTCCGATACGAAACGGACACAATTATAAGCAAGGAGAAAAAATCTTATGGAAATGATAAAAGCAGCAGGATTAAAGAAATATTATGTGACAGATAATTACGAAGTCCATGCGCTGGACGGAGTGAGTCTGTCCGTAGAAGAAGGGGAATTCCTGGCAATCATCGGTACATCAGGAAGCGGGAAGACGACATTACTTCAGATCCTGGGCGGCCTGGATGAACCCACTGCAGGTGGCGTCTGGATACGCGGCAACAGTCTGAAAGATATGACGGAAGATGAACGCACGATATTCAGGAGAAGGAATATCGGATTCGTATTTCAACAGTATAATCTGATCCCTGTTATCAATGTATATGAGAATATCGTACTTCCGCTCAGACTGGACGGTGCAGAGATTGATGAAAAATTGCTGGAAGATATTGTTAGAACGTTAAAGATTGGAGAAAAGTTAGAGAATCTCCCGGAAGAACTGTCCGGCGGACAACAACAACGAGTGGCAATTGCAAGGGCGTTAATGGTAAAGCCGGCAGTACTTTTGTGTGACGAGCCAACAGGAAATCTGGACTCTGTCACAAGTATGGAAGTAATTTCATTGTTGAAGACTTGTGCAGCAAGATTCCACCAGACGGTGATTGTTGTGACCCATCAGGAAGCGATCGCACAGATGGCAGACCGTATCCTGCGCGTAGAAGACGGGAAATTATACAATGCGGAGGTGTAATGAAATGAATGGATTTACACCGAACAATAATACGAACGTGATCCGGCTGCTTTCGGAAGCTATCAGAAAATGTAATAAAAGCAGAAACCGGATTCTTATGGGAGCAGTCGTTTTATGTATTCTTACACTGACATTTGTCTTTGGAACGGCTTACGGAAAAATAAATGCAGAATATACGAAAAATATTCGGATGGATGGAACAACGGCATCCACTTACATAGAAGAGGGAACAAAGCAGCAATATGAAAAAGCACGTTCCTTAGGATATGTAAGAGAAACCGGAAGAAGAATGAAAATGGGTGAAGCCACAGAATCCGGAAAGAAAGAATCTATCTGTTCCATACAAGTGCTGGATCAGACTGCATGGGAAAAGATGATGAAGCCCGCCTATACCGGTGTCCATGGAACCTATCCCAAAAAGCAGCAGGAAATCATGCTTCCGGTAAAGACATTAAAAAAGCTTGGAATTGATAATCCGAAAAGAGGGATGAAGATAGCACTTGATATATTGATCAGCTTTTTTCAGACAGAAAAAGAAGAGTTCAAATTATCAGGCTGGTACAGTGCTTATACAGAAGATAATGGAAGAAGCAAAGCAATCGGATATGTGTCAGAAAAGAAACTGAAGGACTGGGGTTATGATATTAAAGATGGTTCGGATATTCTGATCTGTCCGTCGAATGACATGGACTGGAAAGATACAGAAGAAAAATTATATGAAGATGTACCGATGAAAGACAATTCCCAACAGATCATTGCGACAGATACAGCGAAGAACCGGGCTGTAAAAGAGGTGACAGGAAGTTACGGGATGGCAGCAGTGGAGGCAGTTGTGATTATCTGCGGAATGTTTTTGCTTGTCTACAATGTGATGCAGATCTCCATGGCAGGCGATATCCGTCAGATGGCGCTGCTCCATACGATCGGTACAACGAAAAAGCAGCTCCGTAAGATCTATATCCGGCAGATCATGCGGACGATAGTGCCGGGAGGTATTGCAGGTATAGGTTTGTCGGTTGTGTTATTGCGATATCTGATACCGCAACTATTGGGCAGACAGTATCTGAATGGATATGGAGGCGCAGAAGAACTGCAGATCTTTCGGGTGGAAATCTTGTTGTTAGCGGTAGTCTTCACGTTGTTGGTAATCTTGGGTGCATCGGAACAGGTGATCTGGCAGACTGTAAACAGAACCTGTATAGAGGGAATGCATTACACGGAGCAGAAGAGAAGCAAGAAACAACAGCATGGAAAAGCAGGTCATGCAGATAAAGGAGCAGTCTTAAACAAGAAAAAAAGAAGCGAAACACAGGAACTGTGCTTTATGGCATGGAAGAACGTCACAAGATACAGGCAGGGATTTGTCATTACAGTTAGTTCATTGTTCCTCGGAATAGAAATGTTCCTGATTGTCATGGTGATCACAGATGGAAGTGATTATGCGAATATCATTAATCAGAGACCGGATTTCCTGATCGCAGGGGAATTCAGTGAGTCTGCACAAAAAGATGGAAGCGGGACAGAATATCAGACACAGTCGCCGGATCAAGATCCACTGAGATCAGAAGGAAATAATTTCGAATTATTATATGACAATGACTACGATGAGTTTTCACCGATATCAAAAAAAGTGCGGAAACAATTATGGAATCTTGACGGTGTGAAGAAGAAGGAATCCTACATAACCGAAGGAGCATACGTGCTTTCCGTCATATCCAGAGATGGAATACGCCCGCTGGAAGAGGATACTTATCTGGGAAACAATGTAGAATATGCGGAAGAAATCAGTATTGATTATGCTTCCGGGGCAAAGATGATCAAAGGCCTGGATGCTGATACCGTTCAGATTGTCAGCGAAAATGAGATAAAAGCATTAGAAACATATGTAGAGGAAAACAAGCTGAAAGTCGATATGGACAGTCTGAAAAACGGAACAGGAGTAATGATCATCCATGATCATAAGCTGTCACAAAAGCAGGAAAAACAGGCAGAAAAAGCAGTGGGAGAAACGGTATGTTTATCTCCGTTAAAGAACAAAGAAGCATGCATCCGGTGGAATTCCATGACGGACAAAGAAAGGGATAAGGAAGATGAGAAAATAAAGGCAGAAACGCCGTCTACAGAATATACGTTAAGCGGCTATTTGGATAATCAGGCAGATGACTTCCCGGAGATCCACCAGACCTGGCATGGTGCAGAAGGAGATATCTATTATCTGGTCAGTGAAAAAGGATTTAACCGTTTACCTACGAAGAGAAAGACATTTTGCATGGAATTAAACGTAGAGAAAAAGAAAGAAAAAAAGATTATGCATGAAATCCAGAAGATTCTTTCGGCAGAAAATCAGCGGCGGAAAAGCAATACACAGACAAGCCCGGACGGCGAAGGAGAAGCAGGCATTTTCTACATTGCAAGATCAGATCTTATGCAGAAAAATGCAGACTACATCCATGGAAACAGAATTATGTTCGGAAGTATCAGTGTAATATTATTGTGTGTCGGACTGGTTAATTATTTTAATATTATGTTTACGGGAATTGTGGGCAGGAAAAAAGAGCTGGAGATTATGAGAAAGATTGGAATGACACGCCGGCAGGAAAGAAAGCTGTTATTGCTGGAAGGCAGCTATTATGTACTGCTTGTCGCAGGCCTTGTAGCGTCAGTTGGATCAATCATACTAAAAGGAATCAACGTTTATATGAGAAAACAGCTTTCTTATTTTACCTTTCATTATCCGGTAGGAGCGATTGCAGGAAGTATTGTAATTCTGGAAATATTGTGCGTTATAATTTGTAACCTACTTGTATTGAAAAAAATAAAAAAGTAGGTTAAAATATTAGTGGGTGATAGTATAATGGAGATGAAAAATGTATATAAAAGTTTAAATGAACAAAAATTGTATTATGAGCAGGAGTTAATAAGAAAGAAAAATGTGTTAAAAGACACAAAAGAAGAAAGAAAAAACATTACAATTAAAAAAATTCATGGAGAATTATATTATTATGCACAGTGCAAAAGGGCGGGAAAAGTGAACAGTCAATATTTAGGTCCTGTAATTCCGGGAACAATTGCAGATATAGAAGAAAAACAAAATAAAATAGAATGTCTGACAGAAGAAATCAAAGAATTAGAGTGGAATATTGAGAGTCTGGAAAAAATGATGGAGTATTACAAAAAAAGGGAAAAAAAAGAACCTGTTATGAATAATTTTTCTTTTGAAGTATATTGGAAAGATGAAATTACGGCGAGAGTATATGTAAAGAAAAAGAAAGTCATTGTATCGCGTTATACGGAGAATCCGGGAAAACAATTATTTGCATCAAAAGAGATGACGCGTTTTCAACTGGGAAAGATTATGGAAATGAGATGTTGGGAGAAGGGAAGACCGGATATCAATGAAATTCTAAATCATCTGGGATTATCAGAATACAATCCTTATGAAATAGTCAGAAAAACACATGGAGTAAGTTATAATGATTTTATTTGGTTTCGTTTTCCGGGAGAAAAATTGACCAGTAAAGATGTATTGGTAAGGTGAGAAGATGTTCAAAGAAGAAATTGGAAATGAGTTTATTGTAATTCAAGAAGGAACCAGTGAGGGAACACAGATAAAATATAGAAAAGATGGCTTCTGGTATAAAAAGGATAACAGAGGACATGAAGGACGTGCAGAATATCTGGTATCAAAATTTATGGAATTTACCTCATTAAAAACTTCAGAATATGTCACATATGAAGAGGGAACAATTAATGGAAGTTCTGGATGCAGAAGCAGGAATTTCCTGACTGGAGAAGAAGAACTGATTACATTTTACAGATTATATTACAACGAAGTAGGAAAAGATCTTTCAAAAGTAATCGGAAATATGGATACGATGGAAGAAAGGATAGAATATGTGGTGTCATTTATAAAAGAAAGCTGTGAATTAGATGTAAAAGAATATTTAAGTAAGATATTTATGTTGGATATGATCTGTCTGAATGAGGACCGGCATTTAAATAATCTTGCGATTATTATGAATGGAGACAAATTTACACCGGCACCGATTTTTGATAACGGAATTGCACTTTTGACAGCAAATCAGAGTGTAAACCGGCATTTTCCTATTGCGGATAATGTGAAAAGAGTTGTAGCCCGGCCGTTTTCTGGTTCGCATGAAAAAATGATGGAATATTTTGGAAAAGGGTTTTCTGTCGATGTGAATTCGGCTCTGGATTGGTTGGATACAGAGCCGGATTCGATGGAACGTAATGTATTAAAATATCAGATTGAACGGTATAAAGGTATTTTGAACTGATCGCTATTAAAAAGGAGCGGCTGGTGAATGAGCGTGAGCCTAAATAAATAATTTCACCAACCGCGTCTTATCCAGCACAAAAATCGATACATCCATAAAAAGATGCGCCAGCAGCGTACTAAGGATCACACCGTTGGAAGTCAACAGGAATCCGCAGTGAAATCCATACCAGCATACGATGGCAGAATAACTTCCCATCAATACAAGAAGAGGTAAATTCTTTGCGACACCCTGCAGTGTTTCTTTGATATCTTCCAGTGTAGAATCAAAGTACAGGAAACGGCCGACTGCCAGTGTGATAAAATACATGATCAGTGAATCATAGTTCGAATCATGGTAGATGAACTTGATATATAATAAGATCAGAATAATATAAAAGGCAGAGATCAGCCGCACGGACGCCTTTTGTCTGGTCGGAATTGCAGTTAACGGAACGAACAGGATATCGAACCAGTTTGTCATAAATACAGAAAATACCAGAAATAAAAGTAAGATAATATTTTGATATTTCTGCCAGTAGAGTGCGGCTTGAGGAATACGTTCATCTATAATATAATAAAGAGACAGGAACAACAGTACCGAAGTACTGGAAAATACCATCTCATAAAAGCTTTCAATAAGCGAGATTTCTTTTATTTTGTGGATATGGTTCAGCTTCCGGATCTGTTTTGGCGTCAGATCCTGTGTATTAAGTTTATAGTGTTTCTTAAGCTTTGCTGCCAGAATAACGATCGCAAGCACTGCAATCAGGCAGAGCAGGGAGACAAGCATGAAGCCTCCGGCATTCTTAAAGTTAAAATAATGAATCAGATAATATTGGAACATATCATATACCTTCTTTGATGTAATATTTTTTCGGTTACATATTGTAGCACTTTGAAAAAATATTGCAAATAGGAGAATTAGTAGTGGCAGGTCTTGTAGATATGAAATTGAGTTAAATGTCAAAAAAATTAAAAAAATTTAAAAAAGTACTTGCATTTCATAAAATTCCATGCTATTATAAATGAGCATTGTTGATGCGGGTGTAGTTCAATGGTAGAACACCAGCCTTCCAAGCTGGATACGTGGGTTCGATTCCCATCACCCGCTTTTTTGCTACCCTTTTTTAGGGTATGCAGGAAAGGAAGCATGAATTATGTCATTAGAAAAAGCAAAGAAGTATCTGGAAGAAAAAGGTTATGCAGATCACATCATTGAACTGGAAGAATCAAGCGCAACGGTGCAGCTTGCAGCAGAGGCACTTGGTGTAGAACCGGGAATGATCGCAAAGACGATGTCATTTCTGGTTGATGGAGAACCGATACTGATCCTGACAGAAGGAACGGCGAAGGTTGATAACCGTAAGTATAAGGATCTGTTTCATGTAAAGGCGAAGATGATTCCGTTTGGTGAAGTAGAAGAATATATTGGACATGCTCCGGGCGGAGTGTGTCCATTTGGGATTAAAGAGGGAATCACAGTCTACCTGGATGAGTCATTAAAACGTTTTGAAACAGTCTATCCGGCAGCCGGCAATGATCACAGTGCGGTCAGGCTTACAATTGCGGAACTGGAAGATGTCGCCGGGGCATGTGGATGGATTGATGTGTGTAAAGAAATTTTGCTATAAATTTTGCTATAAAGCAGAAAAGAATAGACAAGAAAAAACATGACATGGTAGAATAAAGGAAACATTTGTGGCAAAACAGACGAAAGTCTGTGACGCAAAGCTACAGAGCCTGTAA
>ENA-OOZG01002702-OOZG01002702.1-human-gut-metagenome-genome-assembly--contig:-NODE-2702-length-10692-cov-4.415625_pt1 | contig 10692 bp, 9 predicted proteins | sample MGYA00241706_ERZ501384 | MGnify/ENA primary metagenome ERZ501384 (study PRJEB25962, sample SAMEA2042742) | human gut metagenome | biome: human gut; feature: human-associated habitat; material: faeces... | reverse complement strand
TTTAATTCCTCCAGACTTATTATATCTCGTATTATAAAGCATTATGTTTTAAAATGCAAGATTTAATTATTTTTATTAAATATGTAATTTAATAAAAACCTGTATTTGATGTAACCATTGTGACTCTAACGTCAAAGCATTTGAATATTTTTCAATTTTTGATTTTTTTAAATTCAAGGGTATTGATTTTTTCCTAGAGTTGTGCTATATATTGGGTATAAAGTTTTTAATTAAATTACATATTTAATTAAAAACTCTTTTCACTAGATATTATAAAACCAGCTAATAGTATTATTTTCTATTAGCTGGTTTTGTATTTTTATTTACTTATTCTTTAGTTTTTCAATTTCTTCTTTGGTCATTCCTGTAAGTTCTGCAACTTCTTCTGTTTTCATATTTTTAGACAACAATTTCAGTGCAATTTCTCTTTTTCCTTCTCTAATTCCAGTATTATATAGTGCTTTTTCATCCTTTATAGCTTTTTCTCTTAGTTCTGCTAATCTTTCCATTTCTTCGTCTGCGCTCATTTCCCTGACTGTTATTACCGCTTTTTTTACATCTTCATTCTTTTCCATAATCTCTTTAACCTCCTTAGAGTTTGGATCTTCCAAAAACATTACCCATTGGTTCTTCTTGTTGTTCTTGTCTTTTTGGTATGCTTCTCTCACTCTCTTTAAGTTAATTATACGTATTTCAAACACATCTGTCAACACTTTTTCCGGGTTTTCTTTTTCTCTTACGTTCCATATTGTTTCCATTCTTTTTAACTCCTTAGTTTCATCTGTTTCAAAATCTATTATCGCAATAATTACCACTCTTTTTGCTTTATTATATGTATCTCCTCGTTGTATTTGTTTCGAATACAACCTTGACCAATAATACATTAGTCTATTCGTAAATTCATCATTTTTTAATAATTGTACTTCTACATCTACTTTCTCTTTATTATTTATATCTAGTTCTAAGTCTAATATTCCTAATTTATCCATTGGTTTATCTCTCGTTATTTCTTTTTCATCGTTTATTACTATTGATTCCACTTTTTCTTCAAGCAATGCTTCTATAAAACTTTTTGTTATTTCTTTATTTTTTGAACTAAATAAACTTTGGAATACAATGTCTATCTTTGGTTGTAATAATACTTTTTCATTCAAATATTTTCCTCCTTAAAATTATTCTATAGTATTTCATTTTCTTTTGTTATTAAGTTTCAGAATTAATTCTAAGATTAAAATTATAAATTTAAATTTATGAAATTTGTTAACGTAATCATTATACCTTGTAACTAGCTACTTGTCCAGCAAAATCGTGTACCAAGGTTCGACACACAATTTCATTTTTTGTTATTTTTGATGTAATTATGATTTTTTTAGTCTAAATTTGTAAATTCCGTTTTTATATCAGTTTTTGCGTTATTATACAAAAAAAGTTAGAGCTAATACTCTAACTTTCTTTTTTTAGTTCCAATTTAATGGCTGGATACACCGCTTTTTTCAGTTCCAATTTAATGGCTGGATACACCAACTTTTTTGCTATAAATAGCATTACATTATATGTTTTATTTAGCAATTTTATGTCTTGCTAATATTATAATAACATTATCCCTTTTAATTGTCAATGTTTTATATTACTAAATCTCTTTTTAGTTTACTATTTTCTATTATTCCAAGTCCTATAAATGTACCATTAGGCTTATATATTCTATATACTCCATTTGTTTTTTCCGTGTTTATTTTTACTCCATTTATATAAGGTTCTATTTGTTCTTGTTCTAACTGTATTTGAGGATTGTTTTTAAATATCTCTTCTATTGTTATTATATTTTCTAAATTACCCGCTTCTATCTTTTCTTTCATCTCAGATATTGTCACTGCATCCTTTATATAAAACTCTCCTACTTGTAGTCTATTTAGTTCCTTCATATATCCTACAGTGCCAAGTTTCTTACTAATATCCTCACAAAGGCTTCTTATATATGTACCTTTTGAACATTTTACTTTAAATGATATTTGTTTTTCTTTTTCATTTATACCTACTAACTGAATACTATAAATTTCGATTTGTCTTGGTTTTAGTTCTACTTCTTGCCCTCTTCTTGCATATTCATATAGCTTTTTTCCATTTACTTTAATTGCAGAATATATTGGTGGGATTTGTTCCTGCTTACCAATAAATTGTTGCAATTTTTCTTCTATATTATCTTTATTTAACATTTCTGCAGTAACTTCTTTTTCTTCAATTACTTTTCCTTCTACATCTGCTGTTTCTGTTCTAATTCCTAATTGCAATACTACTTCATATTCTTTATCGTGGTTTATTAAATATTTTGATATTTTAGTGGCATTTCCAATTAATAGAGGTAACACACCAGTAGCATTAGGGTCTAATGTACCAGTGTGTCCTACTTTAGATTTTGTTATTTTTTTCACAATGCTTACAACATCATTAGAAGTATAGTTTTTTTCTTTATTTATTATAATTATACCATCCATTTTATTTCTCGCTTATTTTAAATAACATTTTACTCCGTTTAATATTTGATTCTTTGCTTGCTCAATAGTTCCTTGTATTGTGCATCCAGCAGCGCGAATATGTCCGCCTCCGCCAAACATCATAGCAACTTGTGATACATTAACATAGTTTTTAGAACGTAATGATACTTTTATTCCTTTATCAGTTTCTCTTAAGAATACTGAAACTTCTACGTTTTCTACATCTCTGCCATTTTCTACTATTCCATCATAATCTCCATTAGATGCTCCAACCAAAGCTTCATCTTCTCTAGTAACATATGTAAATGTAACTTTGTCGTCATACAAAAATTCTAATCTATTTAGCGCTATTCTATGTAATTCAAATTTTGCTCTTGTTTTACTTGCAAATACTTGTTGATATACTTTAGATACTTTTACGCCTTTTTCACAAAGTTCTGAAACAAATCTGAATGTTTCTGCTGTTACTCCGTCATATCTAAATCCACCTGTGTCTGTGATTATTCCTGTTAATATACAAGTTCCTATGTCTTTTGTAACAGTTATTCCAAAGTAGCTAAATACTACTAATAAAAGTTGAGCACAAGCTGGTGCATCTTGGTCTACATAGTTGAAGTCTGCATACATTGTGTTGCTACTATGATGATCAATTAATACTCTTGTTCCTGCATCGTCAAAGTATTTTGCGCAACCATTTAGTAGTTTTGTACTTGCACAATCTAGTGATATAGCTAAATCATATTTTTCTACTTCTGATTCTTTTATTATTTTGTCTGCTCCTGGAAGAAACTCAAAAACCTTAGGAAACTCTGGTATGATAACATCTGCCTCTTTTTCTAGTTGCTTTAATGCTAATTTCATAGCAAGAGCGCTTCCTATTGCATCTCCATCTGGATTTTCATGTATGACTATGGCTATTTTATCTGCTTTCTTTATTTCTTCTAAAATATTATCTAACGTCATTTTTTATTTCCTTTCGTTTAGTTTCAAGACGTAACCATTCGTTACTTGTTAAATTTCTCTTTTAACTCTTTATCTTGTATACTAATTTGTTTTAAGATATTGTCTATTTTTTCTCCATGTTCTATTGAGTCATCATATTCAAATACTAGCTCTGGTGTAATTCTTAAATTCACTGTTTTTGCTACTTGTGATCTTATAAATCCTGCTGATTCTTTTAATCCTTTCATCGTTTCTTCTACACTCTTTGGATTTAATATGCTTACATATACTTTTGCATATTTTAAATCTGGTGTAACTTTAACTCTGGTTACACTAATCATTCCTGTTACATCAGGATTTTTTAGTTCATAAGTAATTATATGACTTATAGCCTTCATTAATTCCTCATTAACTCTGCCTAGTCTTGCTTCATTTTTACTCATATTTTGACCTCGTTTCTTTTTTATTTTGGTTGTAAAATAATCTAATGATTATTCTACAACCAATAAATTATTCTTGTGTTGAACCATGTTCTTGTTCTACTTGTTTAGCTTTAGATTTTTTTGTTCTTTTTACTTCTTCCATCACAAATACTTCTATAATGTCTCCTTCTTTTATGTCATTATATCCTTCTATTTGTAATCCACATTCAAATCCTTTTGTAACTTCTTTAACGTCGTCTTTAAATCTCTTTAATGATGCAAGTTTTCCTGTATGAATTACAACATCTTCTCTTATAACTCTTACTCCTGCATTTCTTTCTACTTTTCCGTCTTTTACATATCCACCTGCTATTGTACCAATATTTGATACTTTGAATGTTTGTCTTACTTCTACATTTCCAATTACTTTTTCTTCGTATACTGGATCTAATAGTCCATTCATAGCAGCTTCTACATCTTCTAATGCTTGGTAAATTACAGAATATAGTTTTATTTCTACTCCTTGTTTTTCTGCTGCAGCTTTTGCTATTGCATTTGGTCTTACGTTGAATCCTATTATTATTGCTTTTGCTGCTTTTGCAAGGTTTACATCTGATTCATTTATTGCTCCAGCATTTGAATGTATTACTTTTACTTCTACATCTTCATCAGAAAGCTTTTGTAAAGATTGTTTCAATGCTTCTGCAGTTCCTTGTACATCGGCTTTTACAATGATGTTTAATTGTTTTAGGTTTTCATGTTCCATTTGCTCGAATAGATTATTTAGAGTGACTTTGTTGTAAGCATCCATTGCTTTTTCTCTTTCTTGTCTTTCTCTTCTCTCGATTAAATGTTTAGCCATCTTTTCATCTTTAACTTCATAGAAAGTTTCTCCTGCTTCAGGAACTTTTGTAAGTCCCATTATCTCTACTGGTGTAGAAGGTCCAGCTTCTTTAACTTTCTTACCTTTGTCATCTTTCATAGCTCTAATTCTACCTATTGTAGTTCCAACAACAATTGTATCTCCTACATCTAGAGTTCCTCTTTGAACTAATACTGATGCGATTGGTCCTTTTGCTTTGTCTAGTCTTGCTTCTATAACAACACCTTTTGCTTGTTTCTTTGGATTTACCTTTAAGTCTTTTACATCTGTAACTAATAGTACCATTTCTAGTAATTGGTCAATGTTAATATTTTTCTTAGCAGATATTTCTACAAATATTGTATCTCCACCCCATTCTTCTGGTACTAACTCGTATTTCATTAATTCTTGTTTTACTTTATCTGGATTTGCTCCTGGTAAATCTATTTTATTTACAGCAACTACTATTGGAATTCCAGCTGCTTTAGCGTGATTTATTGCTTCGACAGTCTGTGGCATGACACCATCGTCTGCTGCTACAACAAGTATTGCAACATCTGTAATTTGAGCTCCTCTAGCACGCATACTTGTAAATGCTTCGTGTCCTGGTGTGTCTAAGAAAGTAATTTCTCTGCCATTTACAGAAACTTTGTAAGCACCTATATGTTGTGTTATTCCTCCAGCTTCTCCTTCTATTACATTTGTTTTTCTAATTGCATCTAGAAGAGATGTTTTACCATGGTCAACGTGTCCCATAACAACAACTACTGGTGGTCTTTGAACTAAGTCTTCTTCTTTATCTTCTGACTCGTCAAATAATATATCTTCTTCTTTTACTTCTTCTTTTTTATTTGCTGTTACGCCAAATTCTTCTGCTACTAAGAAAGCTGTATCGAAATCTAATACTTGATTTATCGTTGCCATTATTCCAAGTTCTAATAACTTTTTAATTACCTCTGAGCTTGTTTTCTTTAAGTCTGTTGCTAAATCTTTTACACTGATTTCTTCTGGTATTGTTATTTCTGTTAATTTGAATATTTTTTGTTTATTTCTTTCTTCGTTATTTTTTTGGTTTTTACGTTTTCCTTTTTTACCACGAGCTGTTGATAAGTCATAATAATCTAACATTCCGCCATCTTGATCTTCAAACATATTTGATAGTCTGTCGACTTGTTTTAGATTTTTTAATTTGCCTTCATCATACTCTTCGTGTCCATTAAATCTCTTTGATTTTGAAGATTTATTTTGTTTTAGTTCATCATTTTTGCTGTTTCTAGCTTTATAATTTACTCTTGTAGAATAATCTCTTTGATTTTCTTTTTCTACAATTTCTGTTTCTAAGATATCATTGATTTTCTTGTCTATTCTCTTATCATCTAATGGTCTAGAACCCTTGTTGAAGTTATTGTTTCTAAAATTATTGTTTCTGTTTTCATAATTTTCGTTTTTGTTGTTTCTATAATTGTTATTATAACCATTGTTTGAATTATTATATCTATTATTTTGTCTAAAACCATCTCTTTGTTGGTTGTTATTTTGATATCTATTATTATTGTTGTAGTTATTTCTTTGTTGATATTGATTATTTCTTTGAGAATGTTCATCTCTATTTGGTCTATCGTTTCTTTTTGCATTATTATTAGAAGTATCTCTTGAAGCATTTTCTAGCTTTGTTTCTTTTACTTCTGATACTTTTGGTTGCTCAGTTTTTGTTTCAACAGGTTTCTTTACTTCTTCCTTTTTCTCCTCGACAACAACCTGTGGTTTCTCTTCTTTTACTGGTTCTTTCTTTGGCTTTTCTTCTTTTTTGCCTAATCCAAATAATTCATTTACTGTAAGAGGCTTATTAGGTTTGTTTCTATAAACAATATTATAATCATTATTATTTCTTCTTTTTACAAATCCTATATCTTTTCTTTCATTAACTTTTTTAGTTTCCTCTTGTTTTGTTTCTTCTTCATCATTTAGTATTACTTGTCTTCTAATTATTACTGGTCCAGCTTTTTTATTTTCCACCTTGCTTTCCTTGCTTGGTTTCTTGCTGTTATCCTTAACTTTTTCACTATTAGAATATGATTTTTTTATTTTCGATACTTGATCATCTTCTAAGCTACTTAAGTGACTTGATAATTCTATTCCAAGTTTTTTTGCTCTTTCTAATAAATCTTTACTTGTTATTTTTAATTCTTTAGCAAGTTCGTATGCTTTCATTTTACCCAACAATTACACCCCCTATATTTTTATTTTTTATTGTTCCCTTTTTGTTTTCTTTATTTATCAATAATTACACCTCTTAAGCTTTCATAAATTTCGTTATCTATCTTAGTTTCAAAGTTATTCTCTAACCTTTTTGACTTTATAGCCTTTTCCAAACATTCTATATTATTACATATATATGCGCCTCTACCATTAGCTTTTCCTGTTTTGTCTATAAATATTTTGCCATCATTTTGTTTAACTATTCTTATAAGTTCTTTTTTGTCTTTAGACTCTTTACACCCTAGACAAGTTCTTTGTGGTTCTTTTTTCAATTACTCCACTTCCTTTTTAGTAGTTTTTCTTGTTCTTTTTGCTTTTGGCTTTTCTTCTTGAACTTCTTCAACAGGCTCTGTTATTGGTTCTTCTACAACTTCGTTAACTTCTTCACTTTCTTCTACTTCTGGATCTTCTTCTTGTAATTGTGCTAGCATTTCTTGGAATTGAGATTTACTCTTTATATCTATTTTCCAATTTGTAAGTTTTGCTGCAAGTCTTGCGTTTTGTCCTGATTTTCCTATTGCTAATGATAATTGATCATCTGGAACTATTACTTGTGCAAATTTCTCTTCTTCTTTTATATCAACTGCCATTACTTTTGCTGGAAGTAATGCTTCTGCTATGAATATTGATGGATCTTCGTTCCATTCTATTACATCTATTTTCTCTCCACATAGTTCATTGATTATATTTTGAATACGTATTCCTTTTTGTCCTACACAAGACCCTACTGGATCTATGTTCTCGTTTTGAGAGTATACTGCAACTTTACATCTCTTTCCTGGATCTCTTGATACACTCTTTATTTCTATTAATCCTTCATATATTTCTGGTATTTCTAATTCAAATAATTTTCTTAAGAATTCGTTGTTTGCTCTTGATACTATTATTTGAGTAGAACCCTTTGGTCCTTTTTCTACATCTGCTACGCAAGCTCTTAATTTTTGATTTACATAGTAGTTTTCTGTTGGAATTTGCTCTTTTAGTGGCATTATTCCTTCTATTTTTCCTAGGTCTATTACAACTATTGATTTATCAACTTTTTGTACTATTCCTGAAATTATTTCTCCTTTTTTCTCTGTAAATTCATTGAATATTATATCTCTTGAAGCTTCTCTTATTCTTTGTACTATTACTTGTTTTGCTGTTTGAGCTGCAATTCTACCAAAGTTCTTTGGCATTAATTCTTTCTCTACGACATCTCCTGCTTTGTATTTAACATCAATTTTCTTTGCATCTTCTAGACTTATTTGTGTAGCTGGATCTTCTACTTCCTCCACAACATCTAATTCCTCATATACGTGTGTTTCTCCTGTCTCTGGATTCATTGTTACTTTTACATTCTCTGAGTTTACATCAAAATTTCTTTTATATGCAGTAACAAGTGCAGTTTCTATTGATTCCAACACATAGTCTTTTTTGATTCCTTTTTCTTTTTCTAGTTCTTCTAGTGCAAGTATTAATTCTGCACTATCTATTCCTCTGTTTTCAACTTTCTTTACTTTCTTTTTCATTTTTCCAATCAGTCCTTTCTTTTTATTTTACCATTTATAAGCCAATTTTATTAAACTTATATTTTTTCTTTCTATTGATAATTCTTGTGTTTCTGTTTCTATAATAATATTTGCTTCATCAAATGATTTTAATATTCCTGTTACTTCTTTTTGCTTTTCTATTGCTTTAAACAATTTAATATTAATTTCTTTTCCAATACTTTCTTTTAAATGTTTTTCTTTTCTTATATGTCTTTCTATTCCTGGAGAAGATATTTCTAAAAAGTATTGATCTTTTATATAGTTTGCTTCATCTAGCATATCTGTAATTGCATTATTTACTTTTTCGCAATCATCTAAACTTATTCCATTTTCGCTGTCTATAAAAATTCTTAGATAATTGTCTTTTCCTTCTTTTGTATATGTTACATCATATACATTATATCCTAAATCATTTATTGGTTTAGTGACAAGTTCTTCTACTTTTTCTTCTATATTTGCCAATTTGAACCTCCTTATAACATATCAGAAGAGTGGAATTTGCTTCCACTCTTCTGCCGTACTCTTTATGTCTTTATTATTATACCCTTTTTCCCAAAAAAATGCAATAGTTTTTGAAAAAATTGTTACTATTTTGCTTGCCAAACTGGAATTCCTGTGTATTCTAGAGCTTCTTCTTCTCCTCTTAATACTCTTAGAGCTCCATTTGCTAAAGCATCCATTTCTTTTTCTCCTGGTATTACTACTATTTTACCAAGGTATGATACATAGTCTTTTACTCCTTCTACTACGTATTCGTCTCTTGCAATTCCACCTGTAAGTATTATTGCATCAACTTTTCCTTTTAATATTACACTATATGCTCCAATTGCTTTTGCAACTTGATAAATCATTGCATCATATACAAGTTTTGCTTCTTTGTCACCTTTTTCTATCATGGCGTCTACGTCTCTTGCATCACTTGTTCCTAATAATGATACTAATCCACCTTTTTTAGTGATTAATTCTTTCATTTCTTTTTCTGTATATTTTCCGCTATAGCACATTTCTACTATTGGCATTAATGTTACAGAACCACTTCTTGTTGGTGAGAATGGTCCATCTCCTTCAGCAGCATTGTTTACATCTACTATTCTACCTTTTTTATGTGCTCCTACTGAAATTCCTCCACCCATGTGTGCTACTATTAGATTTAGTTCGTCATATCTCTTATTTATACTTTTTGCATATCTATATGCTACTTCTTTTTGGTTTAGAGCATGGAACATGCTTACATTGTAAACTCCTTTTATTCCTGATATTCTTGTAACTTCTTCTTTTTCATCTACTGTTATTGGGTTTACTACAAAGCTTCTCTTTCCAAATTTTTGTGCTAGATTGTAAGCTATTTGTGCTCCTAATATTGAAGCGTGTTGTACTGTGTAACCGATTCTTGCATGTTCTAATAATAAATCGTTTACATTGTATGTTCCACCTTTTACAGATACAAGTCCGCCACCTCTTCCTGAGAATGCGTCTATTGATGATAATTCAATATTGTGTTTTTTTAATGCTTCAATTACCATTTCTGTTCTGTATGGTAATTGATCAGAAGTTGTTTTGTATTCTTCTAATTTGCTAGCTTCATGTGTTAGCTCCTCTTTAAAAATTAATTCCTCGTCATCGTAAAGTGCGATTTTTGTTGATGTTGAACCTGGATTTATTGTTAATATTCTAAATTTTTCCATGCGTCTTCCCCCTATTTTTAATTTAATATTTGTATTATATCACTTGGTTTAACAAAATACAAGAGTAAATTTGCATTTACTCTTGTATTATACGATTTTTTATAATAACTATTTTGAGTTCTTATTATGTTTTGTCCCATTGTTCTTCACATTGATGCACGCTTGATTTTACGCAGTTAAGATTAAACGCTCTATTGTGCCTTTATTATTAAAGTAGGACGAGAACCGTAGGGTGTCGTCGACGTCTTCGCCCGGATTGTACATGCCGACTCTATAGAAAGCTGAACCGGAAGAGGTACCGCTGCCGTAGTAGTAACTGCCTCTGCAATTTCGATTGCCGGTGCTTCCCGCCTCTTGTGTCCACTCACTTACATTTCCAGCTAGGTCGTAGATATTATTTGCCATTGTAAATGTTGTTGCTCCTGTATTTAATTGTCGTTCCTCTCCACTTGCTTTTAGCACAGTTGTTCCATCTTCATCTTTAACCGATGTATCTCC
>ENA-OOZG01002692-OOZG01002692.1-human-gut-metagenome-genome-assembly--contig:-NODE-2692-length-10736-cov-2.344818_pt1 | contig 10736 bp, 10 predicted proteins | sample MGYA00241706_ERZ501384 | MGnify/ENA primary metagenome ERZ501384 (study PRJEB25962, sample SAMEA2042742) | human gut metagenome | biome: human gut; feature: human-associated habitat; material: faeces... | reverse complement strand
GGAACAGATCCAGCAGGTACTGTACAATTTATTGGACAATGCAATCAAATTCAGTAATGACAATTCCTCGATCAACATTGAAACATCCGTAAAAAATGATAAGGTTTTCGTTTCTGTGAAGGATCACGGAGTAGGAATCCCCAAGGACAGCCTGTCCAAGGTGTGGGACAGATTTTACAAGACAGATACCTCCCGCGGAAAAGACCGGAAAGGTACAGGACTTGGGCTTTCTATTGTGAAAGAGATCATCAACGCCCACAAACAGAATATCAATGTGATCAGCACTGTTGGCGTGGGAACAGAATTTATTTTTACCCTGGAAAAAGCAAAATAAAACATAAAAAACCTTTGATCCGAAAAGCTGTAAAAGAAATATTCCTTAATATTTCCTACAATCTTTCCAGATCAGAGGTTCTTTTATTTACTCTATAAATCTTCTTCGTCTTGCTATTCAGTATGTAAAGCAGACATGCACTTTCAATCTTTCAATCCGTTCACAATCTTATTTCCAGTCGTAATTTCTCAGGTGCCCTTCCAGATTCATATGTGCAAAATTATGCTGGCGCAGTGCCTCATAAAGAACAATGGCAACAGAATTGCTCAGATTCAGGGAACGGATGTCCCCGATCATGGGGATTCTCACGCAGGTTTCCTGATTTTTCACCAGGATATCCTCCGGAATTCCCGCACTTTCCTTGCCAAACATAATAAAACAGTCATCCTCATACTTTACATCTGTATAAGTCTGAGGCGCCTTGGTGGTTGCGTAATAGATCTTCGCTCCCGGATTCTTCTTGAGAAAATCCTCATAGTCCAGATATCTGGTCACATCCAGATGTTCCCAGTAATCCATGCCTGCACGCTTGATCGCCTTCTCATTGAGACGGAAACCAAGCGGCTCGATCAGATGTAATCTGGTTCCTGTTGCCACACAGGTTCTGCCGATATTACCTGTATTTGCCGGAATTTCCGGCTCATGGAGTACAATGTTTAAAACTCCCATTATTTATCCTCTTTTCATTATTTTAATCTCGTCTTCCGCCGGACGCTCCAGATATCTGGCATTTCCGCCGCTGTAAAGAAGCCTGTCATTTCCGGAATTGGTCTGCCCGATCACTGCTGCCATGATCCCTTCTCTTCGTAACTCCTGCACAAACGCATCGCCACCCTGGATTCCCAGAAGAATGCTTCCACCGGAAAGGAGTTTATAGGGATTCACATCAAAGATCTCACAGATCTCTATGGTTTCCTGTCGGATGGGTACGCTTCGAAGGTCTGCGCTAAGTCCCACTCCGGATGCTTCCGCCATTTTCCAGAGCGCAGACAGAAAGCCGCCTTCCCCCATCAGATACCTGGCACTGGCTCCGGACGCTTCCGCCATCTTCCAGACCTTATTGTTCTCTTTTTTCATTCCTGTTCCGTAAACTTCCGGAAGTTTTCCGGCATCTTCAAGAAACCGTTCCGAAAAAACTTCCCGCAGTCTGTCATGGTAGTTCTCTGCAATCCATGCCGTACCTTCTGCTGCCACAGGGCCTGCCACGATTAGTTCATCTCCGGGTTTCAGCTGTCCATCTATTTCCGCCTGAAGTGCCTCCAGTGCTTTTTTCCCAAGTTTCATAACTGCCGCCTTAATAAATGATCAGCGAAAGTACAGTCGGAACTACCATTGCAAGAACCAGAATAACTGCGATGATCGCTGTGATCACTTTTCTTTTTTTCGGATCAAACATTCCCATAATTTTTATTCACCTCATCTGTAATATCCGTTAATCGCGCATTGTTGGTCAAAGGATCCCTGTCTGTATAATCAAAAAGAATCTTCTTTCCATCTCGGAATACCTCGATATGGGCGGTCTTCGGGATTTTTTCCGCTTTCCGGTAATCCCAGATCATCCTCTCATAGGGCTTCTGATCGGATGCAAAGGATGGCCTGCTCTTTAAATTCTCACGAAGATAAAGATCCAGAAGCATCACATCGGAAAGGGCTTCCAACGGGATCTCTTTCTGTTCTCCGGCAAATTCCATCAGGATCTCATAGCGTCTCATCCTGGAATGAGAAATCTCCGAGTATCCTTTTTTCTCATAAAATCTGCCAAGTGCCTCATACATCCGGAAAGGATCTTCAAAATACTGTTCCAGAAATACAAGGGTGTGTTTGAACTGACCACTATTATAATACACTTCCACCATACTTTCCACCATTTTCAGCCTCAAAATCTCCCCGTAGGTCAGCCAGGCTGTGGAAAGCACCTCATAAGGTTCCCGGTCTTTGTAAAGGATCTGATATTCTCCGGTCATCTCCATCATATGGGAACCCTTCAGCACCTTCAGAAAACCAAGCTGAAACTGCTCCGGACGCAGTGCATAGACGTCGCAGAACGACTTATGGAAGCTGTCATATCCCTCATATGGAAGTCCTGCGATCAGATCCAGATGCTGGTGGATATTTCCAAAGCCGTGGATCTGCTCTACGATTCCTTTCAGTTTTTCAAAATCCATGGTTCTCCGAATAGCTTTGATGGTCTGCGGATTGGTGGACTGTACCCCGATCTCCAGCTGGATCAGGCCCGGGCGCATGGTTTTCATCAGAGCCAGTTCCTCCTCACGGAGAAGGTCCGCGGAAATTTCAAAATGGAAGTTCGTGATCCCGTTGTCATGCTCTGTAATATACCGCCAGATTGCCATGGCGTGATCATGTTTGCAGTTAAAGGTACGGTCTACAAATTTGACCTGTGGAACCTTATTGTCAATAAAAAACTGCAATTCGTTTTTTACAAGTTCGATATCACGGAACCGAAGCTTCTTGTCTATGGAAGAAAGACAGTAGCTGCAGGAAAACGGGCACCCTCTGCTGCTCTCATAATAGATGATACGGTTTTTAAACTCTGTAAGATTGCTGTATGCAAACGGAACTTTACTTAAATCCATCAGTTCCCGCCAGCCTGTGTGTACAATATCAGGGACTTTGGTTTCGTCATGAAAAGCCACACCTCGGATTTCTTTCAGGTTTTCCGGCTTTCTTTCTATATAATATCCTGCCAGTTCATGGAAAGTTTCCTCTCCCTCTCCTACCATCACACCAAAAAACGCGGGATTCTTTTTCAGAAATTCCACCGCATCGTAAGATACTTCCGGACCGCCTGCCCAGAAATCCACATGTGGAAGGATTTTCTTAAGATCCGGTACCAGTTCTTTTACAAAGGAAATATTCCAGATATAGCAGGAAAAACAGATCACATCCGGCTGTTCCAGATAAATGTCCTTTAAAATGTCATCCCGGATCTGGTTGATCGTATACTCTTTGATCACTACATTGGGACTGTACTTTCCGGAGCAGGATTTCAGGTTGTATACTGCAAGATTGGAATGGATATATTTTGCGTTGCACGCTGCAAGTAAGATCTTCAAAATTACTATTCTCCTAACTTCTGCCGGGTGACAGACTTCTACATCCGGCAGTTTTCATTCTTTCTCTGTCTGATTCTTTTCGCTTTATGATTATAACGTTCCAGCCCCCGGATGTAAATAGAAAAACAGGGATTCCCGGTATGCATAAAGATTCCGTTTCTGTTGTATTTCCATTCAAACAGCGTTAAAATGGATACTACATCTTTTATAAAGGAGTACCTTTTTATGGACCGAAACAGCTGCCTGAACTATTTTCAGGCTTTTCCCTTCTGGGAACATATGACCGAAGAAGACCAGGATTTTCTTCTTGATAATATCCGCGAACTCCATTACCCGGCAGGTGCTGCCATACAGTCAGAAGAACGCCAGTGCCTAGGAACTCTTTTTCTTCTGAAGGGCGTTCTCCGCGTGTACCTTCTGTCCTCTCAGGGAAAAGAAGCCACACTGTACCGTTTAAGGGACAGTGATATCTGCACCCTTTCCGCTTCCTGCATGCTTTCTGCCATCACATTTGATGTGCAGATCGATGCGGAAACAGACTGTGATCTGCTTCTGCTTCCGGCAGTTCCTTTTTCCCGGCTGATGAAAAACAATATCTATCTGGAAAATTTCATTTATAAACGGACAACCGAACATTTCTCGGATGTGATCGCAGGAATCGAACGGACATTTTTTATGACGTTACCTCAGAGGATTGCAGCCTTCCTTCTGGACGAAGCTGCAGATACCGGTTCCGATGAACTCACGCTCACCCAAGAAGCCATCGCCCGCTCCATCGGAAGCGCCAGGGAGGCAGTCAGCCGCAGCCTCAAAAAAATGAATAAAGACGGCTCTATCCAGATTTCACGGGGATCGATCCGCATTCTGGATAAAAGCCGTCTTTATGAAATGATGAATACTTTCTGATCTTACTGAAGTGCTGCCTCAAGCTCCGCTTTTGATGTCAGTCCCACAAAACGTGCTGTCTCTTTTCCACCCTTAAACACAAGCAGTGTAGGAATACTCATAATCTTATACTGCTGTGCAAGAGACGGTTCTTTATCTACGTCTACTTTCCCTACTTCGTATTCTGCTTCTGCCAGCTCTTCCACAACCGGAGCCTGACGTCTGCACGGTCCGCACCAGGTTGCCCAGAAATCTACCAGTACCGGTTTCTCTGCATTTAATACCTCAGTTTCAAAATTGTCTGTTGTAAAAACTTTTGCCATGATAAAATTCCTCCTTAAATTTATATGTTATGAAAATCCGATCATAATCCTGATCGTTATCAGTGTCTGCCGTTCTTCTGAATTTATGCTGTCTTCACTCTATGCCTGCCCTTTCAGAAGTTTCCGCACATACTGACAGGCAGAAAGTCCTGCCTGTGCTCCATCATGTACGGCCTTTGCCACCTGAAGAAGACCTCCGGTACAATCCCCTGCCGCGTACAGTCCGGGAACCGTTGTCTCCATCTCTTCATTCACCCTGATATTTCCTTTTTCATTCAGTTCCGCACCAATCTGACGGGCCATCTCTGAACTTCCGGCTGTACCCAATGCCACAAAAACACCTTCTGCAGGTGCAAATGACGTTTGCGGTTCGCCTGCTTCCTGTAAGGATACATCTCCTTTCAGGCGAAGTCCCTGAACACGCTCATCTCCCTCAATTGCCTGAATTTTCATGGTATTCACGTCAATTGCATTCTCTTTTGAAAATTCCGGTTTCTTTCCATCTGTAAAAATCGTCACATGGGAAGCTGTATGAGAAAGTTCCTCAGCTTCATGAAGAGCAAAATCACTGTTTCCAAGAACTGCTACATCTTTTCCACGGTAGAAAAATGCATCGCATACTGCACAGTAGCTGACTCCTTTTCCTTCAAATTCCTTCACTCCCGGAATTTTCGCGGAGGCTCTTTTGCTTCCGGTTGCCAGGATCACACTGCGGGCTTCAAAATCGCCTTCGGTTGTTTTTACCTCAAAGGTATCAAAGCCTCCCATTCCCACAACCTGTGCATCCAGAATCCTGACGCCAAGTGCCCTGGCCTGCTCAAGTCCTCTTTCAAAAAGTTCTTTTCCGGAAAGAGGTCTCTCAAGTCCGTAATAATTCTCGATCTTCTCTGCTTTTTCCAGTGAACCAATTCCTGTATTGATGATCAGCGGGTCCATATTTCCTCTCGCTGCATAAAGAGCTGCGGAAATTCCTGCCGGGCCTGCTCCTACGATAATGATATTTTCCATTTCAGACACCTGCTTTCTTCTGCTTCTTTGAAATCTGTTTTATAATATACGCTCTGCATCGGTCTGTTTCTGTGATTAAGTCACTTTTACTTTCTCACAAAAACTATTATACCACATCCTTTTGGAATTACATCCCCTTTATCACCTTTATCTTCCCTGTTTTTCCTGTCGCAAACGTTTTCCGAAATCTTGCACCCGGCCCTCTTCTATGCTATTATTATAACGGTTTGCTAATGCAAATCATCCATTTTTGCTTTTAATTAATTTTCGTGATTTCGAATAGATCAATTATGAAATAAGGGAGAGTTGTTTATTATGAGAAGTTTTGAATATTTTACCCCCACACGGGTGGTTTTTGGAAAAGATACACATCTTAAAATTGCCACACTTCTGAAAGAACAGAACTGTAAAAAAGTTCTGATCCACTATGGTGGACACAGTGCCGTCAAATCCGGTCTTATTAATGAGATCAGATCCGTACTTGACGAGGCAGGGATTGCCTATGTAACTCTTGGCGGCGTCGTTCCCAATCCGCATCTTTCCAAAGTCCGGGAAGGAATCGAACTCTGTCGCAGAGAAAATGTGGATTTTCTTCTTGCCGTAGGAGGCGGAAGTGTTATTGATTCCTGTAAGGCCATCGGTTACGGTCTTGCAAATCCGGAAACAGACGTATGGAACTTTTTCCTCCGCACAGAAACTCCAAAAGCATGTCTTCCAGTTGGTGTAATCCTTACCATCGCAGCTTCCGGAAGTGAAATGAGCAATTCCTGTGTCATCACAAATGAAGAGGGCTGGCTGAAGCGCAGTACTGCCCGAAATGACCTGTGCAGGCCACGTTTTGCCATTTTAAATCCACGGCTTACATACACCTTACCTCAGTATCAGACAGAAAGCGGCTGTGTGGATATCCTGATGCATACCATGGAACGGTATTTTGTAAATATCGAAACTATGGAAATTACAGACAGCATCAGCGAATCTCTGATGCAGACGGTAATCTACAATTCCCGTATCTTGCTGAAAGAGCCGGATAATTACACTGCCAGGGCAGAAATCATGTGGGCAGGAAGTCTCTCCCACAACGGCCTCACCGGCTGTGGAACCGGCGGCGGTGACTGGGCATGTCACCAGCTGGAACATGAACTTGGCGGAACTTACGATGTAGCTCACGGTGCCGGTCTGGCCGCACTGTGGGGAAGCTGGGCCCGTTATGTCTATGACGCAAATCCAGAACGTTTTGCCCAGTTTGCTACCAACGTATTTGAAATCCCATGCAGCATCGATTTCAACAAAACCGCACTTGCCGGTATTGAAGCCATGGAAGATTATTTCCGTTCCATTCAGATGCCTACCAGCCTTCATGAGCTTGGTCTTGATCTTACAGAAAAAGATATCCACGATCTGGCATTTAAGTGCAGTTATGAAGATACCCGTACCATCGGTGTCTTCAAACAGTTAAATATGAAAGATATGGAAAAAATTTATCTGGCTGCCCGCTGAATTTGCCGCATATAATATTGCAGATGTTTTTTTGAAAATCGGATTTTTCAGAAAAACATCTGCTTTTTTTCATTTTCCCCTTGCATTCTCTACATAAATGTGTTAAAGTAACAAAGTGCTCGAAAGAGACATGCCCAGATAGCTCAGTTGGTAGAGCAGAGGACTGAAAATCCTCGTGTCGCTGGTTCGATTCCGGCTCTGGGCATTATTTTTTTGCTCTGTTCACAGTTCCTGTTTCCTGTTGAACAGAGTTTTTCTTTTTATAAATAAAAAATACTGCATTCGACATTTTCTGATAAAGCGGATATTTATATTCCGATTTATACATTAAGTCTGATGCAGTATTTTTTGTTATACGGCGTTTTTACTGAAGCAGATAAACTTCTGTATAAAATACACCTTTCTCCTCTGCCTCTGAATGTGTGGCAACATAAACATCAATACAGTTGGTACGGATCGCACCTCCGCAATCCTCCGCCACGTAAACCTGTCCATTGATCACCACCTTGGAACCATATGGAATCTGGCTGGGGTCTACTGCTATGGTGTGATTGGTTGTTGCCGTTACACCTGTAGATGTGATTCCATTTGACCATGGACCACAGCAGATACTGCATGGGCAGTAATGGGTAATACGGAAAGTTCCCAAAGATTTCAGTGTGGCATCGGAAGAAACTGATACCGGAGTTCCGACTTTTACACCATTGGCAGATGTTCCGGAACCACCCGTAGACGTTACGCCGTCCACAGCGTCTGCAAAAATACCTTCTCCGGAACTCTTGGTAAGGGAACCTGCTTTTGTTTTCTTTTCCTGCTCTGCTTTGGCTACTTCGTTCTCCTGATATCCTTCCAGACAGCTGGTAGGAATATATCCAGTCTGCTGTGCACCGCTGTCATCGGTGTAAACGATCCGGCTCCAGATATCATCTACAGTACCAGTTCTCTTCAGCTCATCATCCTGAAGAACTTCTCCTACTACTTCTCCGTCTTTTTTTCCCGGATAATCAAGAATATCGCTGTCTTTGGCTGCCGTGACTGTATCCGTAAATTTATTCACGGTTTCCGTATCACTGAGCACGCTATCCTGAACATAACCGATAATCTTGTCCTCTCCGTCTTTCTGAAACGTAACTTTACTCCATCCGTTGTCACATACGGCAACTCTCTCAAGTTTCGTTCCCAGAAGAACGGATCGAAGTTCTGATCCACTCTCTCCGGGATTGGACCGAATTGCGGTATTCTTCGCAGTGACATAAAGGGTGTCCGTCTTCGCCAGTGCATTTACTGTATTTCCTTCCCCATCATCAATCTGAAACTGCTGAGGGGATTTTTTCTCCTGTGTATATGTATTCAGTGTTGCTTCATATCCAAGTACCTCTGCAGATGCTGATACAGGGAATATCATGGAAGCACACAAAATAACTGCAAGAAGCCTTTTACGCATGAAATCTTGCCTCCTTTTTTCCGGCATTCTGCGGTTTGTCCCGACTATCATAGCATATCAGATCGTATTTTGCAATTTTGTAGGTCAGTCTTCAGAAAATTTTAACAAAAAGATCACATTTCTTAACTGGTCAAATCACCATCCGACGGGTAAAATAAGCTTATGAATACAAAACGAAAAACCCCTAAACTTACAAAAAAACAACGCCAGCGTCTCCGCGTACGCCAGGTTCGCAGACAGAAGTTCTTTCTGGGCTTGATCTTTTTACTGGTCCTCGGATGCATTTTTCTGCGTTTATCCAGATTTTCCGTAAAGCAGACAAATACGTATCAGATCAATGCATCCTGTGAAGCCTACCGAGATGAAGTTACCACGGAAGCCGCCCAATATGGCATGTCTGACTATGTAGATCTGATCCTGGCGGTTATGATGCAGGAAAGCTCCGGCCAGGGAACCGATCCCATGCAGTCATCCGAAGGCGCTTATAATACGCAGTATCCCCAGCAGCCTAACGGAATCACAGATCCTTCCTATTCTATCTCCTGTGGAATCCAGGAGCTGAAATATGCCCTGGATAAATCCGGATGCACAGGACCCGCTGATCTGCCCCATATCCGTCTTGCCCTGCAGGCCTATAATTTTGGTACAGACTCTTATTTCTCTTATCTTGCCAAAAACGGAGAAACCTCCTGGACAACCGAAAGCGCCCAGGCATTTGCCCAGATGGCAAGTGGTGGCAAGCAGCGTGATGAAGACGATCCCCTTCACGATCCGGCAGGTCCATGGGATTACGGTGACCAGTATTACCCGGACCATGTACTTCGCTATTATCACATAAGCAGTGAATCTGAAACGTCTTGATCCGGAAATGTCTTCTTTTTTTCAATTTTTCAAAAAAATGCAAAAAAAGATTTGACATGCTTTAAAATCTGTGCTAATATATGTCTTGTCGATGAGGGAAACACCTCATAAGATAAGACAAATGCGATAGTGGCGTAGTTGGTAACGCGCGACCTTGCCAAGGTCGAGACCGCGGGTTCGAGCCCCGTCTATCGCTCTTCGGAACTCTGAATGATTCAGAGTTCTTTTTTTATTTCACAAAAAACAAGCACAAAATGGCGCAAAAAATCCCGGATCCGGAATTTCCTGATAGAAATCCAGATCCGGGATCTTTTATGTAAGACAGACATTCATATTCTGCCCCATTATATGTTCATGATATTTTAGTGATGGAAAAGTCTGATTCCTGTAAATGCCATTACCATTCCATACTTATTGCAGGTATCGATAACTGCGTCATCGCGGACAGATCCGCCCGGCTCTGCAATATATTTCACGCCACTCTTATGTGCGCGCTCAATATTATCACTGAACGGGAAGAATGCATCTGAACCAAGAGTCACATCTGTAAGACCATCCAGCCATGCACGCTTCTCTTCTCTTGTGAACACTTCCGGCTTCTCGGTAAATGTTTTCTCCCATGCGCCATCTGCAAGAACATCCATATACTCCTCACCAATATAAACATCAATGGCATTGTCTCTCTCTGCACGTGTAATGGTATCTTTAAATGGAAGATTCAGCACCTTCGGGCACTGACGGAGATACCAGTTATCTGCCTTCTGGCCTGCAAGACGTGTACAGTGAACACGTGACTGCTGACCAGCACCAACACCGATCGCCTGTCCGTCTTTTACGAAGCATACGGAATTGGACTGCGTATATTTCAAAACGATCAGAGAAACCTTCAGATCCCTCTTTGCTTCCTCTGTAAGCTCTTTATTTTCTGTTACAATATTAGAGATCAGTTCATCATCAATTGCAAGTTCCTGACGTCCCTGCTCAAAAGTAACACCAAATACCTGCTTGTGTTCCAGCGGCTCCGGAACATAATTTTCATCGATCTGGATTACATTGTAGTTGCCTTTTTTCTTCTGTTTCAGGATTTCCAGCGCTTCCTCTGTATATCCCGGTGCGATCACACCATCCGAAACCTCTCTTTTGATCAGCATTGCGGTATCTTTGTCGCAGACATCAGAAAGAGAAATGAAATCACCGAAAGATGACATACGGTCTGCACCTCTTGCTCTTGCGTAAGCGCTTGCAAGCGGTGACAGTTCACCAAGATCATCTACCCAGTAAATCTTAGCCAATGTCTCATCAAGCGG
>ENA-OOZG01002684-OOZG01002684.1-human-gut-metagenome-genome-assembly--contig:-NODE-2684-length-10766-cov-3.388479_pt1 | contig 10766 bp, 7 predicted proteins | sample MGYA00241706_ERZ501384 | MGnify/ENA primary metagenome ERZ501384 (study PRJEB25962, sample SAMEA2042742) | human gut metagenome | biome: human gut; feature: human-associated habitat; material: faeces... | reverse complement strand
CCTGACCAGTTCCCCACGGCTTTGTCCGGCCTTCCGGCAGAGTTCCCGGGATATCGTTAATATCCTGGAAAGCATAGTCAACAGTTACATTATGAGCAGCACAAATAGAGGAAATGCGGTCACCAATGGCCTCTTTGAACTCCTTCTCGATATCCTTACGGATGATAAATACTACATGGTTGAAACCTGCCTCGATTGCATCATGAATCGAGTAATCCATGATGATATGGTTAGAAGCATCCACCGGCTCCAGCTGTTTAATTCCCGTTCCGAAACGGCTACCGATACCGGCTGCCATGATAAGTAATGTTGTTTTCATAACTTTTTCCTCTTGCTATCTTTTATTCCACTGTCACACTCTTAGCGAGGTTTCTCGGCTTAAGTAAATGTCATTTTGACTTTCTCTTTACTAATTGTTTAATTTTTTCTTTTGGATACATAATGATAACATGGATTATAACACCACATGGAACCATTACAGCTACGTTTCCAATCAGACCCATCCATGTTGTCGGCTGTAACAGATGTTCAATTGCCAAGAAAGCACCAGACATTACAGCTGCCGAAATCAAATGTCTAATAATAACACTATAGAAAATGACCGGGCTTTCATTCAAACACTTTGCAGAGTAAATCGGGTTAAACGTCAAATTAATAGCAGTCATGATTACTACCGTAGTCAAAACAACTGCATATGCACCCAAATTCGTATACTTAAGCAGCAAATACATAGACCCAATGTTCAACAAACCGCTCGCAATTGTCAAAAAACAAGGAATCTTTGTTTTTACAGTGAGTGTATTCACATAATACACCGGCTGAATTACACCAGCTGTAATAGCCCCTGCTACTGTGGCTAATGTCAAGCTATTAAGAAGCACATAATCCTGTGACGGCAACCAAAGTTTAAAATATAATGCTCCAAGTGAAAAAAAACCTGCAAAAGCAATATTAGAAAAAAGTCCGCATATTTTCATTGAATTTTGAAGCTCTTTTCTCAATATTTCTCTATTTCCAGACGCATATGCTTTTAACAGTCTTGGTTGAAACGGCTGAAACACCACTTGGTATAGCATAGTAAACATAGATTCTATTGTCTTCGCAACAGAAATTTGTCCAGTAGCTACTCCAGACAGCATCAAATTAGCTATAATTAAGTCCAATCCACTGTTAAGTGTATTTCCTAATGTATTAAGTGAATTCCAAATGCCATTTCCCATCATTTCCTTAATGATAGAAAACGAAACATCTTCCTTTTTGAATTTTAATTCCGGTGTAAGTTTAACCGTTACAATCTTACTAATTAAAAGCAAGACAACAGCGGTCGTTATTTTGCCTATTGTCACAAACCAAACTTCTGGTTTAAACAGTGAAAATAATATTAATAATACACCAGCATCACACAAATGGCCAATAACCTTTGCCGTTCCTGTTATGTCCAAACGATTCTTTATGTATGCCGCAGCGCCATATGGTGTGGTCACCGTTGTAATGATAAAATTAATGTACACCAGTATAAATAGAACTTTGACCGAATGAACCAATCGATCCGGTATATTCAAAAACAGTTCCAGCTTCAGCGTGACGAGTGCCATTACAGCAAAAATAGAAAACGAAAGGATAACACAAGCCATCAATGATGAAGAAAAGTATTTATTAGCATCTTTTTTTCTTCCCTCATGATATGCAATAGATATATATCTCACAATAAATGCCGTTAATGCCGTTGTAATAATCGTTGCGTATGTGACTGTTGTATTTGCAATAGATACAAAGCCATATGCATCAATTCCAATATTGTCTGTAATATACGGCGTTATAAAAAAATTAATTAAATAGCCTATTACCACGCTCAATCCCGATATTATGATCGTTTGAGCTAAACGCTTATATCCTTTTCCCATCATTCTGCCTTTCGTTCTTAATTAGAATTTCTTGCTTCTACTTTAGCAATACTCATATCTGCCAAGCAATAAACGCAATAAAGAAGAACCCAGCACTGTGTTCCACCTAAGACAGTTTCAAAAAGCATCGTTACTAGAACACCGATCATTCCCGCACTGCCTACTAGTTTGTCCTTCTTGTCTTCACATTTAGATAATTTATCAAAAATAATGTAAATCATCGCAATCAATATCAAAAATAGAATTAATCCGCCCTGAAGCATTGTGTTTAAGAATTGATTGTGTGCACTTGTATATGACAAACTTCCTAATGCATTCCGCATACCGTCATCGCCAAGCACACCCCATCCAAATATAGGTTTTTGGATAAAAAGTACCAGAGATCTTAACCACACTGTCGTTCGGTTACTAAACGTCAGGTCCTTCCCAAACAGATCTGCTACAAGCGGTTTTAGGAATGTTGCATTTCCGCCGATTATCACCACACTAATTACCACGTATCCAACTAAAATCCATTTTGGATTCCATTCAAAATCAAATATCGTTTTTTCAAAGAAAGACAGTGCAATACCGACAGCCAGCACTGCAACTGCAACAATTCCAGTACTAGAAGCAACCATTAGCATCGTGATGAAAGAAATGGTTATTGTATACAACAGTATAACTTTGTTCTTTAACTTACCTCTACTTGTATGAGCATCAGAAAACAGCATATACGCAATAATCAATAAGAGCAAATACCAAACAGTCTGGCTATTCTTATTGCCAAGTATCCACTGTCTCATAACATCTTTTGCTCCCCATTCATTCCACACATAATCTATTTGATAAAGACCATTTGGAAACAGCACAATCGATGCCGTATTTGCGCTTAATATAATCAACAAAAATCCCCATATGCTTTTTAAAGCATTCTTCCCATATTTCTTTGTCTCCCATTCTACTGCACACAAAAGGATTATTATTTTCAAATTAGAAATCACAAAGTGATAATTTGCCTTGTCTGTGAAATTATAATAGGAAGAACACACTAGGAGGATACAATACGCAAATGCCACACACATCCATTTTGATGGCCTATATCTATATTTTAGCAAAATACAGCCTGTTCCTATAAGCAGAACATTTTCAAGTGCATTCAGTAATGAACTTGAAAAATAATCTGGTAGCAGCATTATTGCTGCAAACATAAAAACAATCAATTTATAGACAGATACTTTCACTCGTGCACCTTCCCTCCAAACTAGCAACGTATTTTTAAGAGTTCTGTTTCTCCAATTATAAGACATCGTCCAAGCCCTGCAGGCAAAAACAGCGTTTCACCCTTGCTGAAGCGCATCGGCTTCTGGTCAGCATCCATCGTTTGGACTTCTCCATAGCCATCCAGACACATCAGCACCTGAAATGAGGTATCCATTACCGAAAACGCGAAGCCCTTCGTAACCCGAATTTTCTCTGTCTCAAAGTACTTGCAACGGCAGAGAATTTCACGGGAGCATCCTGGATAATGTTTTACCATTCGAGGCTTCTGGCTTACATCCGGTGCAACGCTCATATCCATAACCTGAACTGCCTTGTCAAAGTGCAGTTCACGCTTTTTGCCATTTTTGTCCACACGGTTATAGTCATAAACCCGATAAGTCACATTGGAGCTTTCCTGAATCTCGGCAACCAGAATCCCTTTTCCAATTCCATGCACCGTACCGGCAGGCACAAAATATGTATCTCCTTTGTGGACTTCTACTTTCTGTAAATGTTTGTCCAGCGTACCGGTTTCCACTGCCTTGCGCAAAATTTCTTCCGTCACCTCATGCTGGAAACCATAAATCAGGTGCGCACTTTCTTCAGCATCAATGACATACCACATCTCTGTTTTGCCATTGTCACCCTCATGCTCTCTTGCATACGCATCGCTTGGATGAACCTGTACAGACAAGTCTTTTTTCGCATCTATAAACTTCACCAGAACCGGCAGTTTTCCATCTTCTACTTTTGTTCCGATATATTCTGGATGCCGTTTTAATACCTCTGCCAGTTCCAGACCTTTGAATTCGCCGTTCGCAATATAGCTCGGTCCATCAGGATGAACAGAGCACTCCCATGTTTCTGCCAACGGAGTCAAATCGATTTTCTTGCCGTATTCTTCTCTTAACCTTGTGCCGCCCCAGAGATAATCCTTTCCCGTAGGCAGCAATTTCATAATCTCCATCGCTCTGTCCCTTAATCAAGCTCAAACTTGATTTTATCGGTTACACTGATTTCGTCCCCCAGCTGAACCTGCCTGTCACTATTATATTTTTACAGTTCTCACCTAATTGTTTTATACGATAATCCGGCTTTCTTCCGACTAAATAGAGCTTATAGGCTGGATCACGTTTAACTAAAGGGATAAACACATTCTCGACAAACCACTCTATTCCATTAATATTGGGATACCAGTCCATGCTACCAACGATCAAAAGCTTCTTATCGAATTTTTTCAAGTCATTCTTGGCTTTAATTTTGTTAAATCTTATTAACGGCTTTGCAAACACAAGATTTTTTGCATTAGGAAATTCCGATTCAAATATATCGATATCCGAATTTGAAATACATAAACTCGCGTCACTTTCGCAAATCATTTTTTCTTCATATTTCTTTCTTCTTTCTATCCAATAATTTGATGCGACTGACTTTTTTGCTTTGTTTGCTTTAATATCTATAAAATTTTTAAATTCCACATTGTGCGAGATGTATATAAATCGGGCGCGTGGACATATTTTTTTCATTAACGTATAGTAGTTGTACATACCGATGTAATCAATTACTACGATATCAGGCTCGAAGTTCTCCACTGTGTCTTTTATCGTATTTACTATATTTGTATACGGAACCATCACTCCAGAATTATGTGAAATCCACTTGCTTATAGGCTGTCTAACTTTATTAAATTTACTCTTATGTTTATACGCGTTGACCAATGTAACATCTAATCCTTGAAATACACTATTGTCAGATTCAGCCAACTTTATTTCAAGTGATGTTGCTCGTGCAACCACCTTTAGTTCACAGACTTTTGAGAGTGCACGAATATATCCCAATGAGTGCATTGCTTGTCCACCTGAACTTGGAAGAATAGAAGGCGTTATCCACAGTACTTTTTTCATTTTTTCTCCTTACTGAACTTCAAATTATCCAACAATCTCGTCCGCATATTTCACGGCATTTTTTTCGCCCTGACGGATAAATTTTGAGCCAAACCCCGACTGCCACTTTTCACGCTGCCAGTCAACGCCGCCCGATGTCAAGTCTTGGACAACAAATTTCACAAATTTCTTTTTAAGAACTCCTCCTCAACACTACAGTAAGCCCTTGATTTTCCTTGATATTCCGCCATTTTTTGCCTTGGCGGTCTATTTTTTTGCCCTAATCTTCATTTTTACCGCTGATGATCTAGGTTCTTCACCTTTTTCAATCATAAAAGAATCCTCGTTTAATCTTTTTCTGTGCTGCGCCATATCTTTACAGGATTCCATATCAATCTTTTCCAAAAATCCTGCTTATCTCTGGTTTTTCCATCAAAAGCAGAAATTCGATCCAACATGCCATCAACAGCCCGAAAAGATAGGTGTCAAAAATGCCATGAGATTTTTGTTAAAAAAGACTAAGATTTTAAATTTTCGAGCAAGCGATACACTTTTCCCTCTCCATCATGTTCTTTGTTAAAAAATAAACATTCGTTAAAAGTCCGGCAAAGATTCATCTGGTTTGCCAGGAAGATAGCCTTTTTCACAATAAAAAAAGCTCCCACCTGCAACTCAAAGTTTCCTTTGAATCACAAGTGGGAGCCACTACCAAATCTTCAAATATTATTCTTAGTTTTCTTTTTGTTCTGCTTCAATTTCAGATTTTTTTCTTCTGCCCCGGCGTTTCTTTTCTGTTTCCGGTTTCACATCCCCAAAATCATAAATGACAACTTGCTCATCTGGGTACAAGGTTCCATTCAAGGTATAGCTAAGTTTACCACCGTTGTCATCCTCGAAAGGCAGCATTCTCCGAAACTCTACCTGGATAGCCGGCACCTTAATGCTGATTGCATAAGTCTGCTTGCTTTCCTCATTACTGAACTTGATCGCATTCGGGTCTTTTTCTGAACAAGGCTGAATCGCAATCTGCCTGGTCTTTGCGTTGAGCAGCACCTTGATGTAAGGCGCGTAGTTTAACTCTACAGCTGTTGCCTTATTGAATTTCAGGCTGTTTGAAGTCACCGTCATAACAGACTCGCCTTTCGGTTGCTTGAGATTGATTACCTCAAATCCTTTCAAAATTTCCATTTCACATTCCTCGCTTTCATATTCTATGTGTACCTGCTCTGGCTTTGCATCAACCAGTGCCATCACCTTTTCTGTTGCCGTTTCCAATCTCTTGAAGGAAACAGCCTTCCATGTAGGTCTGATGGGAACGAATCCTAACAGCACTCCTTTTCGTAAAGGAACCAGCCTTTGCTGCTTTGGGCGAATACGCCTCCGCTTGCCTGCAATCTGTTCCAGCCGTACCTGTGCCTTATCCCAGACCTCTCGTTCTACGATTGCGGGATGATGGTCTGGTATAAAATACTGCTCCACCTCGCCTTCGTTTTTCTTGGTCTTGTGGGTCAAACAATCTACCGTGTAGGTTTTCTGCATCAGAACGTCGCCGCAGTATTTTTCATTCCGCAGGATATTCTTGACCGATTCACCCGTCCACGGGTTATTTTTGATCGTTCTGATTTCCAACGCATTGAGCTTTTCTGCAATTTCTGCTGGGTGCATTCCTTTATCAAAGCTCATATAGATGGTACGAACAATTTCAGCTTCGTTGGTAACGATCACCATTTCACCATCATCGTCCGTATCATAGCCCAGCAGACTCGTCATACTGATTTTTTGCGTTCCGGCTTTCATCCGGCTTCGAGTTGCCCACTTGATATTAGTGGAGATGCTTCGGGATTCCTCCTGTGCGAAAGAAGCCAGCATCGTCAGAAATACTTCTGCCTTTTCATCCAGACTATCCAAGCGTTCCTTGTCAAAATACACACTGACCGGTGGCCGGAGATTCCGCAGCAATCGAATATTAGTCAGGCAGTCCACCACATTACGAGCAAAACGGCTGATAGACTTCGTAAGAATCAGATCAATTTTCTTAGCCTTTGCATCCTCTATCATCTGCTGAAACTGCACTCGATGCTTAACTTGTGTACCAGAGATTCCCTCATCCGCATAAATGCCTGCCAGCTCCCAGTCTGGATGCTCCGCTATAACAGTGTTGAAATGTGCCATTTGCTCTTCCAGACTGGTTTCCTGCGCCTCCTGGTCTGTGCTGACACGACAGTATGCAGCGACACGCTTTTTAGGTGGTTCTTCTGTTTCCGCCACGACACCCACTGTTGCAGGAATAATTTTTACATCATAGGTCTTTGTCAGGCGAGGTGTCTTTTTTCTTCCCTTTTCCTTACGCCGTTCTACCACAATCGGCCTTTTAGCATGACTATCGCTTGCCACATTCCCCCTCCTTTCACTTTTTCTTCCTATTACAAAGTTGCCCATGTTATAGCATTATCATTAATGTCATAACATGGGCAAACACTATTTGCGGACTCTCTATCTTACTTATTATACCGCATTGTGGGTATCTCCACAATATCCATTTGCATACCCAACCCGTATAATGAAACGTAAAGAACGATTTTTTACAAGCAAAAGTGGTGACAGCATTGATTGATTTTACTCCTCTGTGGGAAACTATGCGCCGCAAACAGGTAACACAGTACCAGCTTCTCAAAAACGGCTTGGACAACAAAACGCTGGACACCCTGAAAAAAAATCGGAATATTACACTATCCACATTGGAAAAACTCTGTCTGATGCTCGATTGCACTCCCAATGATGTCGTGCAGTTCATTCCAGACGATAAAAAATAATGCCGTCATAGTACCGTATAGTCGGTGGCTGTGGCGGCATTCCATTATATATAGGTAGAAACGCTCATTCTATAACTTTCACATTCCTGCGGAATGAAACACCCTCATAGCCGAGAAGATACAAATCCTCTCAACTATGAGGGCGTTGCTTTTATTCAAGCAGTTCCAAAGGCAGGCTATCCTGGTCGGGCGTCTTATATGTACCATACCTGCCGAAGCATTACTGCCGCCAGTTCCAGAAGTACTACCACACCGCCGACCACCTGCGGTATCATAAAAATCACAAATCCGCCGATCAGCATTTGAAGTGCTTCCATTCCTTGCGACTGATGCATGAGGTACGAAAGAATCGCCGTTGCCAATAGCACACTGCCCAGCAGATAGAAAATCCATGCCGAACAATGATGCAGGAATACCACAAACCACTTTGCCAGCCACACAGCAAGGATCAGCGGCAGGGTTATCATCACCAACATCAATTTTAACAGCCATCGAATCGCTTTCATAGTGTCCTCTTTCCGACTGGTCCGTTGCCCATGTTATAACACACTCTTTGATGTTCCAACATGGGCAACCCAGTCCTATCTCAAATTCAGCCTGTCTGCAGTGCCTTTACAGTATCCTGTATGCTCTGCTCGTATTTGAACCGTACCACAATGCGCCCTCCATCATGCACAAAGACATTTTCAATAAAAGCCGACACCATACCTGCCGTGAGCCTCGTACCGTGCAGGAAATTCTCTGCCTGCTCTGCCGCTGCGCGCACGGTTCCCGGAACAACGCTCTGGACAGATTCTTCCGCTTTGAATTGTTCAATTTGCTCTTGCACCTCTGAAATTCGTCTATCACATTCCTGTTTTTTCTGCTTGTAGGTATCAAGTGGAAGTGTTCCGGCTGCATATTCTTCATACATCCGCATCTTCTCACCTTTCAGGTTTTTAAGTTCCTGCTCCATCAGAGTTTTACGGCGATTTGCCTTTTTGTGGGCTTCCTTCAAATCCTGCTCTTCCTTTTGAATATCACCATAGAGGACATCCAGCAGGGAGAGTTCCTTTTTCAGTGCCTGAAAGACGGCACTTTCAATATCACTGACCTGAAATATCTCAGATGTGCATTGGGTCTGCCCAATCAGTTCCAAGCCCTCTCTGCACCAGAATGTCGGCACAACCTGTTTGAAATTGTGCGCCATCACTCGCCTGCAATTTCCGCAGCGGACTTTCCCTTTCAGCGGAAAGTCCACACTACCCATCAGCACTTTATGGCTGTTACTCTTTATGACAAGCTGCGCTTTTTCAAATTCCTCACGACTTACGATTGCTTCATGGGTTCCCTCCGTAATAAACTGCTGTCCTTTGGGAACCGTTCTGACAATGCTTTTGCCGGAAATCAGTGTTTTTGTTTTGCCCAAGACCATCGCCCCGGTGTACACATACGCCGTAAGGATTTTCCAAACGCGAGAACTATCCCATAAGATCACAGGAGCTATGGTATAGGTCGTTTCCTTGCCATACGCCTTATTTTCTTTGTTATATACGCTTGGCACAGGAACATTTTCGTCATTGAGCATCATCGCTATATCTCTTGTTCCCAGCCCAAGAATCGCAAGGTCGAAAATACGCCGCACGATTTTTGCGGCTGGCGGGTCAATGATAAATGCGCCCTTTTTGTCCGGGTCAAACTGATAGCCGAACGGTGCAGCAGATGCCGTTGTAATACCCTTGCGCCACTTAACCTGATTGGCAGTCCGCAGTTTCTTTCCTGCATCCCGGCAGTACATGGTATTTACCAGATTACTGACGACCACATCCATTCCCAGCGTTGTACCTTTATAATTATTGCTGTCATAGTTATCGTTGATGGCAATGAGCCGGACACCCAGCAGGGGGAAAATCTGCTCCATGTATTCGCCCACACCGATATAATCACGGCCAAAACGGGAAAGGTCTTTCACGATGATGGTATCAATCTTGCCATTGCGCACACCATCCATCATCTGCTGGAATCCAGGTCTGTCAAAATTGCTGCCTGTGTATCCGTCATCCACAAAATCCATCACAGGCACATTTTGCAGGCTTTCTTTGCAGGAGATATACCGCAGGATCAGTTCTTTCTGGTTTTCAATGCTGTTGCTCTTATCTTTGCCATCTTTGCCCAGATCGCCATCAGCCCTTGAAATGCGCTGATACGCTGCAATCATGTTTCTGCACTCTCCTTTCCAAGTTCTGTAAACACATCCCGAAATCCAAAAACAATCCGAATCCGCTTGTCCGCACTCACTTCGATTTTCTGCACAAGGGATTTTACCAACTGAATGTCAAATTCAAAGTTGTCCAGATGTTCTTCCAAATGAGAAGTCATATTCAGGTATTCTTCGATTTGCCGTTCCACTTCCGTTTTTTTGCTCTCCGCTTCCTGCAGCGCAGCTCGCAGGCCATCGTATTGTCTGGAATAATCTTCCCGAATCAGTTGGTAATCTTCGGAATCCACCACACCAGCCACATAGTCCGCATAAAGCTGTTCCCGCTTCTTGGCCATCTGGCTGACTTTATCGGTCAGGCTCATAATTTCACCCTTCGCCCGGTAGACGGGATTATGCACATCCTCGATTTTCTGCAATTCTTCCAGCACCTTCCGTTTATCGCTCAGCTGGACAATGAGCAAATGCAGCTGATCCATTATCAGGGCTTTCAGCAGTTTTTCTGGAATCTGGTGGCCGATGCACTTATCGTCAGCCTGCCTCGCTTTGCAAATGTAGTAGCAGACCTTTTTACTTTCTTCCGCTCCATGCGGCAGTCGCTCAAACTCCATCGGCCTGCCGCAGTCTGCACAGAACACCATTCCAGCAAGGTCGTTCTGGTACTCACTGCGAATCTGCTCCGACTTTGCTCTTATTGTATGGAACACCTTTTGATTCCTCTTCAAGA
>ENA-OOZG01002683-OOZG01002683.1-human-gut-metagenome-genome-assembly--contig:-NODE-2683-length-10767-cov-5.819268_pt1 | contig 10767 bp, 11 predicted proteins | sample MGYA00241706_ERZ501384 | MGnify/ENA primary metagenome ERZ501384 (study PRJEB25962, sample SAMEA2042742) | human gut metagenome | biome: human gut; feature: human-associated habitat; material: faeces... | reverse complement strand
AGCACTTGACTACGAATCAAGGTGTCGGGAGTTCGAATCTCTCCTGGGTCACCAACAACACCACTTTTATTTTGTCCGGGTAAACGATCACGTTTTTTACGGCAAGCTCAAACAGAGTCTTGATAAATTCAGGGCTCTGTTTTTGTTTAAGTTGCTTTTGAAAAGTATCAATGATTTTATCAATATCAAAGGTCGCAGATTGAGCAATGATTTGTCTATCTTCCGTTTCTTTAATTTGCGTCCGAAGTTTTAGAATCTCTTCTTTTAGTTGGGTCATTTTACTTAAAGTAAATTCATCTTCATTGTCTGTCATGTACAGATCATATAATTTATCAAGTCGCTTAGACGCATCGCTTTCCTGTTTTTTCAGTCGTTTTATCTGTTCTGCATAATCAGGGATTTTTATGCTTAGATTATTTTTAGCAATAATTCTTTTTATTTGGTTATGCGCGTCAGGAGCTGTAAATAATCTTCGTATCAGCTGATAAACTGCACCTTCGATGTTATCACGATTGATAAATTTCTGCGGGCATTTTTCGTCTCCAACAAGACGTCCCTTTGGACATCTGTAGTAATAGTTCTTTATTCCACGGCTATTTTTAGTAGAGTGCGCAACCATTGCAGACCCACACTGGCCACAGTGTATAAGTCCGGACAATGCGTAGATTGCTTTTGCATTTCCTGCACCTGATCTTCTTTTATTCTGATCCAATTTAATCTGCACCTCCTCGAAAATTTCTCTTGAAACAATAGCCGGAATAACATTTTCAAAATACCGTATATTATCGCTTACTTGATGAGTATTTCGCTTTCCTTTGTGAAATAGTGTTTTGCCGAGGTATAAGTCGCCGACATATTTTCTATTACGCAGGATTTCGTATATAGAAGCAATGGTAAATTCTTTTCCGGCACGGTTTCGATAACCGGCATTAAAAAGCCGCTCGCGGATAACGCCGTAATGAACACCTGCAGTGTACAAGTCAAAAATCATACGGACGGCGGGTGCTTCATTCTCATTAATGACTAGCTTTTTGTCTGAATCAACAGAAAAGCCATACGGCAGTCTCCCACCGGTGCACTTACCTTGAATTGCATTTTCACGGAGCCCTTTTTTGATTTCATTTGAGAGGTTTCGTGAGTAATAAGCTGCCATGCCAACCAGCATGGATTCCATCATCTGCCCTTCCGGGGACGTGCTGTCTATGTCCTGTCGACTGTAAGCATATTTTACGCCGGCTTTTTCCAGCTTATGCTTTGTTATGTAGTAGTCAAGTTCGTTTCGGGCATTGCGGTCTATTTTGTGGAATACGACGATATCAAATTTCCCTTTTTGTGCATCTTTCAGCATGAGTTTGTACTGATCGCGCCCGATAGTCGTAGTACCCGATTTCGCTTCATCGGCGTACTTTGCAACAATGGCATAGCCGTGTTTTTTACAGTATTCTGTACTGTCTCTGAACTGCGCAAGTATGGATTCCTCTCTTTGATTTTCAGAAGAAAAACGTGCGTATAAAGCGGCTCTAAGCATAAAAAAATCAGCTCCTTTTTAGAAATGGGCTGATTATGCTATAATATAACAGTAATCAGCCCGTGTGCGGGTTATTGCATTCTCCCGTTATCGTATTGCCGTACGATAGCGGGATTTTTACATTGAAATTATAATTTTTCTATCAGATTTTCTCGTTTCTCTGCATATTCTTCTTCGGATAGGATTCCTGCGTCGTAAAGCTGCTTTAATTTCAGTAGCGCGTCTGCCGCATTGGCCGCGTCTGCTACGGCTTCTTTTTCTGCAGCTTCTTCAGCTTCTGCCGTCTCTACGAGTTTTATTGCCTCAGCTCTGATACTTTCGGCATCCGACCCGGCAGGGGCGGCAAACTGGAAAGTGGTAAATTCTTCCGGAGACATTTCAATAGCGCACCGGCGGCTTTCTGTAAATGTGCAGGCCACTGTACAATGTTTTGCCCGGCCTTTGAGAAGAATACCGGCAATGGCTCCGATAGGGCCGAGGATAACCGCACCTAAGAAACCCCACCCCATCGACGGGCCAAATTTAAATTTATTTTCTTCGGTGATTTGTTCCCAGACTTCCAGATCCTTGTCGACGCGGATAACGTGGAATTTCCCGTTTTTATCCGTATAGCTTAAAGCTATATTTTTACCTTTGGCATTAACTTCAACCTTTTTAGCAAAATCAGCGCCTAATACTTTCATATTTATCATCCCCCCAAAAATTATACAATTTCTGACTGCCGCAGCACGGCCAGCCCTAAAACTTTTATATTTTCACAATTATCCTCGGTGAAAAACATTGGTGCGTATTTACTATTAGCTGAGACTAAAGACACCGTTTTACCCGATTTGTAAAAACGTTTTAGACAAACCTTTTCATTATCTATTTCAACACAGGCGATTCTGCCGTTCGGTACTTCTGGCATAGATTTTATAAAGACTATATCGCCATCATTTATCCCTGCGTCAATCATACTGTCGCCGCGGACAGTAATGCAGAAATCCACGTCATATTTATTCTCTACATCATAGTATGGGGTATCTTGATTGAGATCTTCAAGTGGCTGTCCTGCGGCCGCATAGCCGAGCATTGGGACTTTTTTAAATTGCGGGCGGTGGGTGCCAGGCGGGAGTGTCGTATCAACATCCCAGCCCATAATTACCGCTGGACTTATCTGCAATGCTTCAGCCAACGCAGCAATTCGATCCCTGCGCATGTTTGCGATGTCGCCTGATTCCCAGCGAGATATGGTTGCCGGGGACACACCTACTCTTTTTGCTACATCTTCGAGTGTTAGTTGTAGTTCTAATCTTCGATCTTTTAGTATATCTTTTATATCCATATTCTCACCTCTTTTGTACAAATTCTATCATGAATTTGTACAAAAGAGGTGAGAACTAAATGTTGGATAAAAATAAATTTAAATACTTTGCGGCAGAAAAAGGTATCCCTTTAAACGTCTTAGCTACGAAAATGGGCATGAACCCTGCTACGCTCAGTAAAAAGTTAAGCGGGTTTACAGAGTTTACACGTAAGGAAATTCAGGACTATCAAAAATTAACTGAGGTATCAGATGTAGAAATGCTGTCAATTTTTTTTAGCTAACAGCTTACGTAAACGCAAAAAGAAAGTGAGGTGTGGAGAATGCAAGAATGGGCGATAGTTAAATACTTTAATAAGCTGGTTGACTGGCTATCCACCCAAACTACCGAAAAGCTGATAGCTATGTCGATACTCATCATCCTATGGGATATTGTGTTCTTTTTTGCGAAGCAAGCGATACGCATTGCTATCCGATGAACCAAGAAATGACGGTTGCGAAAAACGAGGCCGCAGCAAAGCCTACGGAGGCTAAGATCGCCCGTTGGCTAAAGCGTTCTTTCTTGAGGATGTATAAGATACTTTCGCCTTCTGGCGTTAATTCAAATGTATCTTCCGGGGAGAATTGATACAGAAGTGTATATCTTTCAGGGCGTCGGGCGAAGCTGAGAATGTATCTACCGTGGTCATAGATATTGTGCGTAGGATTCATTGCTAAGTCTTTGTAAAGATCTTCGTCAGCCGGAACATCAGAAACATATTGACGGAACGTAGAGTCTGTTAAAGATTGGATTCCTTTACAAAAATCCTGATAAGAATTGTGCCCTTCCGCAACAAGAGTTACGAGTAGATCTATTTCACGACGAGAGAGCTCCTTAGCAGATTTCTCATCGGTTTCCACAGCATGAATAAATAATTGCTCGTCTTTGGACAATCGCCTATCAAATGGAGAGCTAAACGCGGGTACAGTTATGCCTTGAAAATTATCCAGATCGAAATCCATAAAAATCACGTCCTTTCAAAGGATATTATAGCAAAGTAAAAGTGAGGTGATTAAATTTGAGAGTTTCAGACGATATCCCGTCGGTTATCGAAGTCAGCTATCAACCGCCGGGAGAAGAAGCAGATTTTCACGAGTACAAACTGGCGAAGTGGATTGTGAGTTTATCGAAAGAACAGGAGGAATCGGCATGATTGACAAAATGATGAACTGGCCGTGGTTATTTGTTTTTATCTCTATGCTTATCGCCGTAGTGGAGAAAATGTCATGCGTACGTTTTTAGTAGCATTTTCAGCGGTCGTTCTCTTAGCCGGCTACGCAGTACAGCCACCGGAAAAAACGGTGCCGTACAAAGTGACCATCCGGGACGGTGAGAGCGTCTGGGATGCCTGCACGAAAGTCGCAAGCAGTAAAGATGACGTTCGGGAGGTAGTCTACAACGCACTGAAAGAAAACCATATCAATAATCCCGGCAACGTTCAGCCAGGGACAGAGTTAGATATTCGAGTAAAGGATTTGAACATTTTTATATCATTGATACCGGAGTTTATGAAATAGAACCAGTCCGTGAATATTTAGAAAAACTAAGAAAAATTTTGGATGGAAAAATTGATATAGTTCCCGGGAAATACGGAATTTTGAGGAAAATAGCCGCCGGTGATTTTGACGAAGATTTTCTCATTCTGAAAAAAGGAGAAACTGTTCCGGAAAGTTATTTCACCCTGGATAGGGACTTATAAAGAAAATAAAAAGCTGCGAAAGGATAAGATTCGCAGCTTTTTTATGTTTGTAAAGGGAGGATATGAAAAATCAGAAGAGCCTTATTTTTTGAAAAGATCGGGATAGGCCGCTTTGGCAAGGTCTTCTACGCCCAGTACGGCATAATGGGAAAGTGCTTGGATATGGGCCCCGTCTATCAGGTAATATTCATGATTTTTTCCTGCATTTGTAGTTTTGTAGGCGGGATTGGAAAAGACTTCTTCTATGTAGTTTTTCGGGTCATGTTTGCCGTCGTGATTCCAATTGATAAAAACGAAGGCATCCGGATTCAGTTGCATAATTTGTTCTTGCGGAACTTGTACGAGTCCGTCATAAGGAAGTTCCGTAGTTACGCTTGTAAGGCCGGCGGCGCGGCATAAATCATCAAAGCACCGTTCTCTGCCGGCGTAGACGCCGTTTGTCTGGAAATAGGCGACCCGTTTTCTTTGGGAAGGAGGAATTTTTTCTGTGATTTTGCGGACCGCATTTAATTTTTCTTCCATGTCCGAAACAATAATGGCAGCCCGTTCTTTTTCTCCCGTAACTTCTCCTATATGGTATATAGAGTCTTTGATGTCCTGCAGATTTCTTTGTGTGGGATAGACGTAGACGGGAATACCGATCAGACGGAGTTGTTCATAAATTTCTGCTTCCACGAAGTCGGGACAAATGACGAGGTCGGGCCGGAAAGAAATGATTTCTTCGGCGCTTTTGGTTAGAATCCGGCCGGGAATGTCTTTATTTCTTGAGCAGGTATTGGAAACTCCGGGGTCGTCAGTGAGCCGGGTAATAGCGACAATTCTGTCATGACTGACCATGTCGGAAAGAATTTCATCAGTGGATACGGAGAGAGAAATAATACGTTCCGGTTTTTTATAAAATGTGAGCTTGGTTCCTGTCGAGTCCGTGACTTCATATAAAACGGTTTTTTCTTTTTCTCCCGAGAGGGCAGGAATGCAGCCTGTGACAGCGAAGATTAAAATGCATAGAAGTATAAGTTTTTTCATAGATAGGTCCGCTTTTCAGGAATTTAAGAAACAGAAGATTTGGAATTCAGCATCCGAAGTCATCGGTTTCGGTTGCAAAATTGTCAAAAGGTCGTGATTGAGGTGTCCGGCCGTTCATATAGGCAAGGGTGTAAAAATCATTGTAGACTTCGGAAAGGAAGATTTGCCAGCCTTTCAATCCGGCATAGCATTTTTCGGGAATTTGCAAATTGACATGGGGAAAGAGGAAATTTTTGTAAATGGTTTTATGGAAATGTCCGGTTTCTTGGCGGGTGTAAGTATTTCCCAGTGATAAAGCGATTTCATCCTCTTCCATATGGATCGGGCTGTAGGGAATCCAAGGAATGATACCGGAAATGGAATTTACATCCCCCGGTCCTTCCAGGCGGAGATAGATATTATTCAGTTCGGGAAATTCTTTTTGCAGGGCCGGAATCAATCCGCAGGCCGTTCCGTAGGTAAGATGGGCGTAAACGTCACCAAAGAGAAGATGACGGTTATTTTGTTTCAGTCGGAAAGTCGCCAAGTCGATTTTTTCCTGGCGGTAGGAAATTTCTTCGTTGATTGCCGTCATATCCGGTGTAATGCCTAATTTTTCACAAACGGCGGAAAGCCATGTTTTTGTTCCGGCCGGTCCGTAGGGAACGGGGAGAACGGCATAAGGAATCTGCCATTTTTCTTCAATCATTTTGGCAGCTTTTAGGCCCAGTTCAGGGTAAAGGACGAGATTCAGGGAAGCACGACCCATACTTTTTATGGTTTCCATTTTTGTAGAGTCACTTCCCAGTATGAGGTGACAGGAAATACCGGTTTTTTCCAAAAGACGCCTGATTTCTTTTAAGTCGCCCTGTGATTGGGGGTAGGCACTGCACCAACCGATGATATTGACGGTTTTCGGATCTTTTTGAATGTCTTTTTGCAGGTCTGTCTGTTTTAAAAGATTCAGGCATGCTCTTTCATAGCCGGTGAGAAATTCGCCGCGAAGACCGCCGCTGTCCATGGTAAGGACGGGACAACCGACGTTATGACTTTTGCAGATACCTTCTAAATCATCACCGATAAGGCTCATGGAACAGCTGGTCATAACGGCAATCATTTCCGGGGTCATTTCTTGCCGGACTTCTTCCAGCGCTTTTCCTATTTCTTCGGCAGCACCGAAAACAAGGTCAGATTGCTTGATTTCTGAGCAAAAAAAACGTTTTTCATATTTCTTTTCAATGTTTGCCATTTCTCCGGCAGCAATGGTGGAACACCAACGGGGGCCGTGTATCAGGACCGCTATATCGGAAATACTCAGAAAAAAGCAGGCACTTCCCGACATTTCGCAGGCGCTTTGGCAAGGAAGCCATCGGTTCATATCAGTATTCATAAGTGATTCTCCTTCCCCGGCCTTCTATGGTTGATTTTGTTTTCCGGAGCAAATTGTAAATTCCCGAGCTTCCCACCTGCTGCACGGACAAACAAAGTTGGTGAGGTACATCGACGAGTGCGGTGGTGGAAAGAAACATATCCGTCTTTCCTATCCATTTTTCTACGTTCTGTTCTCCCTCAAAAATGGGAATATCCGCCAAGTCGTCCATTTGACTGAGCATTTTTTTGTGCTCTTCTTTTTCCGCCGAGGTGATATCGTTGTGAAGAATGATAGCGGATGCATGAAGACCTGCCGCTTTGAGTGTGCGGAGGTGATTTTCTATTTTGCAATATCTCCGCGGAAAACCGAGAACGCATACAAATTTTTTGTTTCTGAGGGAAGAAAAATCATCGGACAGCCAGCGGGCAATCATTTCTTCTTCTTTTTTTACCGCTTCTTCCGCCGCTTTCTCTTCGCCTAAAAGTTGCCCGATATTTCTTAGAAAATTCATGACAGATACTTTCCCGATAGGGTAATTTTCCGTGTAAACCGGTGCGTGATAGCGCAGGCCCATCTTTGTGGTGAAATCCTGCATGATTTTGAAATGGTCATGAGAAAAGCCGACGGATAAGAAGAGCGAGGCATCGGGAACGGAAGCAAAGTCTTCCAGTGACATGGCGTTAGGAGGAAACAGTATTTTATTGAATTCGAAATAACGGAGCAGGCGGTGCATTTCTTTGATATTAAGCTCATTGGCAGTGCCTCTGTTTTCACCGAAAATAACGGCCAGTTTTTCTTTCGTTGCTTTTTTACCCGGCGGAGAAAAACGTTGCAGCAAGATGTCCAGCAAATCGACCTGGGTCTGCACGTGATGGCTGCTCATAAATCCTGCACCGGGAACGAGAATAACGGGAATCCCCGTTTCCTCTTCTGCGGTTTCGCAAATGGTTTTCACATCGTCACCGATGACACCGGCGGTGCAGCCGGCAACGACAATGATATATTTTGTTTCTTTTTGCTTACTTACGTCTGAAAGACATTTGCGGAGCAGGGCTTCCCCGCCGAATATAGCATGCTTATCAGAAATACCGGTAACAAATAATTGATTTGACCGGGGAAGACGGATGTCCGGATCTCTTAAAAATGCCCGCCGCCGTGTTGCCCAGTAGCCGCCGAGTGCTAAATGGGAACAAGCACGGGGCGTGTGCAAAATGACCATAGCGCCGGGATTGCAACAGACAGAATAAAAAGCTGTCCCCAAATTGCAATGTAAAACAGTTTTTCTTTCGGATTGTCTCAGCATGATGAGCTCCTTAGGATAAACAAGTTCGTTCAATATTAAAAAAATCAGAGAAAATGAGCAGATGATTTTTCACGGGTTTGTAATTTTAAGTTATAAAAAATCCACAGAAACGGTTCTGTAACAGGAAATACCGTTTCTGTGGAAAGAGAGAACCGAATTAGAATTTGTATTCTACGCCGAGCTGGAAGTTGCGACCCGGAGCAGAATACCAGTTGGTCGGATTCAGCACATCATCAGGAATCATGTTATAGAGAGCTTCTGTATAGAATTTATCATTCAGGTTGTTAATCTTGAAAAATGCATTGAAATTCGTTGAAGCTCTGTAATTGAATGCCATATCAAAAATCCAGAAAGATTTCATGCTGTCCGGTACTTTTGATTCATTGACTTTCCGACCCGGGCGGTTATATAATCCGCGGCCGGAAATGCCGGCAGAAAACTTACCGGACGTGTAGTCCAAACCGAGCATAACCTGCCCTTCCGGGATATAGCCGTCTCTGTTCGGATTCTTTTTGGCATTTTCTGCAGGAATATGAGTATAGGTATAAGCGATTCTTCCGCTGAAGTGGTCATCAAATATTTTTCTGAAGCCTATAGACCAGCCGTTTGTTTTTTCATTGGCAATATTTGCATATTTGTACTTTGTAGAATCGAAGGCAATCATATTGTCGGCTTTTGTCCGATAGATATTGAAATTTCCCGTAAAGCTATCATCAAAGGTATAGTTGATACCTGCTTCGACGGTATGTCCTTCTGCCGGTTTCAAATTAGGATCACCATATTTTGTAAATAAATGGGACTGTCCGGGGGCGATGAAGAATTCACGGTATCCTCCGTAAATATTTAACTTCTTATTGTTATAGCCGAGAGTAATGCTGGGTGAAGTATTATTACCGAAATGGGAGGTACTTGTAAAGCGGATACCGGGGGTGATATTCCAATTTTTGGCAAAGCGGAAATCTTCCTGAATAAACCAGGCACGGTTTGTCAATTTTTTATCTGAATAAAAAGCACCGGAAGAGTAATAATCATTAATGATATCCTGGTAGAAATCAAAGCCGGCAATTAAAGTATTATATTCATCTTCGTAAGTAAGCTGTTCCGTAATGCCCCGGGTCGTAAGATCCATATTCCATTGCGTAGCTTTTGACACATTTGTCCCGTCATGGAGAACGTTATCGTTTTTATAAATAAAAAGTTGATTTTTTAAGTGATCATTGATTTTCCAGTTCCACCGCAGGCTGATTTTATCATTATCTTTTTTACCGCTTTTGGGCTTCTGGTTCAGACGACCGCCCTGGTCGGGACGGGTATAGGATGATTTATATTTGCTGTATTTCAAGGAAATATCGCTACCGTCATCTGATTTTTTCCCTAAAAGGAAATCATAAGACTTTGAATTTACATAATGGATGACTTCATTTCCGTGGGCATCTGTGAAGTTGCCCATTTTATTTTTATAGGCAGAGGCATTCCAGAACCAGCCTTCGGACTCTCCTTCACTAGAAAGTTTCCACGTTCTCTTTCCGTAACTTCCGGTAATGGCACTTATGGAAGAGCGTATACCCGGCTTACTTTTCTTTGTGATGATATTGATGACACCGCCGGCCGCATCGGCACCGTAAAGGGTGGAAGAAGATCCTTTCAAAACTTCGATGCGTTCAATTGTATCCGTATTCGGATATTCTGAAGGGGACAGTGCATTGGAAGCAGACCCGTTTACATTGGCACGCATGCCGTCAATTAAAACAACGATGTTTTGGGAGCCGTTGATATAAAGGCGGTTAGATGTATAATTTTCACCGCTGGCTCCGTAGTTCTGGAGATTGACACCGGGGACGTCTTTTAAAGCTTCACCCAAATCGCTGTAATGTTTTTCTTCCAGTTCTTTCCGAGTAATGACGGAAATATTTGCCTGTGTATCGAATTCTTTTTTCTCTACACGGGAAGCGGTGACAACAACGGGATTCATCTCATAGAATTCCGCATTGACAGTGGTTCCTCTGGTCAGTAAAAGAACACACAAGGATAATAAAGCTCTTTTTTTCATAAAATCCTCCTTAAAATAAATAGTGAAAATCTTATATGGAAAGAGCTTTTTATGATTCCCTGTTTCCACAAAAAACTCTTGCCTTACGTAAAAAAAGAAATGAATTTAATTTAAATAAAATATAATTATTTATTTTTTAATATATCTCATCATATATTAATATAAAGGTAGAAAAAAATCCAGATTTTTTATGTTCGCTCCATTTTTCAACAGTAGCTTAGCCGGATAAAGCACTTGACTATGAATCAAGGTATCGGGAGTTTGAATTTATTCCGGATAACCAAAAACAGACGGTACCGGAAAAGGACTGTCTGTTTTTATTTGCAAAAAAAACAAGAAAAAAGATTGCCGGGTGGACGCCCCTCCGGAGTCGGAATCCGGTCCCCACCATATGCCCACGCATTCGGGGCTGTCAACGGCGGCGCATTTGTGCGCCGTTCATCTTGACCGTTGAATGGCTCGGCTGC
>ENA-OOZG01002680-OOZG01002680.1-human-gut-metagenome-genome-assembly--contig:-NODE-2680-length-10775-cov-1.485261_pt1 | contig 10775 bp, 11 predicted proteins | sample MGYA00241706_ERZ501384 | MGnify/ENA primary metagenome ERZ501384 (study PRJEB25962, sample SAMEA2042742) | human gut metagenome | biome: human gut; feature: human-associated habitat; material: faeces... | reverse complement strand
CTGCCGTGTCCAACGGTGGCGGTCTTGGCATTATTGCGGCAGGAAATGCTCCTGGTGATTATGTCAGACAGCAGATTCAAGTTGCCAAGAGGATCACCAATAAACCTATTGGTGTAAATATTATGCTTCTAAGTCCGTTTGCGGATGAGGTTGCAAAAGTTGTTATAGAAGAAAAAGTTGAGGTTGTAACCACGGGTGCAGGCAATCCATCTAAATATATTAAGGAATGGCTTGCTGCAGGAATTAAGGTTATTCCTGTTGTGGCTTCAGTTGCTATGGCGAAGCTGATGACTCGCCTCGGTGCTTCTGCTCTTATTGCAGAGGGTGGCGAAAGCGGCGGTCATGTTGGCGAGCTTACCACGATGGTGCTTGTTCCGCAAATCTGCGATGCGACCACTTTGCCGGTCATTGCCGCAGGTGGTATTGCAGATGGCAGAGGGGTTGCCGCAGCATTTATGCTCGGTGCCTGCGGTGTGCAGATGGGAACCCGTTTCCTTAGTGCTAATGAATGCACGATTCATCCCACATATAAGGAAAAGATCTTAAAAGCCACGGATCTTTGTACGATGGTAACAGGTAAGCGCTTGGGACACCCCGTTCGCAGTCTCCGCACGCAGTTTGCCAGAGAGTATTCCAAGGCTGAATACGGCGGTATGCCGGACGAAGAATTGGAAGCGCTGGCAACCGGTGCATTGAGGCTTGCTGTACAGGAAGGTGACAACGAAAAGGGGTGTTTTCTCTCCGGTCAGATCGCCGCTATGGTCAAGAAAGAGCAGCCTGCGGCAGAAATTGTTAAGGAAGTTATGGAGGAAGCCGAGCCTATCCTTCTGAGGGCAAAAGAGTGGGTAAAATAGCATTTGTATTTTCAGGTCAGGGCGACCAGTTCCCCGGTATGGGAAAAGACCTGTATGAAAAATATCCGGTTGCTAAAAAGATTTTTGACCTATGCGACGACATCCGCCCCGGCACATCTTCTCAGTGCTTTCATGGCACGGAAGAAGAATTAAAGGAAACCAAGAACACACAGCCTTGCCTTTTTGCAATGGAGCTTGCGGCGGCAACTGTTCTGATTGAAAAAGGAATTGCTCCCGATGTGGTTGCCGGTTTTTCTCTCGGTGAGGTCGTTGCCGCAACGGTCAGCGGAGCATTTGACAGCGAGACAGGATTCCGCCTTGTCTGCAAACGCGGAGAATTGATGCAGAGCGAGGCTGAAAGATTTGATACATCTATGGCGGCAGTTGTAAAGCTGACACCCGAACGGGTGCAGGAGGTATGCAATAAATATTCCGAAGTTTATCCCGTAAACTTCAACTGCCCCGGACAGATCACCGTATCAGGTATTTCCTCTCAAATGACGGACTTTTTTGCCGATGTCAAGGCGGCAGGCGGCAGAGCCATTCCGCTGAAAGTAAAAGGAGCTTTCCATTCACCTTTTATGAAAGCAGCAGCAGAGTCTTTTGCCGAAGAACTGGAAAAGGCAGAGACTAAGGAAAGAAGCATTACGCTCTATTCCAATATGACCGCCGAAGTCTATACGGATGATGTTGTAGGCTTGCTTTCTAAGCAGATATGCAGCCCTGTGCAGTGGGAAAAGATCATCCGTAATATGATTGCCGACGGCGTTGATGCTTTTATTGAAATCGGTCCCGGCAAAACACTTACCAATATGATTAAGAAAATTGATGCAGAAGTAAAAGCTGTATCGGTGAACGATTATTTGGCGGAGGTGGATGTATGTTAAAAGGAAAAACAGCAGTTGTAACCGGTGGTTCTCGTGGCATCGGTGAGGCAATCGTATATAAGTTGGCATCAATGGGTGCTAATGTAGCTGTCATTTATGCAGGCAGTAGGGCCGCCGCAGAGAGGGTTTGCGAAAAATGCAAGCAGGAATACAGCGTGGAAGCAAAAGCTTATCAATGCAATGTTGCTGATTTTTCTGCGGCAAAGGAAACCGTTGCAAAGATTAAAACTGAGTTTGGTACAGCACAAATTCTTATCAATAACGCAGGCATTACCCGTGACGGTCTGCTTGCTATGATGAAAGAAGAAGATTTTGATTCGGTTCTGGATACCAATCTCAAAGGCGCTTTCAACATGATCCGTCATATGACAGGACTGTTTATCAGAGCTCGTGAAGGCTGCATAATCAATATGGCTTCTGTTGCGGGAATTATGGGAAACGCAGGTCAGTGTAACTACTCTGCTTCGAAAGCAGGTCTTATTGGACTTACAAAGTCTGTGGCGAAGGAGCTTGCGCCGAAGGGCATCCGTTGTAATGCGGTTGCACCCGGCTTTATCGCAACGGATATGACAGGAAATCAGACAGACAATCCGCTTCTGAATATGATCCCCCTTGGCAAGATGGGCGAAACAGATGATGTGGCAGATGCAGTGGCATATCTTATAACTGCAAAATACGTAACCGGCGAAGTCCTCCGTATTGACGGTGGCCTCGCTATGTAAGGAGAAAAAATATGAGTGAAAACAGACGAGTTGTTGTTACCGGTATCGGTGCAATTACCCCTTTGGGAAACAATGTGGCTGATACCTGGAACGGTTTGAAGAACGGCAAAAACGGCATTGCTCCCATTACACTTTTTGATACAGAGAAATATAAGGCAAAGTTGGCTGCCGAAGTCAAGGACTTCGATCCCAAAGAATACTTAGAGATTAATGATGTGCTTCGTACTGATCGCTATGCACAGTTTGCCGTTGCAGCAGCACAGCAGGCAGTGGACGAAAGCGGTGTCGAAGGTACTGTTGAGCCCGAACGTTTTGCCGTTATATTCGGTACGGGTATCGGTGGCATCGGTACTTTTGAAACGGAGCACACCAAGCTGATGGAGAAAGGCCCCCGCCGTGTTTCTCCGCTGTTTGTACCTATGATGATCGGCAATATGGCAGCCGGTATGATTGCCATTCGCCACGATTGCCGTGGCTCTGCCATGCCTGCTGTTACGGCTTGCGCTTCCGGTTCCAATGCTATCGGTGAAGCTATGCGCCTTGTTCGTCACGGGTATGCGGATGCCGTAATTACCGGCGGTGCCGAAGCCGCCATTGTTCCTTCTGCTATCGCAGGTTTTGTGAATATGAAGGCGCTTTCCACTTCTGAAAATCCCGACGAGGCATCCCTGCCTTTTGATAAGCGCAGGGGTGGATTTGTTATCGGTGAAGGTGCTGTCGCACTGGTACTTGAAGAATACGAACACGCAAAAGCTCGTGGTGCAAAGATTTACGGTGAGGTGTGCGGCTACGGTTCAACCTGCGACGCTCATCATATCACAGCACCGCATCCCGATGCGCGTGGCGGCGCACAGGCAATGATGGACGCTATGAAGGAAGCAGGCTATACAGATACGGATACCGTTTATGTCAATGCACACGGCACGGGTACTCCGATGAATGATGTGATTGAGACGGCTGCTATTAAGAAAGCCCTTGGCGAAGATAACGCAAAGAAAGCGTATGTAAGCTCCACAAAGTCAATGACAGGACATATGCTTGGCGCAGCAGGTGCAATTGAAGCACTGGCTTGCCTTTTTGCACTCAACGAGGGCGTGATTCCTCCTACAATCCATTTGGATGAGCAGGATGAAAATTGTGATCTGAACTGTGTGCCGAATACTGCCGTGGAAGCAGACATTACACTGGCACTTTCCAATTCTCTTGGATTTGGCGGTCATAACGCTTGTCTTGCTTTCAGAAAGGTGTAATCCGATGAAAGAAACAGATATTCGCAAATATGCCGAGCTGATGAAGGAGCTTGGGCTGACCGGACTTGAAATCACAGAAGAAAACAGTAAGGTCCGTTTGGAGCGTTCCGTTGGGACTTCGGTGCAAGAAACCGTATATTCTGTTCCTGAACCTACCGGCACAACACAGGCTCCGTCCGAACCGAAAGACTACATCAGCGTAAAATCGCCCATCGTCGGTGTGTTTTATGCAGCTCCCGCTGAAAATGCTGATTCCTATGTTTCTATCGGCGATACGGTGACAAAGGGGCAAACTCTTTGTATTGTCGAGGCGATGAAAATGATGAATGAAATTACTGCTGAAGAAGAAGGCGTCATTTCGGAGATCTGCGTTACAAATGGGCAGGTTGTAGAATACGGAACAGAATTGTTCCGTATCAAGAGGTAAGGCTATGAACAGAGAAGAAATAATGAATATACTTCCTCACAGAGACAATATGCTGCTTCTTGACGATGTGGAAAACAAGAACGGCACCGCTGTCGGGCATTATACCGTCCGTGGTGATGAGTTCTTCCTCAAGGGACATTTCCCTGATAATCCTATCGTGCCGGGCGTTATTCTCTGTGAGATACTGGCTCAGTCCGCTTGCGTACTGATGCAGGATGCAATGAGCGAAGGTAAATTACCCGTTTATACAGGACTTAATAATGTAAAATTCCGTTCGCCTGTCAAACCCGGTGACACCGTTGAAACACAGTGCCGTATCAAACGAGCAAAGAACCCTTTCTACTTTGCTGAAGGTACAGTTACGGTGGACGGACGGCTATGCGTATCGGCAGAATTTTCCTTTGCAATTACAGGAGCATAAACTATGTTTTCAAAAATACTGATCGCCAACCGTGGCGAGATCGCTGTCCGCATCATTCGCGCTTGCAAGGAAATGGGCGTAGCTACGGTTGCTGTATATTCCGAGGCAGATAAAAACGCCCTTCACGTGGCGCTTGCCGATCAAAGCTATTGCATCGGCGGTCCCGAAGCCTCGGAAAGCTATCTGAATGAAAACCAAATTATCAGCACCGCTATTTTAGCAGGTGCCCAGGCGATTCATCCCGGTTATGGATTTCTTTCTGAAAATGCACATTTTGCCCGTGCCTGCAGAAAGAACGGATTGGTATTTATCGGTCCGGATCCCGAAAGCATGGAACGCCTTAGTGATAAAGCGATCTTGAAAGAGCTGATTCGAGGTACGGGGCTATCGGTCATTCCGGGAACAAAAGCGGTCGCTTCCGCCCAGGAAGCAAAGCGAGCAGCCGACAGGATCGGATATCCCGTAATGCTCAAAGCCTGTGCAGGCGGCGGTGGACGGGGCATCCGTCTGATCCGCTCGGAAGATGAACTGGAGGATGCCTATCATCAAGCTACAAGCGAAGCAATTAGTGCCTTTGGAGATGGCAGTGTATATCTTGAAAAATATGTCTTTCCCGCAAGGCATGTGGAATTGCAGATTCTTGCCGACGAACACGGAAATGCCGTGTGCCTTGGAGACCGTGACTGCTCTCTCCAGAGAAGAAATCAAAAACTACTGGAAGAAACACCTTCTCCCGCTGTTAGTGATGAGCAACGTCAAAAGATTATAGAGCTTGCGGTAGATGCCGTAAAGAAGATCGGCTATGTAGGTGCCGGTACGCTTGAATTTCTGCTTGACCGTGAAGGCAACTTCTGGTTTATGGAAATGAATGTACGGCTGCAAGTGGAGCACTGTGTAACAGAAATGCTGACAGGCTTTGATCTTGTGAAATGGCAGATTCGTATTGCAGCCGGTATTCCGCTGAATTTCACACAAAAAGATGTCAAAATAAAAGGTTCAGCAATCGAATGTCGCATCAACGCAGGTAGCTGCGGAGCTTTGAAAATGCTCCATGTTCCGGGAGGTCCGTCTGTGCGATTTGATACCTGCTTGGTTGCAGGCACAGTCGTATCACCTTACTACGATTCACTTCTTGGAAAACTAATTGTGTACGCAAAAACCCGGGAAGAAACCCTCCGTAAAATGAGGGCGGCGCTCTGTGAATTGGTGATTGACGGCATACCGACAAACATTGAGGAACAACTGCGGATTGTTGAGGACGAACGCTTTACATCCGGCAACTATGATTTAACTTTTATGGGAAACAGGTGATCAAATGGCATTACTCAATTTTTTGAAGCCTAAAAATCAATTAGAAGAAGGCGGACGTACTTCTGCTCCCGTTCAGCGTGATGCCGGAGAGCCTGAGAAAAATTGTCCGAATTGTCACAAAGACATTCCGCTGAGTCGTCTCTGGGCGAATGATCTTGTCTGTCCTTGCGGCCATCACTTTCGCATGAAGGCACGTCAGCGCATACAGACGATAACCGATAAAGGAAGTTTTCATGAATTGTATTCCAATATGATAGCAGATAATCCGCTGAATTTTCCCGGATATAAAGATAAGATAGAAACTGTCCGTGTGGCAAGCAACGAAAAAGAGGCAGTAGTCTGCGGTACAGCTACCATTGGCAAACAAAAATGCTGTCTGTTTGTTATGGAGCCGTACTTTATGATGGGCAGTATGGGCAGTGCCGTTGGCGAAAAAATAACCACACTGTTTGAATATGCCGTGCAGCATCGTTTGCCGGTTATCGGTTTTACCGTATCGGGCGGTGCTCGTATGCAGGAGGGGCTTTTATCCCTTATGCAGATGGCAAAAACGAGTGCGGCAGTTAAGCGGCACAGTGATGCCGGGTTTTTATATATTGCAGTCCTCACCGATCCCACTACAGGCGGTGTGACGGCAAGCTTTGCTACGGAAGCAGATATTATTCTTGCAGAACCCGGTGCAACTGTCGGTTTTGCAGGTGCGAGGGTGATTGAGCAGACAACAAAGAAAGCTCTCCCGGAAGGATTCCAAAAGTCTGAATTTGTACTGGAACACGGATTTATTGACAGTATTATTCCGCGCTCCAACCAAAAGAAATATTTGACTGAGCTGTTAAAAATGCACGATGGGAGGGCGATGATGTGAGCGAATCAGCTTTCGAACGAGTAAAACTTGCCCGTGACAACAAAAGACCGACGGGGCTTGATTATATTAAAAACATTTTCAAGGGCTTTATCGAGTTTCACGGTGATCGCCGTTATGCGGATGATCCCGCTATCGTAGGTGGGATTGCGAAGCTGGATAGCACTCCCGTGACGGTAATTGCGATTGAGAAAGGTCATACTGCAAAAGAGCGTACTTACCGCAATTTCGGTATGCCTCAGCCGGAAGGCTACCGCAAAGCCCTGCGTCTTATGAAGCAGGCAGAGAAATTCGGCAGACCGATTGTTTGCTTTGTGGATACTTCCGGTGCGTACTGTGGAATCAGTGCTGAAGAACGGGGGCAAGGACAGGCAATAGCAGAAAACCTGCTGGAAATGTCTACGCTTTGTGTGCCGATTATCTCTATTTTGATTGGACGTTTCGGACATAAAGTGAAACTGGTAACCTACACCACAATGAGTGCCAATCTGATGCTTCGTGAAGTGGGACTGGTGCTCTTCTTGGCGAGTGTGGGAATTAAGGCTGGCGAGAACTTTGTGCAGATGGTAGTCGAAGGTGATGGCGTGTTGTATGTGGGACTCGGTTTCCTGATTACTTTCATACCGTTGGTAATTACCGGTATTGTTGCTCGCTGGCATCATCGGGTGAACTATTTCACGTTGATGGGTTTGATTGCCGGTAGTAATACTGACCCTCCTGCCTTGGCATACGCCAATCAGATTGCAGGAAATGATGCGCCAGCTGTAGGTTACTCAACCGTTTATCCGTTGACCATGTTTTTGCGTATCCTGACGGCTCAGCTGCTTGTCTTGCTGATGGCTGGATAAAAATAAAAACGAAAAATAAAAAAGCAACGCCCTGTATCTGTCACAGAATCAGGGCGTTTTTGTTTGAAGTAAATTACTTCTGATATTATTTATAACAGGTCTTTCTTAAATATCCTTATGTGATTATTGTTTTGCCGAAGTAATTTTTATGTCTCTCTGTCGGGAAACGTAGGTTTCCTTTGCGCGAAACGTAGGTTTTCCGATAGAGAAACGTACGTCTCAGCCAGCAGAAACATAGATACTTTCAGGCAATTCATTTATTTCCTTCTTGGCTTTTGGGGCTTTATTTATTAATGGATTTGTGGACGAAGTGCGGATGTGTAAACGGGCGGCTAATGGCATTCGAAGTCCGGGTAAGGGTTTGTACCTGTGAAACATTCCGGCTATCAAAGTCCGCAAACTCTTCGTAGGAGGTTTCCCGGTTTTCTCCTCTTCTCATCACCATGTCGTAGATGGCTTTTCGTGACGGTGCATTAAATCCACATGTATTGGTATTCATCATACTGTCTTCTGTAGGACGATACACACCGCTCATGTAGGTACAAGCTCCTTCATAAATGCCGATTCCTTCTGAACTATAGCGGCTGTCATTCAGGAAAGATGACCATAAAATGGTATTTTCATCCTGAGTGAAATCTACATTTTGTGCCCATCCATAGCTTTGCAGCATTTTTACGTCGTTTATTTCATCCGAAGGCATCTTTCCGTTTTCTTCATAGCTGTATTCATCCTCTAACTTGGCGAATCCATGTCCTACTGCCTCGTGTACCAACACTTGCCTGAAGCTATCGTTTTCAAGGTTGTAGATAATCGGGCAATAGGCTATGGCTAATTCGGTTACCTGGTTCTCGCTGTAGTAGCCGAAGTAGGTTGTTCCGGCATACGAGGGAGAATTCAGTACGACTACAGCCAGTGTTTCGGACACATCAATCCCTTCTACACATTGTATATAGTCTATTACATTTTCATCGTTTCCGGTTATCAAGGTACTCATTCCTCCTTCCATTTGGCATTGGAAAGCCGTGTTGTAACCGTCAAATTTGTTACTGCGGGAGACAGCCGTTACGGAATATACATTGAAATAGCTTTGAAGCGATTTCAGCGGTTCTTCCGTAAACAGATTTTCCATGGCTTTATTCATGACTTCATCGTATGTCCCATTTGCAATGTCAGTGTCCAGAAATCCATCTCCCATCAGTACGATAGGGAGTCCGCTTCCCTGTGTGGCACGCTGAAGTACACGTACTGTCTTGTCGGCAGAATAATCAGTAGACGTGCTTGTGCTGGTGCCTTCTTGTAAAATAGTGACACTATTAAGCACTTCCTCTTCCTCACCGTTTGTTTTACAAAAATAAAGATAGGCCGTTCTTTCCTTTTCATCTTCGTTCGGCAGAACGGTCAGGTTGACTACATAGGCCTGAACTGTGCGACTGTTGGCTGGTTGTGTTAGCCAGCTGGCCGTGCCATAAATAGCCAGTTCGTCAGTGCTGAGATTGGTGGTGAACTTGATTTGTAGTGAGCCTCCTTGAACTTCTGTATAATACGTTGTTTGTTCCAGTTCCACATATTCTGCAGGCGATTGTGTAACGGTAAATGACTGGGTGAGGCCGGCAGAAACTAAATTTACCGTAGCCGTACGTGAGTTTTTACTATTATTCTTACTGGAAGCCGTCAGAGCCATCTGATAAGTGCCGGCTTCTCCTGAAGTAGGAGAAATCAGCAGCCATTCGCTGGAAGTGCTTGCTTTCCATTCCCGTGTACTGGTAAACCTGATTACAGTTTGGGAACTGGCTGCAGAGGCTAAAGTAATTGAACTAGTCTCTTCTTGCAGTGAGAAACTTGGTTCTATTTCTTTCTGACTGCATCCTGAAATTAATAGGATGAGAATGAATAATAATATGTTTTGTTTCATGGCGATGAGTTGATGAATCTGTGCAAAACTATTGAGAAGTCTATTGATTCGAAAATAAAATCTATGAATAGGCGAAAAAAACTACGAATGGGAGGTGTAAAGTGTTAAACTCTTTCTTTTTAGGATACTTGATGATATCTAGAGCAGGGGAATAGATTCAAATGTGAAATGAAGAAGAGGTATTCTTTGAATTTGCAAATTCAGGATTTTCTTGATACCTTGCACAGTCAATTTAGTTGGAATAGGTACTTATGAATCAAAAACAAAATAGATGGGGAACATTACTACTTGTGTTGGGAATGTGTTTGGTGTCATTCTCTGCTTATGCCGTGCCAGAAGGTGAATTTGCCACCTGGACGGGAGTACGGGTAGACTGGCAATTTAATCCGAAGGTGAAATTTAGAGGTACATTTCAGGCCCGTACCCAAAACGGTTTGAAGGAGATGGAACGGGAACGGTTGAATGTGGGGTTGAATTATCGTGTATTACCGTTATTGCAGCTGAAAGGATATTACGAGTTACAATACCGTGACCGCGGGGCTGCCGGATGGAAAATTGGACATCGCTATCAGGCCGGTTTTATCGTTTCAGGAATCAAACGAAATATAAAGTTGGGCTGGCGGGAACTTCTGCAACATACATTTATTGGTGGAACAAATGAAGCGCAGCTGCGTTCACGCTTGAGGATAGCTTATGAATCGGGAAACTGGGTGGTATATCCTTATTTCTCGGTGGAAGCTTTTCAGCCGGTGGGTGACAAGGCTTTCTTCTCCTTGCCACGCGTCCGTTATCGTCCGGGAGTGCGATGGCCTTTTTCCCGTAAAACGGCATTGGACGTATATTATTGCCGCCAATATGACGTAAAGCGCTGCCTGAATATTTTGGGACTTAATTTAGAGATAAAACTATAATATTGAAAATAATATGAATTTCTTGGATTTAGTAAAAATGCGTCATTCCGTACGGAATTATGAAACGCGTGCGGTGGAAACAGAAAAATTGGATTATGTGCTGGAATGTGTACGCTTGTCTCCTTCGGCCGTGAATTTTCAGCCTTGGAAATTTGCCGTAATCACCGATGAGGCCCGCTTGTCACAACTGAAAAAAGTTTACCCCAGAGACTGGATGGAAAATGTGCCCTGCATTATCGTGGCTTGTGCTAATCATGAGGAATCCTGGCATCGCAAGTCGGACGGAAAAGACCATGCAGACATTGATGTGGCTATAGCCGTAGAGCATCTTTGTCTGGCTGCAACGGAGCAAGGATTAGGTACTTGCTGG
>ENA-OOZG01002674-OOZG01002674.1-human-gut-metagenome-genome-assembly--contig:-NODE-2674-length-10794-cov-2.363442_pt1 | contig 10794 bp, 9 predicted proteins | sample MGYA00241706_ERZ501384 | MGnify/ENA primary metagenome ERZ501384 (study PRJEB25962, sample SAMEA2042742) | human gut metagenome | biome: human gut; feature: human-associated habitat; material: faeces... | reverse complement strand
GTGCAACATTATCCATGTAATCCTGAACTGTACCCGAATAAGGCTCCTCCGTAAGTAATTTTCCTAATGGTCCATAAAAAATCAATGGAACGCTGTAGGTTTTTCCTGTCTCAATCTCTGTTCCAGTAGATGCAGCATCTGCATTGGAACCTGAGCTGTCATTTGTATCTGCGGCAAATGCTGACATCGGAACACTGCCGATCAGCATCGCTGCTGCCATAACAAACGTCAGCAATTTCTTTACTGCTTTTTTCATCTCTTTTCTCTCTCCTCTCTTTTTCTCTCGCTGTTTTTGTTGGTGTTGAACACCATATTTTTTCCTGCTCTTGGGGCAAGCAGGTGACTTTCTCTCTTGTTTTTCCATCCCTCCTTCTTCTGTCGTTATGTTCCGTAATTAGCACTTGTTTTCTCTAATTACCTATCTTTTCCTTTGGTTAGCGCTTTTAACTATTAGTTAGTTTCTTTCACTTTTTATTAGTTATAAACCACCCCCCCCGTATTGTCAATAAAATTTGGTGTTTGTGTGCACCGCTGCACGTTTTGGCTACAGACTAAATCCCCTTGTTTTCTGGATGCATCGAAGTTTTTGGATTTCAAAAAAATTTTTTCGTGCTTTAATCGGAAGACGCAAAAAGAGGAAACCGACTCCTGACAGGTTGGGTTCCTGTTGGATATCGATTTCCTCTTTTCGTATGATTAACGGTTATTTTGTTATGATGTTACATTTATTCCTCATAGATAATCTTTGCACAATATGATATAATTCAAGCATCTCAATCCTTATGTAATATTAAGGTAATAGTTATAATACATATGATTCATTAAATTTTCCCATACATGGAAAGAGGGTTTTTTAAGAATAATGAACTTATAAAAAGCAACTATGAATTTGCATGTAAAGTTATTTCTTCATTTTTTGCATAATCATAAGATTGTCATTTGTCAAGTTTTTTTCTTTATAATCTGTTTACATTTTAGAATCTTACTCATATAATAAATACAGAATCATAAAAACAATTGTGTTTTTGTAAGGACGGCGTTGCGACGGCGTTCTATTTTTTTGTTCAAAAGGTGTTAGGTGCCAATGAAATTAATGTGTACCTCGCTGCACATTTTGGCTACAACAGACTAAATTCCCTTGTTTTCTGGATGCATCGAAGTTTTGGGATTTTAAAAAAATTTTTTCGTGTTTTAATCGGAAGACGCAAAAAAGAGGAAACCGACTCCTGACAGGTTAAGTTCCTGTTGGATAAAAAAAATTATAAACAAAAAAGGCCGCAGACACATCATCTACAGCCTTGATTCTACGAACACTGCTTCAAAATATAATCCATTCCATCATCCAACTTCAGAGCCTTTGCATTCTTTGATAGTATCTTAATAATTATATTAAGATTGTTCATATCTTCATAATCTGAATCATATATAAATAGCACTTTTTTTTGTGCTCGCAACTCATCAGCTACAAAAGACCATTGTCTAGCATTTCCTATAACTCGCTTTAGGTTTTTCCCTTTAAATGAGAACATCTTAATGCATACATTTCCAACTTGATAGTCAAAAGAAATTTCATCACTATATGGTCCATCTACCTTTTTTTGAGTAGTATATTCAAGATTATTTGATTCAAGCACTCTACGAATTAATTTCTTTTCTTCATTGCTAGTTAGTCTCTGCGATTTTGCTAAGTCATATTTCAAATATACTTTTGATAAATCCTCAACATAATTTTCGTTTTCATTCACAGAGAGCATCCTAACTGATGAAAATCTAAATTCATTTGCATACACTCTAATATATGAAGCAAGATCAAATTCTTTGTTATAATTAAATACAGAAGTCTCCACTTCATCTTTGATTCCTCTAAGATAAAGCTTGACAAAATCAATATCCGCTTCATCATCAAAAGCATGAAAACGCTGGAAATTGGAGATATATTTGAAATCACGTTGTCCTGTTGTTACATTGTGAAATAACACACCTATACATAAACACTCATCTGATATAGGCGAATGATAATAATTCAATGCTGCATATTCAATGTGGTACATAATATTTCCTCCTTCCCTATCTGTTATTGTATGTCAAAATCGTGGATATTATCACATCCAGATTATTGACCCTATATAAAATATAGTTTACAAGTTCATCAATATCTTTCTGTTTCGGTTTCCATTCCTCCGGAATAATGTCGATAATTCCCATTATTATATCACGATTAATTCTGCTTTTAAAGACAAAACTTTCTTTTTCCAACATCTCCTTAGTAACAGAAAAATTATGAAAAAACATTCCATATAAGTACGAATTATATTCCAACACTTTAGTATCTAACAAATCATTTTCTTCCATTGCTCTTTTCAGGCAGCTTGCATCCCAAAATGTTTGATTGATAAAAACATGTGTATGATCTATTACTTTTAATGAAACGTCATCCTTGCAAAATCTTACCAACAAATTTCCAGGATTTCTGTCTGTATTAAATATAATGTGATCAAACAGTAGAATCTTTACAAAATCCTCTTTGTTTCTCATTTTACTAATAATGGTAGGAAGCAACTTTGTAACCTTTGGCATGTATTCTGAAAAAAAGGCTTTTCCATAATTATTCGAAGTTGCAAGTTCTTCATCTTGTATTTCTGAAGTATTGTCCAAAATACAAACACCAGCTCTCGGCATCGGAATATCGAGTAATATAGCCAAACGATAACACAAATACTCATTAAAGAGCACCAAATTTCCTTCCGGTCCATTAAATAATTTTACAACAACCTGTGTTCCATCTTCTAAAATTGCAAATTTAGGTTCTGTAGAACCAAGGTTTATATTATAACATAATTGACTAATTTTCAGCTCGTTAATGTATCTCACCTCCCAATAACTATATAGTTATTGTATCAGATAACACAACAATTTACGAGCCACTTTTTACAAACAATTTATATTACATTAATCTTGTTTTTCCTCTTCACCTATGCTATATTGAACTTCACAAATCGAAAAGACATTTTCTATTCTGGTTTTCTTGTCTTTTTTATTTTCTATGACCTTCCTTGACTGGATCTGTCATATAACCTGGTTTTACTTTTGTCACCCGTCAACTCCTTTTTCTGCTCTCTTCCGTTTTTCGGTTTCAGCAGCTATCATCACTTTTTTCTGATTGTGAGGAATTACATGCCTAGAAAGCTTCGTACCTGGTACCCCAGTGCCACTTATCACATTATGGAAAGGGGGATACACCGACAGAATATTTTTTCCGATGATTTCGATTATCAGGTTTTTCTCACGCTGCTCGCAAATGCGCTCCAAAAATACGGCTGCATTCTGCATGCATACTGTCTGATGACGAATCATTTCCTGATCCGGAAGAGACCGTTCCGCACCCCGCACCACAATATTTCCCTGAATGCCCTGATCGGCGGCGGTGCCAATGCCATGCCTGGAGAGGTCTCTCTGGCTCACAATGGTGTCCTTTTTCTGGATGAACTTGCCGAATACTCCCGCCGCACTCTGGATGCCCTGCGCCAGCCGGTGGAGGACAAAAAAGTGTCGATTTTCAGAGTCAACGGTACGCATACGTTTCCATCCAGCTTTCATCGCCGCAATGAATCCCTGTCCCTGCGGGTATTATTCGTCTTCCAAGTACCGCTGCACCGATTATGAGATTATCAAATATCGTGGAAAAGCCAGGAACACGCCCGTCCAGGTATACGTTTCCAAGACGGAACCGAATCATCAGTGCATGGTGCGACCGGCTTTTTGTGATATCGCCGACTTCCAAGAGCGGGACGCTGATCACTGCGGATTATGCGTATAGGTATCACCGGGAGGTGACGATTCTTAAGTGGAAATGGCCCAGTTCATTCCGAACCAGGCCATTTCGTTACTCTCCAATATTATCTACAAATTCACAAATTCCAAATTAAATTCCGTATTACTTCTGTTATTATATCTGTTAATATCAACGAATACATTTCCCTGTTCCGACATTTTCGGAACTAATCCATACCGTACATATGCATAATAAGTACCTGTTTTCAGATCTGCTACATCAAGAAATGCCTGACGCTGCAACGCTGCAGCAAGAACCGGTGCGTACACAACCATTCCCGATTGTATATCCATAAATGTAATATCTCCACATCGATCTTCATCTGCATCCAAAACCAGATTCACAGCATGTTCCAGTAAGTCAGATAATCGAAATGTCATTTTCAGACACATCAAATTTCTCAAGTCAAATCGAAGGAATCCATCTTTGAGCAGAATTACATCGATCCAGCTTCCTGTGATCGGTGCAAAACGGATTGGATCTGTAATGGAATTATAGCAATGCATAGTTCCTGTCCTTAAAATCGGCATCATCTTTAATGGATCTTTAAACATATCATTTAAATCGTAATCCACTCCTGATTTTGCATTTCTAAAGCACAGTGACTCAAAGCCTTCGTACACAACAGCCCGATCAGACGGATCTTCTATATAGATTTCAAAATGGTCTTCATTCATAAGCAGATACAACGTATCTACATCTTCTGGAATCTTCTCAAAAATAATAACTCCACAATTATATGTAAGAGCGATTTCTGACACAGCCGGTAATTCTGCTATATTTGCATATCTATAATTTCTCAACATACCAAAATTTTTTAACTCTTCTGTCAAAATTTCTCCGCGTTCTTCCAACGTCAGGTTCTGCTCCTCTGCTGTCAGATGCATATTGTTGCCCATAATCATTTTTCTCTGTGTCATGTTCGAGTCCTCCTCTTTCTTATCTAGATTTCTATATCAATGCTAACTTTCCTGTCACCAAAACCGGTTATCGTTAGCATATGGTTGTAATGCAATGGTGTTTTAGATACATTTTGTTGTACATCATGTTATTTTGATTCATATAGCGATGCCAATTAATATACGTGTATCCATCTTCTCCAACATCTCCAACGAAAACATATCGCACATATGCATAATATTCGCCAGCACCAATATTCAAATCATCAATAATGGCTTCTTTTGATAATGCTTCTGCTAAAATCGGAGCATATACCGTCATTCCATTTTTCACATCTCGAAATACCATGTCTTCATTCTGGATTTCTTCTTCTGCATACAGGTCAATGGAATTTTCCAAACATTCAGATAATCGGAATCCAATTACACTATATTTGTCGCAATCCAGGTCAAAACGAATATATCCATCCCGGAGCAATATAATATCAATATTTTCATACGCACTCTGTTTGTAGTAGTTTGGATTTTTGACGGAATTGTAAAACATCAAATATCCACTTCCTGAACAATCCACGCCTGCTTTTTCCATTACTTTGGACATATCATAAATAAAGTCACATTTTACTTTTTCAACTTCAATAATTTGCACCCCAGAATATATCTGTCTGATGTTCTCATCCAAATTTGTCAAAATCTCCAGACGATTTTTGTCGATGACAATATAAATAGATACATTTTCTTTCGGTAAGTCTTTGAAAATCAATCGTCCAAAATAATACTGGACCAAAATTCTATTTCTAGTTGGAATGGTATCTTTTCCGGCATAACGATAATTACGCAGTATACCAAATGCTTCCAGTTCTTCTTCATATACATCGATAATGTCTTGCGCTGACATTATATTTTCCGACTGACATGTACAACTGGTTTTCGACAACGTTTCTTTCTCAAATAACATCTTGTAATCCTCCTTCTAACTAATTGTCTTTGTGAACATGCGTTCCTGCTATATTAATATCATATGGTTAGCCATATATCAAGTGTTTTTTCTATTTTTTTTAATTTTTTTTTGTGATATTATGGGGTAAATAATCCAATTTACAGAAATGAGGTCAACATTATGTCGTATTCATCGGCACAGAATCGAGCTAGTATAAAATATGTAAAAGAACACCAAAAGCAAATTCTCTTACGGGTAAAAAAGGAAGAATATGAAACAGTTATAGAACCTGCTATAAAAAAATCCGGTCTTCCTGCTGCTACTTACATCAAACAGGCTATTTATGAGAAAATCGAACGGGATGAAATGAACGATCGAAAATCTGACACATAATTTTTTTATTTATTGAATCAAGATATTATGACAGGCGGATTTACTCACAAAAATCCATTTTCGGTCTCGGACGGATGGGACGGTTTGGACGGAGTCGCATTTTTCATACATCAACTATCGATTTTTTCAGAACGCTGTTTTCTATATTTTTTACAGCAATTTATCTTTCTCTTTTCATTTTTGAAATAACCAGAAAATTTCATATAGAAATGCCACAAGAAGAAATGTTAGAAAAATTACCGTCCATATGAATGATCATAAACTTTTACATGAAAACCCAAAAACTGTATGTATTTCAAAATCCGTTCCAACCGTCCGATCCGTCCTTGAAAGCATTCCTATTCTTTCTATATATGATGTCTCTCGGTAGAAATGTTTCTAACTTTTATCGCAATGATAAGCAGTATGTCCTCTATAGTCATCGCACCGACAGATTAGGACAGTTAGTCAAATGGTACCATACAGTAATCGACATTCCTCGTCTCTAACAGTACCAGTTCTTACATTATTTTTCTTCTGGATGGTTCGGACGGAATTTCAAGCAGCTGCTCCATATTACTTTCTTTGTCTCTACGTATACTTTTTCTGGACGGTTCGGACGGAATCCCCATGCACTTGAAATCACTTTATCTCTTACCTGATTTTTCCGGACGGTTCGGACGGACAGTATCTCAAAATTATGATTTATTTCATACGATTGGCATATGAAAAATCCAATTTAACAGTTTCAAAAATACTACCTTTCAAAAATAAACCTAGCATATTATAGCTAAGGATTTACGACCACCTTTTTCTTAAAGCGTAGCATATTATACTTAAGCTATTTTTTGTGATTAACAACACACCAGATCTAAATCAACTATTTCTATTTTTCAACCTTTAATATATTTGCATTTTTGTCATATACTTGTCGTCATTATCGATATACCTGAATCTTTGTCATATATTTGTCGCCATTTCAACATACCTTAATCTTTGTCATATACTTGTCGCCATTTCAACATGCCAAAATCTTTGTCATATACTTGCCACCAATCCATTTTACAGGTAGCCACATTTTATAAGCAGCATCACATATATGTGAATTATTACACAGCCATCCCAACTTGTTTCACGCAATTTAACCTACTTCCCACAATGTACACTTCCACACTTTGTATCTGTCTGTCCCATCATATTGTCCTCTTCCCTATGAAAATACAGTAAATTTCAATTTTTATTACATTCTTGATATTTTATACCTAAAATCCCCCCAAACGCGATTTGCTCAAAATGCATACATCCCCGCCTGTATATCCAAACCACTCCTCTTTTTCTCTTAGTCTAATACAAATATATACCCAAAACATTTACCTTTCCTATGCACTACACAATAGCCACTTGCTTCTGCACATTTAGCCACCAAAAGTATCACTCCACCGACTCCGCAGATTACCGCTATAGTCAAGTACCGTTCACTATAATCCATTTTATCTATAACTTAAACCGATTCTTCACATCTGAAAATCTAGTCACGTTTTAAACCGGTTGTAGTGAACCCTCCTATTGATTTCAAACGCATTATTTCCAGTATAACCGATATTTAGAATTTCAATATTTTACTTGATTTTTTGATTAAAGTGGGATATAGTCCATTTTATCAAAAGAGCATTGTCAGAAAATTTAAAAGAACACGCAACAGAATAATAATTTCAACAAAAAATATTAACATATCATTAGATTTCACTCAAATTACAACCTCATTGCGTTATACATCAGTGAATATATGATTAAATCTACAGTCAGTTTTCATTTTCGTGAAATGATAACCACATACAAACACTTATCCCCTACATCCTCGATTACCCCCATTACCCACAACGTTCAACACTATTATCTACACAGCAAGTATCTTTTGAAATTTTTCAAATTGAAAGGACAAATATCATGGAAAATTTAGAAGTTCAGAAGAAATTTAACTCCGTAAATGAATTTCGGTGCACTGCAACAGATGAAGATTATCAAAATCTGTTAAGCTACATCAATAGTCTTTCGCATAAAACGAAAGACTTCAAAAACGGTATCTACAATTTTTCCTATTCTTCCGCCGTCACATTACTAAAGGAAAAAGGGCTCTGGAAAAATACCCAATCAGCACAACGACAGGAAAAGAAAAACGAAAATTTTATTATTGAAACATCTGATATTAAACCTGCCGCTTTTACTACCCGTAGCTTTACCATCGAGGATTCAATTCTTGGCAGATATGATAAACTTTGTGAAAAGTATTGGCAGTACAGCAAAAAAGCTATCTTAAATAAACTGTTAGATGAAGCTTTGAACAGATACGGATATTAATTGAATCATCTTCTAATAAAAAGACCAGTAATTCAGAACTTCTACTACTTTCCGAATTTACTGGTCTTTTTTACATCACTTTTTAATTATATTCTGACAGCATCACAGCTTATTACGTCATTTTGATCTCGCAGATTTTTTCCTAAATTTTCCTGCAAAAAATACTCCAGATCCGCAATCCGAACCACAATTTTGTTTCCCACGTAGACTGCCGGTAACTTTTTCCATGCGATTAGCTGTCTCAATGTATTTGTTCCAATTCCAGTCCATTGTGCTGCTTCCGCGATTGACAAAGCAATTCTTTCTTTACCACTCATTGCATTTTTTACTCCTTCCATACATTTTTCATATTGCATTCACATGCAATATATTTTCCATAGTAAATATGCAATATGAAATGTTATTTTCTGCAATTTTGAGTTTTTACACTTTTTTCCAGAATCAAATACCACTTGTTTCTCAAATTTTTATATGTTACCGTTGATTTTTTTCACGAAATGAGTTATGTTATGAAAAACATAAAAACGAGGATCAAGTGATTGACTTAATATTGATATGAAAAATACTTCAATACTTACATCACATCTGCATACAGTAAACACTCTGTTGCAGAATACATTTAACATAAATCAAACTTCATGCTAACGTAAATCGGTTTTCTTGCATGAATATTTCCCCAAATAACTACAGACGCATCCAAATGCGCCAGATACACTTCGGATTCCTCTTACCCCCAGAGAACTGCCGAAGTCAATTTTTTATTATTTCATTATATTTGCTGGTATTGACTCCCACACAGTTTTCTGTGAAAGAACAGGAGTCATTATGAAAAATACAAAAGATTACTCTAATCAAACCGGAAGTGTCAGGCAGAAAGGAAAGCACTGGTATTATCGTTTTCGGATGAAGGACGCTGATGGGAACTGGAAGATGCATGAGTTTAAAGGAGGTAAAAACAAACGCGAAACCGAGGCAATGCTCCGCGAAGCATTAGCAGATTATAATACAATTGGTTATATCTATGAACCTGGATCTATTACTGTCAACGAGCTTGCTAAACAATGGTATGAATCAGAAATTGAACATACATCATTAACGACCAACGGCAGAAATGGCTATAAAAACGTACTTCGCCATATCCGCGAGCACAAATTGGGTTCTATGAAATTACGCGACGTCACATGCGAAGCTTTACAGAGCTATGTAGATGAAAAATATTTTGGGATATTCGATAAGTCTGGAAAACAGATTAAACCTGGATATTCTGAAAGCCATATGCGCAAACAATTTGTTGTTCTTAATGGAATTTTTAAATATGCTGTTTATCCAAAGCGATTGCTGCGTGAAAATCTGATGCAATATATAAAAAAGCGTAAGAAACCCCAGAAAGAGACTCTTTTTGATGATGATATCGAAAATAAGCTGCATACTATCACTCACGAAGAGTACAATCAAATTATCCAAAAACTTTCCGAAAATGGAAAAAATGCGGTTCTGATTCTTCCTGTCCAGATTGCATATTTTACAGGGCTTCGGGCCGGTGAAGTGTGTGGCCTTACATGGGAAGACATCAATTTTCAAGAGCAGTATCTCATTGTACGGCGCTCAATGTATTACGATAATGAAACAAAGTGTTGGGAATTAAAAGTGCCCAAAAACGGGAAGTCGCGAATCGTCGATTTCGGCGATCAGTTAGCTCAGATTTTACGCAAAGCAAAAAAAACGCAATTGGAAGAGAAAATGAGATATGGTGCATTGTATCAACATCAGTACTATCAAAATCTAACTATTTCTGGGCGTTTCCATTACCAGATTTTTACTGATCTACCAGAAGACACAAAAACGCTCAGTAGTCGCGCAACAAAAGGGAAGTTCGTTGGTGAACATGATATAAACCAGCCATTAACTGAATTGCATTTTGTTTGCAGCAAAATTGGTGGTGAATTACTTACAACGCAAACACTGAAATGGTGTAATAAAGTTGTAAAGCAGTTACTGCCTGAACTGCAGCATTTTCACTTTCATGGTCTGCGTCACACTTATGCTTCCACGCTCATCGCACATGGAGCGAACTTCAAAGACGTACAGGAATTATTAGGACATTCCGATATCAAAATCACATTAAATACTTATTCCCACGTATCACAGCATACCAGGAAAAAGGCTGTTTCTATTTTCGAATCGGCTGTCTCAGAATAAGATGAATTTTTACTTGTGGGAAAATGTGGGAAAATTTGTGGGAAAGACTGATTTTCAGGTAACAAAAAAACCAGCAAACCCGCAAGTTTACTGGCTTTTAGTGAGCGTGCCGGGGTTCGAACCCGGGACAACTTGATTAAAAGTCAAGTGCTCTACCAACTGAGCTACACACCCATATGAAATTTTGTTTTTAA
>ENA-OOZG01002672-OOZG01002672.1-human-gut-metagenome-genome-assembly--contig:-NODE-2672-length-10813-cov-5.098624_pt1 | contig 10813 bp, 12 predicted proteins | sample MGYA00241706_ERZ501384 | MGnify/ENA primary metagenome ERZ501384 (study PRJEB25962, sample SAMEA2042742) | human gut metagenome | biome: human gut; feature: human-associated habitat; material: faeces... | reverse complement strand
TACAACTTTAATGTTGTCACATTAAAATTTTAGAGTATATCTGAAACTCCACATAGAATTTCAAATATACTCTAATTTTATTATGAAAATTTACTTTATATCATGCAACTATTCTATGAATATATCTGTGTTTGAATCTGTGCGTTATTTACATAACTCATTTTTCTTATTTTTAATTTTTTACAAAATTAGAAAGTCCTAGCCAGACGCACATGACATTTTAAGTAGTCTTCGGAGACGATGTCGCTATAACTAAAACGAATGCAATAGTAGCTAGAGATGCTGCCGCCGATGGAGCTGTAGACAGAGGACGACCAATATGTTTCATTTAATCCATATACATAATAATTATATATTACTAATTGTCCTGCAAATGCTGCCCATTCATTTCTTGTTGGAACTCTCCATTCTCCTGAGGTTATTTCCATAGCATCAACATAATTATATGTTGCACTATTATTATAATCACTTAGTGCCATTACTTTAAATCTTGCATTTCCACTTCCTCTTGCAGATAAAACATTTTTTGTTCCAAATGGTCCTTTATAGTTGGTTTGACTTATATAATACTCTTTTAAACCCGTTACTGTTGATACTGTATATTGAATACCACCCCACGAGTCGCTTCCTCCTTTTTTGAAGTCCTCAAATATTATTCCATCTGGTGTTCCATCTCCATCTGTATCTGCATAATAACCTACTCCCGAATCTCCTGTAAATGTTGGATTTTGTACGGTTACAGAGTACGTCGCTGTTTTTTCATTATAGTTTGTACTTGCTGCACTCTTTACAGTTATTGTGGCTGTTCCGGCCGCAACCGATTTTACTGTTACCGTACTTTCACTTATGCTTACAGTTGCCACACTTGTATTGCTTGAAGATACACTTAAAGTTCCTGTATTTCCGCTTACTGTAAATGTTGTGCTATTCGGATAATTAATTGTGCAATTTGTTTCTGATAATGTTAAGTTTCCTTCTGCTTTTTCTATTTTTGCTATTACTGTTATGATTTTTGTTTCATAATTTTCTTTACTTGCCCTTATCTTTATAGAAAATGTTCCAGCATTTATTATTGTTGGAATTTTTGTAGAGTAATTTGTTCCATCTGTAGAATATGCTAGTATTGCATCTGTTGGTTCTGCCTTCACATTTGTAATTGTTTCATGTTCGCTGCCATCATATATTCCTTCATATGGAGTTACACTTATTTTTATTGTTTTATTTTCATTATTATTGTTATCGTTATTTGAAGAATTTGTTTTATTTTCTGTTGTTACACTGTAGCCGTTTTTCCACACTTTTAACGTTCCATCTGTGTTTTTCTCTACTTTATCTATTCTTCCAAATAAAACTTTATCCTTCAAAAAGTCTTCTAATGTTTCATAGTCGTTAGTCAAATAAAATTCCATTATTGCTCTGTTAATTATTTCTTTCGCTTCGCTTTCTTTCGCTAACTCTGCAGAATTTTGTGCTTTTTTTATTATTCCATTATCACCAACAACTGTATTTATACTTACTCCTGCAAGGATTAACAAGACAACGATTGTTACAGCTAACGTAATTAATGTAATTCCTCTTGTTTCTTTTGTTTTCATATTATTTTTTTCCTTTCCATTATCGCATTAAGTTAGATACTTAATGATAATGGTTAGGAATACAAAAAGCTTATATTTCACTTATTTCAAACAATCTCTAGTTTTATTTTTTACTTATTGCAACTAAATTTTTATTATATATTTTTTTATAAAAAGCTTGATTTTTATAATCGTTTTGATATAATTAAAACATAAAAATTAGTCATTAAGTATCTAACTTTAGTACTTTTAATGACTATCTTTTTTTTATTATGCAATTTTTACGGTTGTCTTACACTGTGTACTTTATGTATTTAATATTAAAATTTTCGCCCAAAAAGGGGCGTCCCTATTGGGCGAAATTTTTATTGTTTTTTTATTTTTGGTTTTGCAATTAAAGATGCTAAATATCCGAAGAATATTGCTGCTGCTATTCCTCCAGCGTTTGCTTTTACTCCGCCGATAAACGCTCCTAACAAACCTACTTCTTTTACAGATTCTAAGGCTCCTTTTGCTAGGTTTGCTCCAAATCCTGTAAGGGGAACTGTTGCACCGGCTCCGGCAAAGTCAATTAAATATTTATATAATCCGAGTCCTCCTAATATTGCACCAACTGTAACAAATATTACGAGTATTCTGGCAGGTGTTAGCTTTGTTTTGTCTAATAAAATTTGACCTATTATACATATTCCTCCACCTGTAACAAAACATCTTAGTAATTGCATCCAATCTATACTTTGAATAAATTCCATAAGTCATCCTTTCTACATTTCTACAATTAATTTTATAATGCCTTATATTTCAATAGAAATTGCATGTGCTATTCCCGGTATTGTTTCTCCCTGTTGCATACTAGTCGAGTTCATCAATGCACCTGTTGCAATTAGAAGAATTCGTTTTAATTTTCCTTCTTTTAGCTGTTTGAAGAAATATCCTGAAAATAATGTTGCAATACATGCACATCCACTTCCTCCCGAATGTGTATCTTGTTTTTCTTTGTCAAACATTAGCACTCCACAATCGTTATAGTTAGCCTTTATATTATAGCCTTTACTCTGAGCCATTTCTTGTACTATTTCTTTTCCAATATAGCCTAAGTCTCCTGAAATTATCGCATCATAATAGCTTGGCTTTCTTCCTGTATCTTGAAAATGAACCATTAGTGTATCTAATGCTGCTGGAGCCATCGCAGCTCCCATATTATTTGCATCTTTTATTCCCATATCTACTATCTTACCCGGTGTAATGCTTGTTATACGAGGTCCTTCTCCGCTATTGCTTAATATTGCAGCTCCCGCTCCTGTTACAGTCCATTGTGCTGTTGGTGGTCTTTGAGTTCCAAGTTCTAGTGGAAATCTAAATTGTTTTTCTGCACTGCAAAAGTGGCTCGAAGTCGCACATATTACATTATTTGCAGCTCCACCTTCTATAAATACAGAGCCCAAGCACATGCTTTCCACAAAAGTTGAACATGCTCCAAACACTCCAAAGAAAGGTACATTTGTGTCTCTTAATCCAAAGTCTGAAGAGATACATTGGTTTAGTAAATCTCCAGCAAAACAATAGTCTATATCTGTATTTGCTAAACCAGATTTTGAAACTGCCAAATTTACGGTTTCTTTTATTATTTTACTTTCCGCTTTCTCCCATGACTTTTCTCCCCAGAACTCATCTTCCAAGCACTTATCAAAATAGCTTGCCATTGGGCCATTAGCTTCTTTTGGTCCAACAATCGAAGCAGTTTGTAATATTATTGGCGGATTATCGAAACATACAGTTTGTTTTCCAATTTTATGCATATAAAAATCTCCTTTACTTATAAAACTTCTCTTTAATTGAACATAAAAAATCCATTAGATAAATATTGCTGCTATAATTCCAATTATTACTGAAGTTGATATACCAAATACTAAAACCGGTCCTGCAACAGTAAACATTTTGCCACCAACTCCCATAACATATCCTTCGGACTTATATTCTATAGATGGAGAAACGATTGAGTTAGCAAACCCTGTTATTGGTACTAATGAACCAGCACCAGCGAATTTTCCAATTCTGTTAAACACATTTAATGCCGTTAAAATAGCAGAAATTGCGATTAACGAAATCGATACTACAGTCGATGCCATAGTATTATCCATTCCTTTAAACATACAAAAGTCTAATATAATTTGTCCGATTGAGCAAATTAATCCTCCAACCCAAAAGGCATTAAAACAATCCTTTAATATTGGGGAGTTTGGTGACTTTTGTTTTACATACTCGTTGTATTCTTTATTTGTATTTATCTGTTCCATTCTATTTTCCTCCTTTCGATTGAAAATAATTACAATTTTTTATTTTCTATCCCTATCAATCATAAACGTTAAATCAATATCCACATAGTATTCGGTTATTTTATCACCATTGATTTTTGCTTTTTGATTTACGACAGTAACACCAGTCAAGTAATCTATAGTCTTAGATGCTTCGGCTATTGTTTGTACAATTGCATCTTTCCATGAAACTTTAGATGTGCCAGTTACCATTATATGTTTTTCCATAAGCTTCCCTCCAATTTTTTATTCATAATCTAGCTTTTCCAGAAACAAAAAAATTATGCGAAAATAATGACAATTTTCGCATAATTTAAAAAGAATATGTTAATTTCGTTTTAATTTTGATTTCACATTTCGCTATAGCGAATATATGAATTAGATTTCTAGATTGAATAATAAGTTAGTTCTTATATACTCACTAGCACATACCTTAATTTTTCTATACTTTTAATATTTTTTCTACTTCTTTTTCGGTTAATTCTACAGCTTGAGCTATCTGTTCTATAGATAAATTCATATTTTTCAAAGCCTTCACAATTTTTTCTTTTGTTGTTTTTTCTCCTTCTCTCCTTCCTTCTTCTCTTCCACGTGCTTCTCCATCTTTTTCTCCGAGTTCTCTATTCGTTTTCATCTCTACGTTGTATCTCATAATGCTCCACTCACGTTCTTCATACTTTGCAACTTCCTCTGGATCTTTGCTTAATTTATTTAGTTCTTCTACTGTTTTATTTATTTCTTCATTTTCTTTTGCCGACATTTCTACTTTCTCCTCCTCACTTCCATCTATCAACCACAGCCATTGCTCTAGCTTCGTATTGCATTCTGGATTTTTTTGTTTAAATTTGGGTAATTCTATAAAGTGCATTTCAAATGTATTTGTTGCCTCTTCCTCTTCTTCATTATAGCCCATATCAACAAATTCTATAGGGTTTGTGTGTTCATATTTCATTCTTGCTATTGAATGATATGCATTTCTCTCTAAATAATTATATTTCAATATGTTTATTGTTATTATCTTTTTGAGTTCTTTGTAATTTTGTTTAGCTTTTAATTGTTCTGCCGCAAGCTTTGATAAATATGTGCTAGACCTTTCTTTTATATTATATTCATTCGAAACTTGCATTTCTACATCTACTACTCTTTCATTATCTATATCCAATTTTAAATCTAATATTCCAAGTTTTTCATCTACCATATTAGGTGTTAATTCTGGATTTTTTACCTCAACTTTATTTATATGTATATTCAAAATTGCTTCTAAGAAGTCTTTCAACATTGAATTATTTTCTTCTCTTGCAAATATTCTTTTAAAAACATAATCTGATGTTAGTGGTAACCTAGTTACATTCGTATCTTCTGTTACATTATTATTTTTCTTTAAATCGTCCATTGACTTCCTTTCCATTTTACCATTCTATCTACTATTTTTCAACTAATAAGTAAAATTTTTATGTATTTTCTCTCATATTTTTCTTCGGACGTTTATAAAACATTCTTTTTTTCTTAAGCACGCTAGCTATTTTCTAATCTCTTTTTGGATTTCTACCTTTCGCTATAGCGAATATATGAATTAAATTTCTTGATTTAATAATAATTGATAAAATTTTTTTAGAATTCTAATAATTAACGTTAATTCTACAATAGAGAAAACTATTGTATTTTCTGATTATATACTCTAATCTCTATAAAAGCAATTGTAATCGTAGACAAAATTATTACAAATTTCGCTCTTTTTCAAAAAAATTCTCCACATATTTTATAGCACTTAACTTACTATAAAACATATGGAGAGTCACCATACCTTTATTGCTGCAATAAATTTTTAAGATTCATCAATTAAATCTCTTACTATCTGACTTGCAATAATTAATCCACCTACAGATGGTACAAAACTTATACTTGCAGTTGTTCTTCTGTATTCTTCACTTTTATCGAATCTATTTGGCAATTCTCTTGAATATACTACCTTTGAATGATTTATTCCCTTTGCTCTTAATTGTTTTCTAATAGTTTTTGCGAGTGGGCATACTGAAGTTTTGCTTATATCTGAAACTTCAATTTGTGTTGGATCAATCTTGTTTCCCATTCCCATTGCAGAAATTATTTTCACATTTTTTTCATGAGCAGTAATTATTAAAGATAGTTTGGATGAAACAGAATCTATTGCATCTACTATATATGTATAATCTTCTCTTATTAACTTATCTTTATTTTCCTCGCAATAAAATTCTTTATATATTTCCACCTTTGCATCTGGATTTACTCTTAAAATTCTTTCTTTCTCTACTTCTACCTTGTCTCTGCCTATTGTAGAAAAGTCTGCAACCAACTGTCTATTTATATTAGTTACATCTACTACGTCTTTATCTACCAATACAAAATTACCAATGCCAGCTCTTGCTAATGCTTCAACTGCATATGAACCTACGCCACCACAGCCAAACACTGCAACAGTTGCATTTTTTAGTTTGTCTATGTTATCTTTTCCAATTAATAGTTCTTCTCTTTCTTGCCAATTTTCCATTTTTAATTTTTTCCTTTAAATCATTTTATATTTAATATTTTTTCATTCTTCTTTTCTGGATTATCTAGAAAAAGCATCCATTGTAATACTTCGTCATTTGGTGTCTTTTGATATGCTTTTACTACTTTCTGTAGATCTATTATAATGATTTCAAGATAATCTGTCAATTGTCAATTCTCATTTATAGTAGCAAAAAGACTAGCTCACTCTAAAGCTAGTCCTATGGTTATGTGAGTTTTCTGACTCTCGGCTTTGCCAAGACTCAGAACGTCTCCTACCTTCTCTACATGTTATATTTCTTCTTCTCAGTTTAGGGTGAAGCATCCCTGTTTTTAATTTAGCTCTCTGGGCTCTGTTTTTAGCTATGCTCAAATTCGATCATCCAGGGCTCAGGTCTACCAAAGTGAGAGACGAAAACCATCACTGAGGAAGGTACCGGTCGTATTGTTGTTACCGCGGTCGGCTGCTGGATTGTTTTTTGAACCAGTGTAGTAAAGACCTCCCCCTCGTTCCGCACAAAGATTACTAGCGTGGGAAGTCTTCTCTAAAGTCCACTCCCATACATTTCCAGCTATATCATAGATATTCATTACTTTATTTTTCTCTGATGTTCCTGTTGTTACTAATATTCCGTCTGTCCCAGGTTGAACGAGCTTATTTCTACTTGAATCTACAAAACTTGTAGTTGCTGTTGTTGATGGATTCCATGTTGGGCTTAATTTCCAATTGCTGTACATTGCATATTTTCCTGTCTGACTTAATTGGAATGTTGAATTATAATAATTTCCTATTGTTGTACTATCTTTTGTTAAAACATCTGTTGATGTAATTTTTGCTGTATCTTTACTCATAAATGCTAGCACTAAATCCCATTGTACTCCAAACATTAAACTACTTGTTTTTGTTCCTGCATTTACTTTACTTGCTAAATTTTGTGCTTGTGTTCTTGTTACATATGTGTATGGATATGCATCTGCTTTTGTTACTGGTGCTGGCATTCCTTCTATTGTATATTTTCCGTCTGAATTTGTTGGTCCTTTGCTAGTTCTATTTGTTCCTGTTGTTGTATCAATTCCAGCTTCGTATCTTCCTACATAAAAGCCTCCATTTTCATATACACTTTTTAACATACTGTTTTTTAAATTATTATATGCCGTTGCATCTGCAAACCAACCTACATTTTTGTCATCAGCTGCGTATGTGTCTGAATAACCTGTTCCATTTCTATATGTTTTTGTATATTCCTTTAAATCATTTTCTATACTTGTATAATCTGCATCTGTAAATGTTGTTTTTCCAAGCCCTGTTGTTTTATAAACTGCTGTTGTTCTTGGTACTACTACCCACACATATTCATTTCCACTTGCATCTTTTATTACTAATCCTGTATCTACACTTGTACTTGTATCATAATGAAAATCATCACTTGGTAAATATGGAACTGTCTCTGGTTCTGTCTTTCCTCCATTTCCACTTCCATTTAATGCACTTTCCATTTGCTCTATTAAACTATTCATTCCCTTTAAATCGTTTTCACTTGCTTCTGCAGATTTTGTTTCTGCATCTTTTGCTTTTGCTATTATTCCGTTATTGCCCAAAACTAAGTTAATACTTACTCCTGCAAGTATTAGCAAGACTACTATTGTAACGACTAACGCAACTAGGGTTATACCCTTATTCTTTTTCATATTGTTCTCCTCCTCGTATAATTGTTTTATAAAACTTATTTGCATAAATTTTATAAACATATTATTTTTTATTACTTATGTACTTTTTATTATTTTCAACTATTTCTTATGTTTTTATTCATATACTTCATATTTTTGTTTATTTTTCTTTTTAAATTCCTTATTTTAAGAATTTTGTTTTTAGTTGAATTTAATTTTTAATTTTTTGGCTTAATTGTATTTCTATTAATTCAATTAAGTGCTTTTTAACTATAAAATTTTATCTTCGTACATACATCTACCACGTATATATTTGTTGCATTAATCGTATTTATTTCTATATACGTTATAGATATAAATACTCCACCTAGATGATATCATTATTTTCACACGTGTGCAATAGTTTTTTCTTATTTTTTCAATTTTGTCATTTTTTGTCGAATACCATTATTTTTTTATTTTCTTTCTTGGTCTATTTTTTCCTTTTAATAATATATTTATTACTAGATTTTATTTAGGGGTGTTGTTTTGGTTAGCGTAAGTACTTCTTCTAAAAATGTTAAAACGCGTTTTGCTGTTTTTTCTATAAAAAAATATATTCTGCCTGCTACATTTGTTTTGTTTGTTATTGGACTTGTTACCTTTTCTAATAGCAATCTAACTGCAGCAAAATCTGGTTTAAAGCTGTGGGCTAATAATGTTGTACCAAGCCTCTTCCCTTTTTTTATTGCAACTAATCTTTTATCTCACACTAATATAATAAATTATATTAGCAAGAAATGTAACAAATTTATGCGACCAATTTTCAATGTGCCCGGAGAATCTGCATACGCTTTTGTTTTAGGGCTTATTAGTGGCTACCCTATGGGTGCTAAAATTGTTACAGATTTGCGCACCAACAATAATTGCACTAAAGATGAAGGCGAACGAATGCTTTGTTTTACAAATAATTCTGGTCCTCTCTTTATAATTGGAACAGTGCGGAATTTCTATGTTTTCCAATTCTAATATTGGCTTGCTTTTATTTATTACACATACACTCTCAGCTATAACTGTTGGAATTTTATTAGGACAATTAGCACGTTTAAAGCATAAATTTAAAAATAATATTTTTGAACATTCGTATAATTCATCAACTAATGAATTGTGTACATTTAACAATTTAGGAAGCATACTTTCTAATGCAATACTAGAATCTAGCAAAACAATTATAATGATTGGTGGGTTTGTAGTAATCTTTTCTGTAATAATTTCTATTTTAGGAAACAGCAAAATTTTAGAAATATTTTCATACTTATTATACATACCATTAAAGCTCTTAAATATAGATTTATCTTTTGCAAAACCAATCATCTCTGGAATTATAGAACTAACTAATGGAGTATTGCTTGTAAGCTCAGTTACAAGTAAAGCCCTTTCTTTCAATATCATCATTTGCGCATTTTTACTCGGGTTTGGCGGAATATCAGTATTACTTCAGGTTTTAAGCATAACATCAAAATCAGATTTATCTATCAAAAAATACATTTACGGAAAACTTTTACAAGGAATTATTGCAGCAATTTACACATATATTTTAATAAACCTAATACCAATGTTTTTCTTAAACTTGTAATTACTTTATTGCTTATTATGGCTATTACTCCACATTATTACTTAGTCACCAAAAAATACCTAATTACAACCTTCGTTTGGTAAAAAATACATCTATTTTAATATTAACTTGAGTATATCTTTTTCTTATTGGTTTATGGGTAAAACCTTAAAAAACCTAAATACATTATAAGGAATTAATTCTATGGATAAGAATGTTGACTATAATTATTACGGAATGCCTCCATTTTCTGGGCCAAACATGTACGACATGAACGCAGACCCAACAATGGACTCAAATGCTATGTTTAATCCACTTATGCAATACGAGCAAGCCTACATGTATTATCGTTATTTGAGTATGCAAATGGAATACAAAATAAAATGCAAGGAATATGAAAAATTAACATCTAAATCTGATTTTTCGCGAGATTCTGGAAGAAAAGTAGAATAATTATTGATTTAGGCCAAATTATATGATATAATGTATGTGGAATAATTTTAATTAACGAATCGGAGGTGTGCTTCTTAACACTATAGTTAAGAGCAAATTATAATGGAAAAAACTAGAAACTTAGTAATAGATTTATTTAAAAATTTTGGTCTTGCAATTAGCAAATTAGTAAATGCTGGCGAAGTTGATGATGTGGAATTAACTGGCGAACTTGCAAAAGATCCTATGGAAGCTTTAAAAGAATATGAAGCTTCTGTTAAATCTGTAGAAGAGCCAGTACAAGCTAAAACTAAAGCTAGAACTCAAAATCGCGAAAAAGTGCAAACACGCGAAGCATCTGCTGTAAAGCGTACAACAAGAGCTACTACTAGAAAAGAACCAACAGTAAAAATTGTAGACGATGACGAACGTGAAATGTAATATTCTAAGCATAAAAAATTTATATATTTATTGAAATTTAATAAGAGTATTTATAAAAATGCATGCAGATATTTATTAAAAATTGTTTTAAAAATTAAAAATATTGTGTTATAATTCACAGGCAAAAAATTGTATGCATTTTTTATATTTTTGCTTGACAAAATACTCTTTTCCCTTTATAATAATATTTGTCGTAAGAAATGGCGACGTAGCTCAGTTGGCTAGAGCAAACGGTTCATACCCGTTAGGTCAGCGGTTCGAAT
>ENA-OOZG01002671-OOZG01002671.1-human-gut-metagenome-genome-assembly--contig:-NODE-2671-length-10814-cov-2.128915_pt1 | contig 10814 bp, 7 predicted proteins | sample MGYA00241706_ERZ501384 | MGnify/ENA primary metagenome ERZ501384 (study PRJEB25962, sample SAMEA2042742) | human gut metagenome | biome: human gut; feature: human-associated habitat; material: faeces... | reverse complement strand
CAACACTTTCGAAGGGGCAGGATTTTATTACGGTGCAGGAAGAAGAGCTGCATATCCAAAGTTATCTCCAGATCCAGCAGTTCCGCTATCAGGATATTCTGGAGTATGAAATAGAAATACCGGAAGAGTTGTATCAATACAAAATATTAAAAATGACATTGCAGCCTCTTGTTGAAAATGCATTGTACCATGGCATTAAAAACAAAAGAAGGCTGGGGCATATCCGTATCAGCGGACAGATAGAGGGAGATTATCTGATATTTGAAGTTTATGACGACGGAAGCGGGATTGATCCGGAAAAGCTGATCCGTCTGAAAAAAGTATTGGATGGTGAAATAGAGGAGAAGGAAAATCCAAGCGGATTTGGACTTTATAATGTGCAGCAGAGAATCTGTCTGAATTATGGACAGGGGTATGGATTACAATTGGAAAGCGAGTATGGGGAATGGACAAGAGTCTATGTCAGGATTCCATGCAATAAAATCAAACATATTTCGTAAAAAATTCAACTTTTTCTTACAAAAAATAATAACATCCCGAATATTAGAAAAAATTCACACTTTATTCAAAAGAAACTCCGTATTTTTTGCCGGCAGATTACGTTATGATTAGATCATCAAAAACGTGGTAACAAGCAAAAAGGAGGATACGCCATGAAAAAGAAATTATTAGGGATTTTACTTAGCACCGCAATGATCGCAACAATGCTGGTAGGATGCGGAAGCAGCGCAGCAGACACAACAGCTCCTGCTGACAGCAGCACAGAGGAAAGCACAGATGCAAGTGCAGATGCAAGTGCAGATGCAGAAGCACCTGCAGCATCAGGAGATCTGATCAAGGTAGGTATCATCAATAATGATCCGAATGAATCAGGATATCGTACGGCAAACGATAAAGATATGAAAGCAATGTTCACAGAAGAAAATGGATATGAAGCATCATTCGCATACAGCTTAAAGAATGATGAACAGATCACAGCAGCACAGAAGTTCATTCAGGACGGTGTTGATTATCTTCTTCTCTCCGCAGCAGATACAGCAGGCTGGGATTCAGTTCTGCAGGATGCACAGGATGCAGGAATCAGAGTTATCTTATTCGATCGTACGATCGATGCAGATGAGAGCCTTTACGAAGCATCTATCGTTTCCGATATGGCAAAAGAAGGAGAAACAGCAGTTGAATGGTTAAAGAGCCAGAACCTTGATGAATACAATATCATTCATTTACAGGGCGTTATGGGTTCTGCAGCACAGCAGGGTCGTACAGGTGCTTTAAATGATACAGTTGCATCTGACGGATGGAATCTTGTAACACAGCAGACCGCTGAATGGAACTCAGAAAAAGCACAGCAGATCGTACAGTCTGTTATTGATTCCGGCGAATCCTTCAATGTAATTTATGCAGAAAATGATGATATGGCTAAGGGTGCTGTAGCAGCGCTTGATAAAGCAAATATTTCCCACGGTGTTGGCAAGGACGTTATTGTTATGGGCTTTGACTGCAACAAGTGGGCACTGGAAGAATTATTAAATCAGAACTGGAACTATGATGGACAGTGCAATCCTTTCCAGGCATCTTACATCGATGACATCATCAAGACACTGGAAAGTGGCGGAACCATTTCCGAGAAGACCATCATCATGGAAGAAAAAGGCTTTGATGCAGCTTCTATTACCCAGGAAGATGTTGACAAGTACGGTATTTAAGAAAATACAGAAAGGTCTGATATTTCTGACAGATCAAAATTATAAAATCAGGGTAATTATTCAGGATTTATGTAATTGTTAAGATAACGGTAAGCTGTTGAACAGTTACAGATGAATAAGCGCGGTGCAGGAAGGGAGTCATTCTAAGCTGCTCCGCGCTTATTATAAAGGCAAGGAGAGTGACGGCTGCAGTGAAAGAACATATTGTTTTACGAATGGAAAATATACATAAAAGCTTTCCCGGTGTACGTGCCCTGCAGGGAGTTGATTTTTCACTTTGTGAGGGTGAAATTCATGCATTGATGGGTGAAAACGGTGCCGGAAAATCTACATTAATTAAGGTATTAACCGGAGTTTATGGAAAAGAAGAGGGAAATATCTATCTGAAAGGCCATGACAAGCCGGTCAGTATCAAATCACCCCAGGATGCACAGGAGCTTGGAATCAGTACAGTATATCAGGAAATTACTCTGTGTCCGAATCTTTCTGTAGCAGAGAATATGTATATTGGAAGAACGAAGGGCTTCATGCAGAACTGGAAATCCATGAATGAAGGCGCAAACCGTATATTAAAGTCTCTGGATATTCCGACGGATGCATCGGAGCAGCTGGCAAACTGCTCGATTGCTGTCCAGCAGATGGTAGCTATTGCACGTGCAGTAGATATGGACTGCAAGGTTCTGATTCTGGATGAGCCGACCTCCTCTTTGGATGAGCAGGAGGTTGAAAAGCTGTTTAAGTTAATGCGTGATCTGAAGGCAAGAGGCGTTGGAATTATCTTTGTAACACATTTCCTCGATCAGGTATATGAGGTATGTGATAAGATTACGGTTCTCCGCGACGGCAAGCTGGTTGGACAGTATGAAATTAAGGATCTTCCGAGAGTCCAGCTTGTTGCAAAGATGCTTGGAAAAGAGCTGGATGATATGTCATCCATCCGTGATGACGATAAGGTGTACCATGGAACCGATGCGTCTGAGAATGTTTTGGAAGCAGAGCAGCTGGTAAGTAATGCAGGAATCAAGCCGTTTGATTTTTATATAAAGAAAGGTGAGGTGAATGGATTTACCGGACTTCTGGGCTCCGGACGAAGCGAATGTGTCCGTGCTATCTTTGGTGCAGATCATGTATCAGGCGGAACGGTGAAGATGAAAGGTAAGAAGGTAAAGATTACCAGACCGATTGATGCGATGCGTCATGGAATTGCTTATCTTCCGGAAGACCGTAAGGTGGATGGAATCGTAGGTGACCTTTCTGTCCGTGAAAATATTATTCTGGCACAGCAGGTATTACGGGGATTCTTTAAACCCTTCTCTAAGGCGGAGGCCAATAAAATTGCAGAGGAATACATTAAGCTTCTGGATATTAAAACAGCATCTGCAGATACCCCGATTAAATCCCTTTCCGGTGGTAACCAGCAGAAGGTGATCCTTGCAAGATGGTTATTCACACATCCGGAATATCTGATTCTGGATGAGCCGACAAGAGGTATTGATGTCGGAACAAAGATTGATATACAGAAGCTGGTATTGGATCTGGCATCAGAGGGAATGAGCGTAACCTTTATTTCTTCCGAAACCGATGAAATGCTTCGTACCTGTTCAAGACTCATCGTTATGCGTGACCGCAAGGTGGTTGGTGAGCTTACAGGAAAGGATTTAACGCAGGCAAAGATTATGAGTACAATAGCCGGAGGTGATATGGAATGATACAGAAAATATTTCGCAGACAGATCTTTATTCCCATAGCTGCATTATTGATTTTGGCTATTTTCAATTTAATTGCAGATCCTTCGTTCTATAAAATTACGTTGGGTTATAACAGTGCGGGAAATCCGGTATTGTCCGGTTATTTGATCACCATTCTGGATTACGGCTCAGAGCTGGCGATCCTTGCGATTGGTATGACGCTTGTAACAGCAGCTTCCGGCGGACAGGATATCAGCGTGGGCGCAGCAATTGCGATCAGTGGCAGCGTGGTACTGCGTGTGCTTTGTGGGACCAACTCCAGACCGGATACACTGCAGGCTCCGATCATTGTAGCATTTTTGGTAAGCTGTATTGTAGCAATGCTGTTTGGTGCATTTAATGGTGTTCTTGTATCTTATTTCAAGATCCAGCCAATGGTTGCAACACTGATCCTGTATACAGCCGGTCGTTCTATCGCTGCATGGATCAATAATAATGAACTTCCGATCGTTAATGATGCAACGTTTACTTATTTTGGTGGATTCATTCCGGGAATTCCGATTCCGACACCGTTTTTCATCATGATCGCATGTCTTATCGTGATGGCACTTGCGATGAAGTTCACAAATCTCAAATTATATGTGCAGGCAGTCGGTATCAATTCTGATTCCGCAAGACTGAATGGTTTAAATCCGAAGATGGTAAAGCTGCTTACTTTTGTAATTCTTGGATTATGTGTTGCGGTTTCAGGTTTTATCAAAGTAAGCCGTCTGTCAACTATTAACTATTCCGTTATTGCTAAGGATATTGAAATGGATGCGATCTTAGCGGTTGCACTTGGAGGAAACTCATTGAGTGGTGGTAAATTCAATTTGCCGGCTTCTATCCTCGGTGCGTATGTGATCCAGTTCCTGACAACGACCTTGTATAAATTCAATGTCCAGTCAGATGCTCTCCCTGCATATAAGGCAGTTGTTGTTATTCTGCTCGTGGTATTCAGTGCACCTGTAGTACGGGAAAAAATGGGAGAGTTCTTTAAGCGGATGAAAGCAGGAACACTGAAGAAGGAGGTACAGTAACATGAAGGCAAAAAGGAAAATGAAATTAACAGACACCAGTCTGCTGCTGTTGATTACTGTTGTTGTTTTCTTTGCAATGTATATCGGTGCAATTCTTTTTCAGGGAAAAGGCTTTTTAAAGCCGCAGACCTTCTTTAATATTTTAAATGCAAATGCTGCTCTGATTATTATTTCCTGTGGCATGAGCCTTGTGATGATTACCGGTGGAATTGATATTTCGGTAGGTGGTGTGGTAGCCCTTGTAAGTATGTGCTGCGCGGTATATCTGGATTATCATGGTGGTAATATCTTTGGAGCCATTGGTATTTCCTTATTAATCGGCCTTGGCTTTGGTCTGGTTCAGGGTTATCTTGTTGCCTATCTGGATATCCAGCCATTCATTGTTTCACTGGCGGGGATGTTCTTTGCCAGGGGAATGACAACTATCGTGAACACGAATCCCTTTAACGTAGCCAATGAACAGTTTGTGGCCTTAAAGGATACCAGAATCACAATACCCGGAATGGGATCGGTTAATAAGCTCGGAAATTACGTAAACGCATATATTGAAATCGGAGTGGTGGTTGCACTGCTTGTTGTAATTCTTCTGTTCTGTGTTCTTCGTTTCACGAAGTTCGGACGTAAATTCTATGCAGTCGGCGGTAACAGCCAGAGTGCCCTGATGCTCGGTATTAACGTGAAGCGTACAAAATTCTTTGCCTATCTGATCTGCAGTGTGTTAGCCGGTATCGGAGGATTTGTTTACTTTATGCATGTCGGTTCCGGATCAGCATCCCATGCAAGCGGAATGGAAATGAATGCGATTGCTTCCTCTATCATTGGCGGAACGATGCTGACAGGTGGTGTCGGTAATATTATCGGAACCTTCTTTGGAGTATTGTCATTAAGTACCATTCAAAACATCGTATCCTCCGCCGGACTGGATCAGGCATGGTGGACAGGAATTACGATCGCCGCAATGCTCTGCCTGTTCCTTGTGGTACAGAGTATTGTAATGTCCAGAAAGAAGAAGCTGTCTAAGGGATAGAAACATTCGTATGCCCAACAGATACAGAGAATGACGGGATGCTTATATCAGGATAGGTTACGAATTACAAAAACAGGGATGGAAAGGAGTCTGCCTGCAAGTATTTACAGGAGACTCCTTTTATAATAGTTATGCATGGGTCAAAATGATCAAAGGGGGAAGATTTATATGTCAGAAAAGAAGAAAGGGATAATAAAGGAACAGAATCATAAATTAAAAATGTTCAGTTTTTTAATATTGATTTCATTAATACCGTTGCTGATTGCAATTTTGATTACAAGTCTGATGTCTGTTTATATGTCGAAAAACTATCTGGAAAAAAATGTCGAAAATACGTTATATATTGCTGCATCGAATTTGGCAAATCATTGCAGGGAAAATGAAATTACAGTTATGAATGCAAGTAATTTCAATGATTATATTGACAGTCTTAAGGAACAGGGAATTGAAATGGCGATCATCTTTGAAGATGTTCCCTGTGTTACTTCTGTTAAGAATGAAAATGATTATCGAATTCGTGAGATCCCTATTGGTAAGGATTTTGAGGCCGATCGCGAGATTTTGCTACAAGGATTTTATGATCAGAGTGTTTTAATAGATCATCAGGTATATTATGGATATTTTATGCCCATTATTACTGGCGAAGAGCTTGTGGGAATGGCATTTGCGGGTGAATTACAAAACGATATTACGGAAGCCTCCAGAAATATGATTTATAAATACCTGCTTACGGCACTGATGCTTGGTATTTTGTTTGCCGCGTTAATTTTGATTTTCAGCCGCTATCTTACCAGTGCCTTGAAGCGTGCCGGGAAAAATGTTGATGCTCTCTCCAGAGGTATTTTGAGACAGGAGAATGAAGCAAAAAGTGGCATACGTGAAATGAATGAACTGTTAACTTCTACACAGAATATGCAGGAAAAACTGGTAACCATTATCAGCAGTGTCAAAGAGCTGTCAATTTCTTTAGTAAATGATATTGCAAATGTAACCGAATTAAGTGAAAATAGTAATCATAAGGCAGATAAAATCTCAGTTTCCATGAATGATTTATCGGATTCTACTCTTCTTCTGGATAAAAATATTCAAAGGATTGAGGAGCAGATCATAGAAATTGAGGAAGGTGTAGCTGAAATATCGGACCGCGTTATTCGATTACAAAGCAATTCACGGAGTATGATTCAGACTAACCGCAAGGCAACGGATAGTATGAATGAAATTTATGAAGGCAGCGAACAATCTGTGAAGGCGGTTGGAGATATTGCAGAGCAAATTCGACAGACGAATTTATCGATCGGGGAGATTGATAAAGCAGTTGAACTGATTCTTTCTATTACGGAACAGACAAAACTTCTGAGCATTAATGCTTCAATTGAAGCAGCCAGAGCCGGTGAAGCAGGAAGAGGATTCGGTGTTGTTGCAGAAGAAATCGGCAATCTTTCGGATCAAAGTGCCCAGGGTGCGGAAATGATTAAAAATCTGGCCAAAACGATTACAGAGAAATCTCTGGAATCTGTGCGGCTTGCAGATCAGGTTTCCGGATTGATTGTAAAGGAACAGCAGACCGTTATGGATACACAGCAGAAATATGCAGAACATAGTATGGATCTTGATCGTTCCGTATCGGAGATTGAGGGTATTGCAGAAAAGACGATTCTTTTATCTGATCGTAAAGAGAAGATTGTAACAGGTATTCGGACGCTTACAGAGATCAGCAAGAAGAATGCCGGTCAGAATGCAAATGTAAATCAAAATATATCAGATATTATTTTAGAAATACAAAATGTAAACAGAAAGTGTGAAAAAATGAACGTAATAGCGTATGAGTTGCAGAAATCTATATCATTTTTTCACGAATAGGTTGTAGACAAAATGAAAAAATGTGTTTTTGGTATGGTATTTTTTATAGGTGTTCTGTTATTAGGGATTAGCTGCAGTAAAAGTTTGTCACATTCAGACAGAGAAAAACAGGAGGAAATATCTGCTCTTGAAGAATGGAATGATCAGATTGTGATCGGATTTTCCCAGCTCGGAGCAGAATCAGCCTTTCGAAGTTCAAATACAATTTCTATGAAAGAAACTTTTACAGAGGATAAAGGATACCATCTGTATGTTGAAGATGGGCAGCAGAAGCAGGAAAACCAGATTATGGCAATCCGTACGTTTATTCAGCAGGAGGTCGATTATATAGTTCTGGCTCCCGTTACGGAAACGGGGTGGGATACCGTGCTGCAGGAGGCAAAGGATGCCGGAATTCCTGTAATTATCATGGATCGCCGGGTGAATGTACCGGATGAATCCCTGTACACCTGCTGGGTAGGCTCAGATTTTGGCCTTGAGGGCAGGAAGATGGCAGAATGGATTCACCAGTTTACGTTGAAAAGGGAGATCCCGCCGGAGGAGGTCCGGATTGTGAATATTCAGGGAACCATCGGTGCAACCGCACAGATTGGCCGTACAAGAGGATTATATCAGGCTGCGAAAGCATACGGATGGAATATTCTTGCTGAGGAAAGCGGTGATTTTACCCAGGCTAAAGGGAAAGAAGTTATGCAGTCCTTTCTCGAGGAATATCCGGAATTAAATATGGTTTACTGTGAAAACGATAATGAAGCATTTGGTGCCATTGAGGCCATTAAGGAAGCCGGAAGAACGATCGGAACGGATATCCGGAATGGTGAAATCATGGTGGTTTCCTTTGATGGTGTGGACGTGGATGCATTAAGCTGTGTTGCAGATGGTGAGATTTCCTGTATTGCGGAATGCAATCCGCTGCATGGTCCGTGGATTGAGGAAATTATCCAGATGATGGAACAGGGCAGGGTGCCTTCCAAATATACATATGTCGATGAGGGAATGTACTCAAATGAGGATATTGCCTCTTCCATTACCATTAACGGAAGCAGCTATCTGATCCGGAAGGTTAATCCGGAATTACTTGTGGAGCATGAAAATATGCAGTAAGCAGTTTTGACTGCCATATAGGAAATGAATCAGAAGAACACGAAATATATCAATATTACATAACTGAATAGTTACCATATTGTAAATATAGATTATAAGAAATGGAGGATCTGGCGATGGAGCACTTATTGAAAATACCCTGTACATCCATGCCCTTTGTGTGTGAAGCAGATTATAGTGTGACGTTGACTCCGATGATACATGTGGACCGGACAGCACCATTTCATGTGGCAATTTATTTATTGCAGGGAAGCATGGAGATTATAGAGGATGGAATTTCTTACAGAATTATGCCGGATCAGATTTTTTTCCTGAAAAGTGGTGTTCATCATTGGGGGGAGAAACCTTTTGAAACAGGATCATCCTGGTATTACGCGCATTTTTATTGTGATGCTCCCTCATCCTGTATGGAGGAGCTTCCAAGAGGGATTTATTATGATGAAAAGATATGCCTGAAGCCTTCTGAAAAGGACCGGTATTTCACTACTCTGCCGAAATTAATGGATTGTAAAACAAAGACACAGATAAAGAGAAACTTTGAGAAAATGATAGAAGCACATGTTCATGGGAATATTCCCCAGGCATCTATTCGTCTTTGGCAGGTGTTCTTAGAATGTGCACAGAATGCACAGGATGATAAGGTAAGTAACGGTTATGTGGAACAGATACAGAATTATGTGAGACAGCATTATGTGGATGGATTTACCTCCGTACAGATTCAGGAAGCCTGTGGCCTGTCATATAAATATGCAGGAACCCTGTTTAAGGAGGTGACCGGACAGACAATTAAGGAATATCAGTGTACATTAAAATTACGGAAAGCAGAGCAGCTGTTAAAGGAAACCGATAAATCCATTGCAGAAGTTGCACAATTGACAGGATTTTCAGACATGTTTTACTTTAGTAAAATATTTCATAAAAAGAAAGGATGCTCTCCAGGTGAATACCGGAAAACCTATGTACCCGGTATTTAGGGAAGCAGGGCTGAAAAGATCCCGTAATTTGAGACATGTTATGGTTAAATCGGAAAATAATACAAATTATAAGGAATTTATTCCATTTTAACTCATGTAATAGAAGATTAATATACATATAAAGAAAGAAGGCAGGCAGAACCGCCTGTTGAAAGAAACATGAATCAGATGGAGGGTATGTTAATGGGTGATTTGCAATTAGTTAAGAAATTTAAGGTAAATGATGGTTTTTTTGGCAGATATGAAAAACTGGTAAAAGATGTAGTGCTTCCTTATCAGGAAAAGGCGCTCAATGACCAGATTGAAGGTGCAGACAAAAGTCACTGCATCGAGAACTTCCGCATGGCTGCAGAGAAGTTAAAGACCGGAAAGTGTGACGGTGAGTTCTATGGTATGGTATTCCAGGACAGTGATGTGGCAAAGTGGTTAGAGGGTGCCGCTTATTCTCTGGCACAGTATCCGGATGCTGAGTTGGAAAGACGTTGTGACGAAATTATTGATCTGATTGGCGAGGCACAGCAGGAGGATGGTTATCTCAATACCTACTTTACCGTAAAGGCTCCGGATAAAAGATGGACAAACCTGCAGGAAGCACATGAATTATACTGTGCAGGGCATATGATGGAAGCTGCCGTTGCCTATGCAGAGTGTACCGGTAAGGTCAAACTGTTAAATATTATGTGTGGTATGGCAGATCATATTTATAAGCATTTTATTGAAGAGGGAGCGGAAGGATATTCGGGACATCCGGAGGTAGAACTGGCATTATTGCGGTTGTACCGCTGTACGAAGAATGAAAAATATAAGGAATTAGCACTTCATTTCATTAACGTAAGAGGTGTGGACAGTGATTATTTCCGTAAGGAAAAAGAAAGAAGAAAATGGACAGTATGGGATGCAGATCCGGAGGACAAAGAATACACGCAGTGCGGTGCCCCGGTCAGGGAACAGACGAAGGCCACCGGTCATGCTGTAAGAGCTGTATATTTATATACCGGTATGGCAGATGCTGCAATGGAAACCGGTGACACTGCATTGGCAGAGGCCTGTAAGACTCTCTGGAACAATATTACCCAGTGCAGAATGTATGTAACAGGTGGCATTGGTTCTGCTTATGAAGGCGAAGCTTTTACCAGGGACTATCATCTGCCAAACGATACTGCCTATGCAGAGACCTGTGCTGCAATTGGTTTGATTTTCTTTGCCAATAAAATGCTTTATCTGGAAAGGGATCGAAAATATGCTGATGCAATGGAACGCGCATTATATAATTGTGTGCTGGCAGGAATGCAGTTAGATGGAACCAGATTCTTCTATGTCAATCCACTGGAGACTTTACCAGGTATTTCAGGGGAAGCAAAGACCCACAGGCATGC
>ENA-OOZG01002670-OOZG01002670.1-human-gut-metagenome-genome-assembly--contig:-NODE-2670-length-10826-cov-2.119488_pt1 | contig 10826 bp, 10 predicted proteins | sample MGYA00241706_ERZ501384 | MGnify/ENA primary metagenome ERZ501384 (study PRJEB25962, sample SAMEA2042742) | human gut metagenome | biome: human gut; feature: human-associated habitat; material: faeces... | reverse complement strand
CAGGCGCAGAGCTTCATAATTGATTCTCTGCGCCTGTTTTTTGCTTTCACTTTTACATCGCTATCTTCCCTTGTTTCTTCCACTTCCGTGTCACATAGATATAATACGGGATCAGTGGAATCAATGCGGAGATCCATGCTGCCGGATCTGACAGACACACTCCTGCAAAGCTTGTTTTTCCTGCCACAAGAACTACAATTGCAGATCTCGCCGCAAGTTCAAACACTCCTCCGAGCATCGGCACAAGTCCATATCCAAGTCCTTGCAGGGTATTCCTATATAGGAAGATACTTCCCAGGAATGGATAACACCAGAATACTGTATGGAAATACAGCACAGATACTTCAATAACTTTCGTCTCTGATGGGCTGATAAAAAGGTATGTCAGATATTTACTAAAGAAAAATACCAGTATCATCGCAATTACGCTGTAAGCCAGAATCATAATCTGTGTACAGCGCACACCTTGTCGTACACGGTCTACTTTTCCAGCTCCCCAGTTCTGTCCCACATAAGTTGCAATCGTTGCACCGAAAGCAACGAATACTGTGCAGATTACATTCTGAATCTTTGCTGCCGCAGAGAAACCTGCCATATAATCTTCCCCGTAAACATTTACAGCACCCTGTACAATGATTGTTCCGATTGCTGTAATAGAAAACTGTAATGCCATCGGAACTCCAAGAGCCATCAATTTTCCGCAAGCTGGAAGAGAAAATCTGAAATTCTCTTTTTTAAGATGCAGAATAGGGAACTTCTTCACGATATATATAAAGCAGAGTACTGCTGAGATTCCCTGTGCGATAACTGTCGCATAGGCACATCCTTCTACACCCATGCCGCCATAAATAATGAACGCCACATCAAGTCCTACATTGATTACTGCTGAAATAATCAAAAAATACAATGGGGACTTCGAATCACCCAGTGCACGCAGAAATGCAGCCAGCGCATTATACGCTGCCGTTACAATCAGACCCGCATAAATAATTCCCATATATGCCTTTACGTCCGGCATAATGCTATCCTTATAATTCATCAAACGTAAAATTGGCTCATTTGCAATTCCAAGACCAATCGTCATAAGCACAGCCCAGCCAGCAGAAAGGTAAATAGACATCGCCACATAATGCCGCATCCTCTCATATTCTTTCGCGCCAAACCACTGTGACACCAAAATAGCAAATCCACTACTCAGACCATTCAGCCAGCCTGTCACAAAGAACATCAAGGATCCCGTACTTCCAATTGCAGCCAGTGCTCTTACACCAAGAAACTGTCCTGCTATGATTGAATCAGCAATGTTGTAAAACTGCTGAAATATATTTCCCAAAAACATCGGTATCATAAACTGCATGATCAGACGGGCCGGACTTCCGGTCGTCATATCATGAATCGTTGTGTTTTTCATTGTTGCATTGTCACTCATACTGTCATTATTTCCTCCAATTCATTACATCTCTCACCGATTTTTGTCGGTTATTCATTCTTTTCTGCACCTTCAAGTCTCGCACCTTCCATCATGGCCAGAACAAACTCTTTCATCTCCTGCGCATCCCAGATCTCCGGAACCGGATAAACCGGATTCGCCTCTTTCTGTGCCCATTTTACAATCTGGTTCACGTCTTCTTCCCGGATCATATCCGGATATTTCGGAATTCCAAGTTTCTCTTTTAACTCTTCCATCCACTGGAGAAATGTTTCGGCACGAACTTCGGCTGAGATCATACCGTCCGGTGTATCTACTTCCATCGCACAGATATCACACAAATCCGCAAGCTTATCATACACAGAAGATCCATAGGCACGCATCACATGCGGAAGCAGAATTGCCATCACAAGCCCGTGAGGCACTCCATAGAGCCCGCTGAGCGCATGGCCAATTGCATGAACATAACCCACACTCCCTCTTGTAAATGCGCGTCCCGCATGAAATGCAGCCTCTTGCATATCCTGTCTCGCTTGTAGATTTGTCCCGTCTTCATATGCTGTCAGAAGACTTTCATGAATCAATCGCACTGCCTTACTACACATCAGACGCTCAAAATCACTGTTATATGTATCATTCGTGTATGCTTCCACTGCATGACACAGCGCATCCATTCCTGTCTGTGCTGTTACCTGTGGTGGCAGTCCTACTGTAAGGCACGGATCAAGTACTGCAAAGCGTGGCATCAATTGCAAATCATTGATTGATGCTTTATGATGTGTCTGAACCTCGGTAATCACCGCTGCAATCGTTGCCTCAGACCCGCTGCCTGAAGTTGTAGGCACGGCGAAGATTACAGGAATCGGACGTAGCACACGGAAAAGTCCCTGTAAGTTCCGAATTGCTTTCTTCGGTCTCGCAACTCTGGCTCCGATCCCTTTTGCACAATCCATCACACTTCCGCCACCAAATGCGATCATGCAGTCACACTTTTCTCCAAGAAATATTCCTACTCCATTTTCAACTTCTTCATCCGTAGGATTCTGAGAAATGCCGTCAAAGATAACATATTTCAACTTCTTCTCTTTCATCTCTTCCAGCAGTTCATTAAGAAGCCCCCTCGCACGGATCTTCGGTCCTGTTACAATTAATACTTTATGAAATCCTCTATCTCGAACCGCCTCTGGCAGCTTCTTCACTGCTCCTGATCCACTGAGTATTTTCGGTGAACGCCACGGAAGTGCATCCATCAAAAGCTTCGCCCCCGCCTGATATACTCTGCAATATTTTTTCATTAAAACTGATTTCACATTTGCTTTCATCTCACACCTGCCATTTTCATGAATACTGTGATTTGTATTTTGCCACACTCCTGCTTTGAAATCAATCAATTCTTTCTATATTAAAGGAATTTTTTTAATGTTCCTTTTCACTTGTATATAATAATGCCTAAAAATCTGTCTGATTTTCCTTATTTTCTTTTTTTGTGAAAAATGACAAATGATTTCCGATAAATTTTTCCATTATTTTTGCTATTTTTTTATTTTTTCTATGCGAAATCCTAGCAATATCGCACAAAAAAGAGTATACTAAAGAAGTAGTATTATGAAAGAGAGGGCTTTTTATGAAACACGATAATATGTTGGCTATGATCTTAGCCGGAGGTCGAGGAACCCGCCTCCATGATTTGACAAAAAAAGTGGCTAAACCAGCCGTTTCATATGGCGGAAAATACCGCATTATTGATTTCCCACTTAGTAACTGCGCAAACAGCGGAATTGACATTGTAGGTGTTCTGACACAGTACGAATCCGTACTTCTGAACAGCTATGCAGCAGCAGGAAGAAGATGGGGACTTGATGCGAAGGACAGTGGAGTTTATGTACTTCCACCACGTGAGAAAGCTGATGCGAACCTTGATGTATACAGAGGAACAGCTGACGCTATTTCCCAGAATATTGACTTTATAGATACATACTCCCCAGACTATCTGCTGATCCTCTCTGGAGACCACATCTATAAGATGAATTACGACAAGATGCTCGAATATCATAAACAGAACAACGCAGATGCAACGATTGCCGTTATCGAAGTTCCTATGAAGGAAGCAAGCCGTTTTGGTATTATGAATACAGATGAGACAGGACATATCGTTGAATTTGAAGAGAAGCCTGAGCATCCAAAGAGCAACCTCGCTTCCATGGGTATTTATATCTTCAACTGGAAGCTTCTTCGCAAGATGCTTCTTGCAGATATGAAGAACGCAGATTCTAGCCATGATTTTGGTAAAGATATCATTCCTACTATGCTTAATGACGGAAAGAGTCTGTACGCATACAAGTTCAAAGGATATTGGAAAGATGTTGGAACAATTGATTCACTCTGGGAAGCTAATATGGACCTTCTTGATAAGAACAATAAGCTTGATCTGAATGACCCAAACTGGAAGATCTATACAGAAGATGCAACTGCACTTCCACAGTATATCGGAGCTGATGCAGTTGTAGAAAGAGCCTTCATTACACAGGGATGTATCGTTGATGGTACAGTTAAGAATTCTGTTCTGTTCACTGGTGCGAAAGTTGCTGCCGGTGCAAAAGTCATTGATAGTGTCCTCATGCCGGGTGCTGAGGTTGCAGAAGGTGCCGTTGTTACACGTGCCCTTGTTGCCGATGGCATTAAGATTGGAAAGAACGCTGTTGTCGGAGACGCAGCCAGCGAGAATATCGAGCTCGTTGCAAAACGAGTAAAGGGGGACGAATAAGATGAGTAAAGCTTTTGGAATTATCAACTTTGCAGGAAACAACATACAGGTAAATGACATGCAGGCATACCGTCCGATCGGTGCCTTCTCCTTCCTCGGAAGATATCGTGTGATCGACTTTCCGATTTCTAACATGAGTAACAGTGGAATTGATGTAATGCAGGTTTATGTTCGCAGAAAACCCCGTTCTCTCGTAGAACACATCGGAACAGGACGTCATTACAATATCAACTCCAAACGTGGTAAACTGATTACTCTCTTCCAGGAGAGCAACATTGACAACGGTATTTACAACACAGATATCGCTGCTTACATGGAAAACCTTGACTGCTTCGACGAGATCAACTCTGAATATGTTGTGATTGCACCTAGCTACATGGTTTATACAGCTGATTACAGTACATTCCTTAATTCACATATTGAATCAGGTGCAGACATCACTCTGATGTATCACTCTGTTGACAATGCGAAGGATCATTTCCCGAACTGTCAGACACTGAACATCAACAAACAGAAAGGTGTTCTCTCCATGGAGCCAAACCTTGGAAATGCTAAGAACAGAAACATCTTCATGGATACTTATGTAATGAAGAAAGACCTGTTCCTTGACCTGGTTCAGAAGGCACACAAACTTTCCTCCATGTACACACTGGCTGATATCGTGAATGAGTCTTGTGAGGAACTTGATGTTCGCGCATATCCACATCGTGGATACTTTGCAACAATCTCAGACTTCAATAGTTACTATGAAGCAAACCTTGAACTGATCGACCTGAAAAAAGCAACAGATCTGTTCCATGATAACTGGCCAATTTATACACGTACAAATGACTCCTGCCCGACACAGTATTTTGAAGGCAGCAAGGTAACATCCTCCGTAATTTCTAACGGATGCCTGATTGAAGGTGCTGTTGAGAACTGTGTTATCGGACGTGGATGTACAATCAAAGAGGGCGCTGTTATTAAGAATTGTGTCATCGGTGCAGACGTGGTTATCGGAAAAGGTGTTCATGCTGAGAACCTTGTGATTGACAAACATGCACGCCTGATTCGTGGTAAGCGTATTATCGCATCCCCTGATAAACCGGGATACATCAAACGTGGTGACAGACTGTAAGCTTAAAATCGTTTTTTACAGAATCTTATAGGAAAATAATTTTTCCATAAATATGTGTCGTTAATACATATACATAAAAAACCGGAAAGTAAAAGATAAATTTAAATTCTTTTACTTTCCGGTTTTTCAGTTTATACTCAAATTTGATTTACATTTTTATTTGCGTCATCTTTTACTTACGGTTCTTTTTGTAAATAATTGCAAGTCCTTTCAGGAGCAGATCATCGTCCAGGATAATCTCTCTTCTACAATGAGGAACAATCTTCTTCGCCAGTCCGCCTGTAGCGATCACAGTTGCCTCTCCGCCAAGCTGTTCCTGCAGACGATCAATAATTCCATCCATTGCGGCAGCGCTACTGTAGATCAGACCGCTCTTCATACACTCTGTAGTATTCTTTCCAATCATATGCTCCGGTGCTTCAATACTGATTCCGCCAAGCTGAGATGCATGAGCTGTCAGAGAATCCAGAGAAACTCCGATTCCAGGATAAATCATGCCTCCGATATAATTCTTATTTTTATCAATCACACAGACTGTATTTGCTGTCCCAAGATCAAAGATTAGAAGTGGAGCCGGATACTCAACAATTGCTGCAACAGAATCGACCACCAGATCACTTCCCAACTGTGCAGGGTTATCGATTCGAATGTTCAATCCTGTCTTAATTCCGGCTCCCACAACAAGAACATTCTTCTTCAGAATCTTCTCTACCGCCAGCTTCACGATGGTTGTAATCTGCGGCACGACAGAAGAAATGATTCCGCCTTCGATTTCATCTCTATGAATATGATAAATATCAAGTACATTCTTAATATCGATTGCATACTCTAACTCTGTCTTCGTACGAACAGTTGACAAACGTTCTACAAAAAGAGTTTTATCTCCATCAATACAGCCCAATACAATATTTGTATTTCCAATGTCTATTGTCAGTATCATCTTTTAAACTTCCCCTCTCTGTGCCAGAATCTGATCAAGGATTCGATCTGCTGTTTCCTCTTTTGTCAGCTTGCCGAGCTCTTTTTCAAAATCTTCTGTAATCACTGTGACCACATTCGTATTCCCGCCAAACCCGGCGCCTTCCATTTTCAAACTGTTTGCTATAATCATGTCCAGGTTCTTTTTCTTCAGCTTCTTTCTGGAATTCTCGAGCATATTTTCTGTTTCCATAGAAAATCCACAGAGAAATTGATCTTTTGTTTTATGCGCTCCAAGATACGCAAGAATATCATCTGTGCGTTCCATTTCAAGTGCCAGATCGTCATCCTTTTTCTTCACCTTTTCATCACTGACATAGCGTGGTCTATAATCCGCAACTGCTGCTGCCTTAATAATAATATCCTGTTCTTCGGCCCGTCCTGTCACTTCTTCGAACATTTCTCTCGCCGTTGTGATTGGAACAACATTTACAAAATGTGGCTTCTCAATAGAGGTCGGTCCTGTGACAAGTGTAACATCCGCTCCACGCTGCATACATACCTTTGCAATCGCATACCCCATCTTTCCGGTAGAATGATTCGTAATATAGCGTACAGGATCAACGGACTCCTGTGTAGGACCTGCTGTAACCAGAACATGCAGTCCTTTCATATCCTTTTCTCTTGCGATTTCCCGCAAAATATATTCAAGCAAAAGCTCCGGTTCCGGCATTTTCCCTGCTCCTGTATCTCCACAGGCAAGATAACCAACCGCCGGGCTGATCACTTCATAATTATAATGCTCCAGTACCTTCAGGTTATCCTGAACGATTGGATTCTCAAACATATTCGTATTCATTGCAGGAGCAACGATCTTCTTACATTTGCACGCCATGATTGTTGTTGTCAGCATGTCATCCGCAATGCCATGAGCAATCTTCCCAATCACATTCGCACTTGCCGGTGCCAACATAACTACGTCCGCTTTCTTCGCTAATGATACATGTTCTACACTATATTGAAAATTCCGGTCAAATGTATCTACAAGACACTTATTTCCTGTCAGTGTCTCAAATGTGATCGGATTAATAAAATTTGTCGCATTTTCTGTCATAAGCACATGCACATCTGCATGCAATTTCTTCAGCGCACTTGCAAGTGACGCAATTTTATATGCTGCAATACTTCCTGTCACTCCAAGAAGTACAGTTTTTCCCTTTAACATGAGTACATTTTTCCTTTCTGTTAAACTCTTTTTTTAGTTTAGCACAACAAATATTCTTAGAAAAGTCCTTTACCGTTATGTTTTTCACAAAATACCGTATAATTTTGTATTTTATCCACATTCTATATAAAGAAACCCACATTCTTTTCTTATAACTGATGCACGTATTCCATCTTTGATATTATTTCGTAACAAATAACGCACCATAAAAAGGAGGATTTCATCATGGATGAACAAACACGAAAACTATATGAAGAATGCAACATCGGATGTCAGATGGCAATCGAAAGTATGCAGCAAATCAAAGATTTCACCCAAGATACAACCTTATTCCAATTAATTGAAAAATACATTGATCGTCATTCTCGATTAGGCGGTAATGCAAAAGACCACCTGATTGATTCGGGAAATGAAGTTAAAACTCCGGGAATGATGGCTTCCGCATTTTCCTGGTTCAGCACAGAACTTAAACTGAATCTGAATGATGATAACTCCAAAATTGCAAAACTTCTGATTGATGGATGCAGCATGGGAATTAAAACACTCGGAGAACGTGCCAATACATTGAACAGGGCTGACAAATCTGCCGATGCGCTGGCAAGAAAAATTATCAAAACAGAAGAAGAAATGATACGAGAATTAGAATCATTTTTATAAAATTTGCTTTCTCTTATCTGTAATGTTAGTATAGTGATATTAAGTTATTAACATTACAGATAAGGAGCATTCTATGCTGAAATCATATATTGCATTTGACCTGGAGACAACCGGGCTAAGTCCTCAGGAACATGAAATTATAGAGATTGGTGCCCTCAAAGTCCGGGAAGGAAAGGTCGTTGACCGTTTTATGGAATTCGTCCATCCAGACAAACCGATCACACCGATGATCACCAACATCACACATATCACAAATGATATGGTTGCAGGAGCAAGATCCTGCCCGGAAGTCATCCACGATTTTCTCTCCTTTTGTGAAGATGACGTGCTGATCGGACACAACGTCATGTTTGACTATAGCTTTGTAAAATGCAGTGCAGTCAGAGAAGGTCTTACATTTGAAAAAATGGGGATCGATACTTTAAAAATTGCCCGCAAAGTACATAAAGACTTTGAGTCTAAAAGTCTCGGTGCGTTATGCGACTATTATCATATTGAGAATCCTGCTGCTCACCGCGCATACTATGATGCACTCGCAACCGCAAAGCTTTATCAGACACTGGCACACTATTTTGAGCCACAGGATCCGAAAGTGTTCCAGCCTCTTCAACTTCAATATAAAATTAAAAAAGTGCAGCCTGCCACACCAAAGCAGATTGCACTCTTAGAACGTCTGACGGAACAGAAAGAACTGATACCTGACTGGGATACAACTACGCTGACAAGAAGCGAAGCCTCCCGGATCATTGACAGACTTTTGAAATCTTAATCTTCCTGAAGTCTCTGTACCATTGCCCAGATTGCCTTTGCTGAATTGAAGTTCACCGGCATCATTTCAGAGGCTTCAATGCTGATATCAAATGCATCCTCCAGCTCTGATACAAGTGTGATGATCGCGAAAGAATCAAGAAGCTGATCATCGATCAGAGCTGTCTCGTTCTCATAGTCAATACTATCATCAATCTCATTTAAAATCTCTAATAATTCTTCCATTTTTTCTTCCTCTTTTTCTATTATTTTGAATTTCATTATATCCTACGTTATATCACAAATATCTTTTTATGACAACTGTTCTACCATGTTCAATTCATAAGTTTCCTGCTGTACTCTTGCCTGGATCCATCCTTCTTCCTCACTGTAAAGTACAACTCCCGGAAGTTCATGACTCAAGAATAATGCCATTCCTTCCATCGCTGAATATGCACCGGTTCTCTCAAACACAAGGATACTGCCTTTTTCCAAACCTCTCAAGGTAATTTCATTGCATAGAACATCATTCAATGTACATAAGGATCCACAGACTTTCCATGTCTTCTCCTCTGTATTCTTGTCCTCAGAGTCTTCCGCATCCTTCATTGAAACTTCTTTCGGAAGTACCTTCACATATGGCTCATACATTCCCTTAATCTGTCCGTCGTAATTAATCTGATGACAGCCTCCATCAACAATGCAATAATGAATTCCATCACTTGTCTTTGTATCTTCCACTTTGGTCAAATAATAACCACACATTGCAGCCAGCGCACGCCCCAGCTCTACTGTTACATGCCCCTTCCACTGCATAGCCTTCACAGCGTCCTGAAGCCCCTTTAGACCAGTTTCCTCAAAGGTCTCTGCCGTTTTATCGCGGAAATACGGAACTGCCGTTCCAGAGCCGTATTCCAAACATCTCACATCGATCTGCTCTTCTGCCGCTTTCTTTAAATTTGCAACAGAAGCATTCACAATCGCTTCCAGTGAATACTGCGAATCGTGAAACTTCAATGCATTTGCGCCAAATGTATTACTCAGTACAATATCGCTTCCAGATTCATAATATTTTTTATGAATCTGAACCATTATATCTGGATGCTCAATGCTCCATGTTTCCGGAAGTTCTCCCGGTTTTAATCCATTTTCCTGCAAAAGAGTTCCTGTTCCTCCATCAAAAAACAAAAGCTCTTTCCCCAGCCTGTCTAATAGCATATTCTTGCTCCTTTATCTTTGATTTTCTATGATTCTCTGCGATAAATGCAGTCCTTCTTTCCACAGACCTCGCAACCTTTTTGATGACAGTTCTCCTGCGTCGTACTAAGACCGATCAAAGCGGTTACTGATTTTGTCGGTGTGAGCATACTGCTTTCTGTCATCGTCAGACCAATCTTCTTCGATGCCTCCATCAATGTTAAAATCTCTCTCTGGTGAAGAATGGAAAAATCACCGTATCCCGGGCTGAATCGCGGGCGCAGATACAAGTCCTGTTTTTTCATCTCTGTACGTATCTCTTCCTGCCTCTCATCCAAATACTCTTCTAACAGTGCTGCTGCACATGCCTGCATTACAACAGCTTTTGCCATTTCCGTATAAGAATATCTCTTAATGAGATAGTCCACTTCAATCCCCAGTGTCCCGCACAGTAGAACGACCTGACGGCAGCCTTTCAGATTTTTTGAAAGATTCCTGCTATGTATTTCCATCATCTCTATCCGGATCGTATCTGTCTGCTTCCACTGAAGTTCAAATGTACGATATATGCTTCTCGGTTTCGCAGTTTCATCCAGTTCTCTGAACGCATCTGTCACCAATCCAAGCGTCTGTTCATCCACTTCCTGTCTTCCATATCCAAGATAACGGATTGCTTCTTTGGTTCTGTTATCCATTCACTATCACACCTATCCGTTTTTTACGATATCAGATAAATTGTGCATGATTGCTGTTGCTACTGCCGGATTATTCA
>ENA-OOZG01002668-OOZG01002668.1-human-gut-metagenome-genome-assembly--contig:-NODE-2668-length-10834-cov-2.070507_pt1 | contig 10834 bp, 7 predicted proteins | sample MGYA00241706_ERZ501384 | MGnify/ENA primary metagenome ERZ501384 (study PRJEB25962, sample SAMEA2042742) | human gut metagenome | biome: human gut; feature: human-associated habitat; material: faeces... | reverse complement strand
CCATACAGTGGTATTCCAAACCTTCAGAAAGGCTGGGAAGTTGTAAAAGCTTCTGGATGTGAGAATGCAATGCTTATCCTTGATACATGGCACTGGGTAAGAGCTAATCAGCCATATGATATTCTTACACCGGAGATCGCTGAAAAAGTTATTTCCATCCAGATCAATGATGCCTATGAGAGACCATATGCAGATTCAATCTTAAGAGATGAGTCCATGCATGACCGTCTTGCACCTGGAACAGGAGCAAAAGATACAGCTGGATTCGTTAAGATGATCAAAGATGCAGGAATTGATCCAAAGGTTGTTGGTGTAGAAGTAATTTCTGACGAGATCCTTGGAAGAGGAATTAACGAAGCAGCAGCTTATACATATGAGAATACTGAAAAAGTATTAAAAGAAGCTTGGCCAGAAATGGTTGACTAATTTAGAAAACACATTTGATCAAAAGAGAGAGGTAAAAAAATAATGAAGTTCAAACATATGTTTTCTCCGATTCAGATCGGACCAATGACAGTAAAGAACCGTTTCGTAGTACCACCAATGGGAAACAACTTTGCAAAAACAGATGGAACATGGAGCGATGAGTCTGTTGCATACTATGCTGAACGTGCAAAAGGTCAGTTCGGTCTGATCACAATTGAAGCAACAGTAGTTCATAAAGGTGCAAAGGGCGGCCCAAGAAAACCTTGTCTGTATGATGATAACAGCATCGAGAGCCTGAAGAAGATTACCGATGCCTGTCATGCAGAAGGTGCTAAGATTTCTATTCAGCTTCAGAATGCAGGTCCGGAAGGAAATGCTAAGAATGCAGGAGCACCAATCCAGGCGGCAACATCTATTGCAGCAGCTGATGGAAGAGATATTCCGGAAGCAGTTCCTACAGAGCAGGTATATGAGCTCATTAAAGGATACGGAGATGCAGCAGTCCGCGCAATGAAGGGCGGAGCCGATGCAGTAGAAATTCACATGGCACATGGTTATCTTGTGAATTCTTTTATGTCACCAAGAACTAACAAACGTGTAGACGAATTTGGTGGAAACTTCGAAAACAGAATGAGATTTTCCCGTCTGATCGTTGAAGAAGTAAAGAAGAGAACAGAAGGTAAAATCGCAGTTCTTGCACGTATTAACAGTACAGAAGATATGTTTGGCGGTCTGGATAATCACGATATGTGTGCAGTCGCTTCTTATCTTGAAGACTGTGGAGTCGATGGACTTCACGTATCACGTGCAGTGCATCTGAAAGATGAATATATGTGGGCTCCAACAGGAATTCATGGCGGATTCTCTGCAGAGCTCGTAGCAAATATCAAAAAATGTGTATCCGTTCCGGTTATCACAGTCGGACGTTACACAGAGCCACAGTTCGCTGAACAGATGGTAAAACTTGGAAAAGCGGATCTGGTAGCATTCGGACGTCAGTCACTGGCTGATCCTCATACTCCGAAAAAGGCTCAGGAAGAAAGACTGGAAGATATGACACCTTGTATCGCATGTCTGCAGGGATGTGTTGCTAACATGTATGCCGGAAAACCTCTTTGCTGTCTGGTAAACCCAGTACTTGGACGTGAAGTTGAGGGACTTCCGAAAGCGGAAAAAGCAAAGAAAGTATACGTTATCGGTGGCGGTGTAGCAGGTATGTGTGCAGCATTCACAGCTAAGAGACGTGGACATGATGTAACATTATTTGAAGCAACAGATAAACTTGGCGGAAACATGAGACTGGCTGCTTACCCGCCGGGAAAAGGTGACATCACAGGTATGATCAGAAGCTATATCGTAAAATGCGAAAAAGCCGGTGTAAATATCAAGATGAACACAAAAGTAACAGCTCAGATGTTAAAAGAAGATACACCGGATGCTGTTATCCTCGCAACCGGATCTGAGACATTAGTCCTTCCGTTTATCAAAGGTATCCACAACCCTGATATCGTATATGGTGTGGATTGTCTGGAAGGAACACGTCCGATAGGACATAAAGTCTTAGTTGTAGGCGGCGGTATGGTAGGTGCCGAGACAGCAGATTTCCTTGCTGAACAGGGACATGAAGTATCTGTTATCGAGATGAGAGATGCCATTGGACCGGATGTGATCCACGAGCACCGTATCTTCCTTATGGAAGCATTTGAAAAATACGGAATTGAACAGATTACAAGTGCCGCAGTATCTGAAATCTTCTCAGACGGCGTAAGCTATAAGAATGCCGCAGATAAATCTGATGAGACAATTTACGAGGCAAGAGGATTCGACACAGTTGTTCTTTCTATGGGATTCAGCTCCCGTTATACACACCGCGATGGTCAGAATGTTGTATATGACTTCGCTGATGAATTAAAGGACATCGTTCCGGAAGTTCATGTAGTAGGTGATGCAGTAAGAGCACGTCGTGCACTGGATGCTACAAAAGAAGCTTATGATGTGGCATTAAAACTTTAATCATTATATATAGAAATTGTAAGAAATGTGTATGTGACAGCTCGTAGTATGCGGGCTGTTATGAATAAAAGAAAACCAGGAGGGTTAAGATCATGGAAAAAAGAATTTCCGGACATACAGGCTTAATGGCATTATTTGGAACACCAGTTGGACATTCAGGATCTCCTGCAATGTACAACTTCAGCTTCCAGCATGATGGCTTAGATTATGCTTATATGGCATTTGACGTAACAGAAGAGGAAATGCCAAAAGTATTCGAGTCTATTCGTTTATTAAATATGCGTGGTGGTAACTTTACTATGCCATGCAAGAACATTGCTGCACAGTTGGTGGACAAACTATCACCTGCAGCTGAGATCATCGGAGCCTGCAATGTATTCGTTAACGATGACGGAGTAATCACAGGACACATTACAGATGGTGTCGGATTCGTTAAGAATCTGGAACTCAACGGAGCACCTGTAAAAGACAAAAAGGTTGTTGTTCTTGGAGCAGGCGGAGCTGCTACAGCAATTCAGGTTCAGTTAGCACTGGATGGAGCAAAAGAAGTAAATATCTTCAATATCAAAGATAAATTCTTTGAAAGAGCAGAAGGAACAAAAGCTAAATTAGCAGAGAAGTGTCCGGAGTGTGTAGTTACCGTAGATGACCTTGATGACAAGGCTAAACTGGAAGAAGCAATCAAAGCATGTGACATTCTTGTAAATGCTACAATTATGGGAATGAAACCACACCAGGATGTAACACTGGTAGATAAATCATTATTCCGTAAGGATCTGGTTGTTGCAGATACTGTATACAGCCCGGAAAAAACAAAAATGATCCTGGAAGCAGAAGAAGCAGGATGCAAGGCAATCGGCGGAGTGGGAATGCTTCAGCAGCAGGGAGCAGTAAACTATGGGCTGTTCGTAGGAAAAGAAATGCCGCTTGCTGAGTATCAGGAATTTCAGAAAGCACAGGCAAAATAAAACAACTTGATAAAGGAGAATGAGGGAATGAAAGCAAAGAAATATTTATGGTCTATCATCTGCGTATATTTTTGCTATCTGACACATGGAATTCAGGCAATTATATTAAGCCAGAATAATGTGAATTTCGCAAAACAGTGGGGATTCAATATGTCAGATCCGCAGTCTGCAGCATATGCAGCAGGACTTGCAGCAGTAAGTACCGCAGTAGCATGGACTGGATTTGGTAAATTCGTAAGCGTATGGATCGGTGGAGAGATCTCAGACCGTGTCGGACGTAAGAAACTGATGATCGGTGGAGCAGCATTATATATTATCTGCTTCCTTGGATTCTTATTTACAAAAAGTGCATTAGTTGCTTCTGTATGTGGATTTGTTTCAGGAGTTGCAACATCCGGTTTCTGGGATGCATCAGGATATCCGGCTGTACAGGAAGCTTATCCGGCAGCACCTGGATCTGCACTGATCGGGATCAAATTTTTTGTTTCTGTTTCCGGTATGATTTATCCATTCATGGTTGTTCATAATGCAAACAGCGGAAACTGGAAATTAAATGTTATTATCCCGCTTGTAATGTCAGTTGTTTGTTTGGTACTTGCAATTATTGCACCGTTTGCTTATGATGATCAGAAGAAAGCGTCAGAAGGAAAGAAAGACAAATCCGATAATGCAGTGCAGGCAGCAATGCTTGTAAAGCCAAATAAATTTATCGTATTTCTTGTAATGTTTTATGCGTTCCTTTGCATGGCGATCATGTATGGCGCACAGCAGTATACAAAAGCATTTGGACTTTCCGTATGTGGACTTTCCGAGATTCAGGCAGCAGGTATGACTTCTATTTATACAATCGGGTCTATCTGTGCAGTACTTTTCTGGGCGTTTATGATGGCAAAATTAAAATGGAACCCGCTAAAGGTTGTCCTTATTGATTCTATCTGTACAGCAGTGGCACTTACAGGTGTACTGTTTATCCATCAGGTAGCAATCATTTACATCGCGATCGCAATGTTGGGATTCTTCGCAGCAGGAGGTGCTCTTCAGACAGGTCTTGCAGTTGTTCAGTTATTTAACCCAGGACCGAAGGGAAGAAATACTGGTATTTATTACACATTTATGGGTGCGGCAAGCTACCTGATCCCAGTAGTGGCAGCACAGCTTACAAAATCATCTGGTGAGGCAAGTGCAGTATACAGCCTCATGATCATGCTGTTAGTATTTGCAATCCTTGCTATTTTAAGTTCTCTCTACTTAGTAGCACAGCACAAAAAAATCTTCGGAAAAAGTGCATTATAGGAAGTAACATAGTAACAATCTCAATTCATACGAAAAAAATGGACTGTTGTTCCAAAAGATGTTATCATCAAAAAGAATGCAGTCCTTTTTTTGAGATTAAATTGTTAAAAAATAGACACTTGTAAATCGAAAAATGAAGGAGAAGCTTAAAAGATGAGTCCGAAAAGAACAAGAAAAGCCAACGAACTTCCCTATATTCCACTCGGCCCATTTCAGTGGCGTATTCCGGGAATTCATTATAAATTAGAATATGTAGAATTTTTTCAAGGTCTGATCCTTGGCGCTACAGCGTTAAGTTCGATTCCGTATCTGACGGATAATCTTGGACTTCCGTATGAACTTGCATGGAGCTGCGTCATCATTGAAGTATTTATGTACATGCTTCATGGATGGTTAGGAGATCCCGTTGTCCCGGGATGGATCACACCGACATTACCATTTACACTGGCATATTTAAATGGATTCCCAAAAGGACCGGAGCGTATTCAGGCAATGATTGCATTGCAGCTGCTTGTTGCATTTGTATTTATATTTATGGGAATTACCAAGCTTGCAGATAAATTCGTGAATGGTGTGCCGAATTCAATCAAAGGCGGTATTCTGATTGCAGCACCGATTACAGTATTGCAAGGACAGCTCTCAGATGGAAGCCAGCTGATGACTGCGCCAATCGCAACACTTTCCGGTACATTGTTACTTGCGTTTTTGAGTTTTTCACCGTTTTGTGAAAAGAACAGAGAAAAATACAAAATATTGGATATCATGGCAAAATATGGAAACTTATTCCCATATCTGATTGCTATGTTAGCAGGAGTATTGCTTGGAGAATTGTCAAAACCGGTTCTCGAACTTGGAACACTCATCCGAATTCCTGACTTTAGTAATATTTTCCACACAGTCAGTATTTTTGCAGTCGGATTTCCACCGATTTCAAAATTTATAAGTGCAATTCCGTTAGCGTTGATCTGTTATGTACTTGCGTTTGGAGATTTTGTTACATCACAGACGTTGGTAGAGGAAGCACAGGACAGCAGAAGTGACGAATATATTGACTTTAATTCAAGCAGATCAAACCTGATCAGTGGTCTTAGAAACCTGATCCTTGCAATTTTTGCACCATTCCCACCGCTGGCAGGACCGTTATGGGTTGGAATGACCGTATCAGTAGCGATGCGTTACAAAGAAGGAAAGAAAGCAATGAAATCATTGATTGGTGGAATGAGTTCTTTCCGTATGGCGACATTTATCAGTGTTATTCTGGTACCGATCGTATCTTTCATGAAACCAATCATGGGAGTCGGATCAGCAATTACATTATTGTTCCAGGCTTATGTCTGTGCCAGAATTGGTATGGAATACTGTCAGTCTAACACAGATAAGAGTATTGCAGGTGTTATGGCAGCGGTATTGGCATTCAAAGGATCCGGATGGGCATTGCTCGTCGGCTTTGCAATGAACCTGTTACTTTCTAATATGGATTTCCAGAAGAAAAAACTGGGAGTGCTTACAACAGAGGAACTGGATCAGGTAGATGCCAAAAGAGATGAAGAAGCGCAGAGGCTTCTTACACAGAAAAAACAGGGATAAAAAATATGTGCCTGTGTTATGTTGTGTGGCAGGATAATATATTAAAATAAATGTAATAAACATAAAATGAGGGCCTGTGGGAATATCCATGGGCCCTCTCTCTTTTTTCGTTTTTTACAATGCATCGTGCACAATCTGAAGTGCCTGATGTAATTTTTCTGCTCCGATCTGTCCAGGTGCAGAAGCCTGTGCTCCGGAACCAAATGTCAGACAGGAACCAAATGCCTCGCAGGCAATACGGCTGATACTTCCAAGTCCAGCCATAGACATGGTGATGATCGGTCTGTCGGCATAGTCTGATGCCATCTCTTCAGTAGCAGAAAGAAGGGTCAGAACATCTTTTTTGGTCTGTGGCATAACAGCCATTTTAGGAATATCGGCCCCCATATCCTGCATTTTGCGGAGACGGTAAATGAGATCAGATTTGGCAGGTGTTTTGTCAAAATCATGATTAGAGGCAATGACCTTTGCACCGGAAGCGTGAATTGCATCAATCATCTCCCGTACAATGTCATCTCCTGTAAAGATCTCTACGTCAATAATATCAGCATTGCCGGTTGCTGCAACTGCTTTGTTAAGTTCGGCATATTTTTCTGTGGACATTGGATGTACGCCGCCCTCTTTGTCTGTACGGAATGTACAGAGAAGAGGAGTATCACCCATTACATTACGAAGTTCTTTTACGAGTTCTGTGACTTTTGCAATATCTTCGACATCTTCATACCAGTCCATACGCCATTCCATCAGATCCATATGCATGCCAAGATATGTACGGGTAAGGGAAAGGATGTCTTCTTTTGTCTTTCCAACATTAGGAATGCAGATTGCCGGAATTCCATTTCCGAGTTCCAGATTTCTTACTTTTACAGTGTTCATAGAAAAATTCTCCTTAATCTTCATAAACGTAGGAAATTCCCAGTTTTTCTTTCATGTATTCACTGTCCACACGCTTGCCGAGGATCAGTTCGATAGCTGCAATTGCCTGAAAGAGCATCATGCCCTGTCCGTTCATTGTTTTACATCCGGCGTGTCTTGCCATTTTCAACATTGCTGTTTCGTGTGGGGCGTAGACAACGTCTGTGACGATAAGATCAGGACGGAAGAAAGAAGGATCAGGAATATAAGTGATTCCTTCGAGTGGCTTCATTCCAACGCCTGTGGCATTTGTGAAAAGATAAGAAGAATGCATCTCTTCTTTTAATTTATCCAGATCTTCCAGAGGGTAGAATGTTGCTTTACAATTGGTGTTTTCGTTGATTTTCTTTACCGTATCGAGTGCATTCTGTTTGAACTTGTCATCTCTTGCGAAGATAGACATCTCAGCAACACCATCCAGTGCAGCCTGGATCTCAACAGCAGTAGCAGCTCCGCCGGAACCTACAATTGTTACTTTCTTTCCGGTAGGGTCAATGTCATTGTCCTTTAAAGACTGTACATAACCGATACCGTCTGTGATGTGTCCGACCAGGTAGCCGTCTTTATTGACGATGGTATTTACCGCACCACAGAGTTTGGCAGCTGGAGAGATTTCATCCAGATACTGATGTACGATTGTCTTATTTGGCATAGAAACATTGGCACCACGCATCTTCAGTGCGCGTAAGCCCTTGATTGCATCTTCAAGTTCAGGTGCATCTACTTCAAATGCAAGATTTACAATGTCAACACCTAGCTTTTCGTAAGCTGCATTATGTGTTGCAGGTGACTGCGAGTGGCGGATTGGATAAGCCAGAAGACCGATTAATTCGGTGTGTCCGGTAATCTGATGTCTTTCCATAATAATAATCTCCTTTTTGTAATAAAACTTTATCTTTGCTTATATTTTAACAAATTACAGATGCATAAACAAATGCTAAACAGATACGGAAATGATAGAAAATGACTATTGATCTGTAGTGCAAGTTCTATAAAGAGCGAAGAAGTGCATATACTTTAACAGCACAACGGGAAGGAGCAGGGAAAGTGGACACAGAACAGTTATATAAAGATATAAAAGCGAGAACAAACGGAGAAATCTATATCGGCGTTGTCGGACCGGTAAGAACAGGAAAATCGACATTTATCAAACGCTTTATGGATGTAATGGTGTTGCCAAGAATGGAAGATGAACATAAGAAAGAGCGGACAAGAGACGAACTTCCTCAGTCTGCGGCAGGCAAGACGATTATGACAACAGAGCCCAAATTTGTACCGAAAGATGCTGCAGTGATACGTCTGAACCAGGATGTTGAAGTAAGGATCCGTCTGATTGACTGTGTCGGATATATGGTAAAGGGTGCTTCGGGACACGAAGAGGCCGGGCATGAACGTATGGTAAAGACTCCGTGGTATCAGGAAGAAATACCATTTACCAAGGCAGCGGTGATCGGTACACAAAAAGTGATTCATGAACATGCAACGATAGGAATCGTGGTCACAACAGACGGAACGATCACAGATATCCCGTCAGATAATTATGAAGATGCGGAGGCACGTACGATAAGGGAACTTCAGTCGATCCGGAAACCGTTCGTGGTATTGGTAAATTCAAAAAAACCGCATGGACAGGAAGCTAAAGAAAAGGTTAAAAAGCTGGAAGATACCTATCAGGTCAGAGCGATGACTGTAAATTGTGAACAGGTAAAAGAAGAAGATATTTACCAGATTCTGGAGGCCGTTTTGTATGAATTTCCGGTATCGGAGGTACAGTTTTATATACCGAAATGGGTGGAAATGCTTCCGGTTACACACAAGATCAAACAGGACCTTCTGGAACATATACAAAAAATCCTCGAACACCTGGAAGAGATCAGAGATGCGGCAGCTTTAACCGGAAGACCGGAAAGTCCATACATAAAAGACTGGTATGTAGAACAGATACAGATGGATACAGGCTGTGTTATCATTCGGATCCATATGTATGAAAAGTATTATTATGAAATGTTGAGCGAGATGACGGGAACTACAATTTCAGGTCAGTATGACCTGATAAAGACGCTGAAGAAGCTTTCAATGTTAAAGAATGAATATGAAAATGTAGAAGATGCATTTACTGCAGTCCGGATGAAAGGGTATGGAGTAGTCAGCCCGACAAAAGAAGAGATCGTACTGGATGAACCAGAGATTATCAGACAGGGAAATAAATATGGGGTGAAAATTCATTCGCAGGCGCCTTCCATTCATTTGATCCGTGCAAATATAGAGACGGAGATAGCCCCGATTGTTGGAAATGAGCAGCAGGCGAAAGATTTGATCCAGTATATTAAAAATGAGGAAAAAATGGAAGGAGGTATCTGGAAAACCAGTATATTCGGAAAAACAGTGGAAGAACTGGTTATGGACGGCCTGAAAAATAAGATGGCGGTCATCAATGAAGAAAGCCAGGAAAAACTTCAGGATAGTATGCAGAAAATCGTAAATGACAGTAATGGAGGCATGGTGTGCATTATCATTTAGAAAAAAAGTAAATAAATATGAAAAAATACTTGAAATCTGTGAATGACCGTGTCTATAATATGAATTAGAAATTGGTAAAGGGGCCATACTCGTCAGGGTGTGGTCTCTTTTTTTACCATAATAGATAATAAGAATCTGGAGGATGATAAAAATGAAAGATTACACGTTCAAAGTACCGCAGGATATTGTATTTGGTGTAGGCTCTTTAAAAAGACTGCCGGAGCTTCTTGAAAAAAGCGGTTCTAAAAAGATGATGGTAGTATCAGACAGAGGACTGGAGAAATTAGGAGTCGTACAGAAAGTGCTGGATATTGTGGAGACAGAAGGTATAGAAACAGTAAGTTTTCTTGATATTCTTCCAAACCCTACAGTGGATATGGTAAATGCGGCGACAAAGGTATATAAGGAATCAGGAGCGACAAGTATAGTTGCACTTGGAGGAGGAAGCCCGATGGATGTTGCCAAGGCAGTAGGTGTTCTGGCAAGATACGGCGGATCCATTACAGAGTATGAAGGTGCACATCTTGTTCCGGGACCGATCGAACCAATCATAGCAATCCCTACTACAGCAGGTACCGGAAGTGAAGTTACGGCGTTCTCCGTTATTACAGATACCTCCAGAAATTATAAACTGACAGTATTCAGTTATGAATTACTTCCAAAATATGCACTGTTAGATCCGGAGATGATCATGTCTGTACCACCGATGGTTGCGGCTTCATGTGGAATTGATGCACTGATCCATGCATGGGAAGCATATACATCACTTGGCGCTTCACCGTTTTCTGATGCAATGGCAGAAAAAGCAATGGAACTGATCGGCGGTAATATCCGTAGATTTGTGGCAAACAGAAAGGACGAGGAAGCTGCATGTGCAATGATGTCAGGAAGTATGTTTGCCGGAATTGCATTTGCATGGGCAAGACTGGGAGATGTACATGCTATGTCACATCCGGTCAGTGCATTCTTTGGTGTACAGCATGGAGTGGCCAATTCAATCCTTCTTCCGGTAATTGTAGAATATAATGCGCTGGCAGATCATGGACGTTACGAAAAGATTTACAATTATATCAGCGAAGAAAAAGAGCCGGTGAAAGATTTTAAACCGGAAA
>ENA-OOZG01002662-OOZG01002662.1-human-gut-metagenome-genome-assembly--contig:-NODE-2662-length-10852-cov-21.003427_pt1 | contig 10852 bp, 12 predicted proteins | sample MGYA00241706_ERZ501384 | MGnify/ENA primary metagenome ERZ501384 (study PRJEB25962, sample SAMEA2042742) | human gut metagenome | biome: human gut; feature: human-associated habitat; material: faeces... | reverse complement strand
AACCCTCTTTACCGATACAGGTAAGGAGGGTTATTTTTGTGTCTGTTTGAATAAAAAATATAATACAAAAGGATAGCAAATATAAAAAACAGAGTGAAATATAAAAAAAGGAAAGCGGGGACATTGACAGACACCCCACGGGGGTGTAGTCTATAAAAGAAAAGGGAGAGATAAAAATGGGAGAAACAAATGAAAGTTGTGTTCACAGGAAAAGGGAAGAGGAAGAGAAAAAAGTACTTCTGAAAAGATTGGGAACGATAGAAGGACAGGTGAGGGGCATTCAAAAGATGGTTGAGAATGATATATATTGCTCCGATATTCTCATGCAGGTTTCAGCGGTGTCGAATGCGCTGAACAGTTTCAATAAGTTGCTTTTGGAATCCCATATCCGTTCTTGTGTGGCCGATGATATCCGCCGGGGAAAAGAAGAAAAGGTGGACGAGCTTTGCAGAATGCTCCAAAAATTGATGAAGTGACGGGAAATAAATGGCAGGAGTGATAGAATGAAACGTTATACAGTGACCGGAATGACTTGTGATGTCTGCCGTTCCCATGTGGAAAAGGCGGTGGAAAAAGTTCCGGGTGTCAAAGAGGTCCGTGTTTCTCTTCTGACAAATTCCATGACAGTGGAGGGAACGGCAGAAGACGGAGATATTATCAAAGCCGTGGAAATGGCGGGGTACGGGGCCCGTGCACGGAATCAAGAAAAGAAACGGCAGGATATAAATTCCGCAGAGGAAGAGTTATTTGAAGACAGGGAAACACCGAAACTTAAAAAAAGATTGATTTTCTCTGCCGTCTTTCTTTTCCTTCTCATGTACATCACGATGGGCGCAGGAATGTACGGTGCGCCTCTTCCTGCATTTTTTGAAGGAAATGAAACGGGACTGGCACTGACACAGATGCTTCTTGCTCTTGTCGTCATGGGAATCAATCGTGATTTCTTTGTATCCGGATACCGCTCACTGCGGCAAAAAGCGCCGAATATGGATACACTGGTCGCTCTCGGGTCGGGTGTTTCCTTTTTATGGTCGCTTTACGTGCTGTACCGTATGACCTCGCTGGTTTCAACCGGACTTCCCGTACAGACGCTCTACCACGGCGCACTTTATTTCGAGTCGGCGGCGATGATTCCTGCCCTTATTACGGTAGGAAAGCTTTTGGAATCTCTTTCCCGCAGCCGGACGACAGATGCTTTGAAAAGCCTTGCCCGCCGTGCACCGAAGCAGGCGACGGTGGAACGGGGGAGTGAAATCATAACGATCGATGCCCGTGATGTGAAGAAAGGTGATGTTTTTCTCGTCCGTCCGGGAGAAATCATTCCTGCCGACGGGGTTATTCTTGAAGGTGTGACGACCGTAGATGAGTCGGCACTGACCGGCGAGTCCGTTCCTTCCGATAAAAAAGAAGGCGATACGGTGGCGGCGGCAACGATTAACCGGTTGGGATTTATAAAAGCAAAAGCTCTCCGTGTCGGTGAAGATACGACATTTTCACAGATTCTGCAAATGGTCAGTGATGCGGCGGCCTCAAAAGCGCCTGTTGCCCGTATAGCCGATGTGGTCTCTTCATTTTTTGTTCCTGCCGTAATCGTTTTATCCGTTCTTGTCGCTGCGGTCTGGCTGTTTCTCGGGGCGACGGCGGTCCGTGCTTTGGAACATGCCATTTCCGTTCTTGTGATTTCCTGTCCTTGTGCATTGGGACTGGCCACACCTGTTGCCATTATGGTCGGAAACGGGCTCGGCGCCAAACAGGGGATTCTTTTCAAAACAGGGGAAGCCCTTGAAAATACGGGAAAATTAAAAACGGTGGTTCTCGACAAAACGGGAACGGTAACAGAGGGCAGGCCGGAAGTGACGGATATATTTCCGTTTTCTCCCTGCGGTGAAGAAGAACTTCTTTCCGCAGCGTACAGTTTGGAAAGAAAATCGGAGCATCCTCTGGCACATGCGGTCGTTACGGAAGCGGAAGAGAGAAAAATTCCCTGTCACGATGTGAAAGAGTTTACAATTCTTCCGGGGAACGGAATCATGGGAAAGATAGGAGAGCGGATTTACCGTGGCGGATCGGAGGCTTATATTTCTACATTTCTTTCTTTGCCGCAAGAAATCAGGGAAAAGGCGGCTTTGTGGGAAACAGAAGGAAAAACGACGCTTTTCTTTGAAACCGGAGGCAGACTTTTAGGAATGATCGGTACCGCAGATGCTATTCGGAAAGACTCTGCCCGGGCCGTGGCGGAATTGAAAAAAATGGGCATGAAAACCGTTCTTCTCACGGGAGACAACGAGAAAACGGCCAAAGCGGTAGGAAATCACATCGGTGCGGACCGTGTCATTGCAGAAGTACTTCCGGGAGACAAGGAAAAGGTCATAGAGGAGTTACAAAAGCAGGGAAAGACCGCTATGGTCGGTGACGGCATCAATGACGCACCGGCTCTTACAAGGGCGGAAATCGGGATTGCCATGGGCGGCGGAACGGACGTTGCCATAGATGCGGCGGATGTCATTCTTATGAATTCCCGTCTTTCTGATGTGGTCGCTGCCATCCGTCTCAGCCGTGCCACTTTGAAAAATGTCCGTCAAAATTTATTCTGGGCGTTTGCGTACAACCTGATTCTGATTCCCGTGGCGGCAGGCGTATTTCCTGAAATTTCCCTCAATCCCATGATGGCGGCAGGGGCCATGGCACTTTCCAGTGTGACCGTCTGTCTTAACGCACTCCGTCTGAATACATACAAGGTTCATAAAGAAGGCGGAGAAAATGAAAAAGACGGTGAAATTTCAGAAAAAACAGAAGAAAATAAAAAAGTAACAGTAAAAACAGAGGAGGAAAAAGAAATGAAAGAAACTGTAAAAATCAGAGGTATGATGTGCGAACATTGTGAAAATACGGTTAAAAAAGCACTGGAAGCTCTTCCGGGCGTAGAAAAGGCGGAGGTATCCCACGAAACGGGGACGGCCGTTCTTTCCCTCTCCGGAGAGGTGGACGAAGAAACCGTCAGAAAAGCGGTGGAAGACAAAGACTACGAATTTTTGGGAATTGAAAAATAAAAAACAAAAAAAAGAGCGGTTTTCCGCTCTTTTTTAAAGGAGTATAAAAATAAAGGAAGTTGGAAAGGAGTCGGGTATTCTACTTGGGAGGGTAGATATCCCGAAAAGATACTTCCGATCCGTACACCGGAATATCTTCAACATGATTATAGCATACAAAAATGATTTTGAGAACTAATTTCGATTAAAACTTTACTGAAAGGAAAATAAGCACTGAAAAAGACTGTTTTTATTGTAACAAACAGAGATAAAATAAATTTTATAAACCGTAACGACCGAAAATCTGTCAAAGTCAAAGCAGGGAACCTTAAACAATTTTGTTTGGAAATTAAGGAAGAAACAGGAAACACAAGTCGTTGCAATGGGGGGGCAGCGAACGACTGAGGAAAAAGAATTCGTATTTTTAAAAAGTAATAACTGATAAATGAGTGCATAAAAGAAAGAATAGAGAATGAAAGCTGTCCCCGCTTGTCGGGGAAAGTGTCAACCGACAGGTTGACGAAAGGGGCAAGTGTGAGAAGAAAGGGAAAAAGTTTTATATAAAACGGTATTACCTGACTGCCTGTCATTCTTGAACGGTCGTAAAAAGCGGTCGGGAGTATCGTTATGAAAAAAGTACGGGAAAGAGTGAAGAATCCGGGCAGAGGTTGCAAGATTTTAATGTTCTTACCTGTGTACGCAGACTTGCCCCTTTCGCCTCGCAGGCTCGGCACTTCCCTCCGTATTCGGGGGAAGCTTACAACTAAGGAAGAAAAAAATTATAGTTTTTATTATTTATAAATATGCGTTTTGCGATTAACCTATGCCGGATTCTTCGCTAAGAGTCAAATTATGTTTTTTCTTTCATTATCATTCCGATTTTGTCAGCCGCTCAAGAATGACGGCAGGGGTGAATTGCGTTTTCGAGAGGTGGTAAATGACTTTTTACATAAAAGAAAGAATAGAGAATGTAAGCCGTCTCCGCTTGTCGGGGAAGGTGGCGGCGAAGCCGTCGGAAGGGGCAAGTTGGAGCAGAAACGGAAGAACGGAAAAAACGAATGGGTAAAGTGCGGGAGGACGGAAAGGAATCTCCTTTATGCAGAACAATATTTCAGTATTTATGGTAAAATAATCATATAATAAAAATAGGAGGTGCTTCCTTGTTCGCTTATGCGTTCACGTTCCTGATAGCTCTTGCCGTGACCTTTGTGCTGACTCCTCTCGTAAAGCGTTTGGCAGTGACTGTCGGGGCGGTAGACAAACCGGATGCACGAAAGGTTCATCATGGCCTGATTCCCCGTCTGGGCGGGCTTGCTATATATGCGGGATTTATGGTTTCCGTGATTGCCACGGTGGGTTTCACTTATGAAATCACGGGGATTATGATCGGTGCCACTTTTTTGGTGCTTGTGGGGATTGCCGATGATATCCTGTCGCTTCCTGCGAAAGTTAAACTTTTGGGGCAGATTTTTTCGGCGGCCATTTTGGTCGTTTTCTTTAATGTCAATATCGATTGGGTGGATTTGCCGTGGCTAGGCATCATCACGTTTCCGTCGATGATTTCCATACCGCTTACTATTTTTTGGATTGTCGGTTTCATTAATACGGTGAATCTTATTGACGGGCTGGACGGTCTTGCGGCGGGAATTGCAACGATTGCTTCGATTGCCGTGGCACTTCTTGCGTTCCAAATGGGCCAGTGGGTCTCTGCCGCTGCCATGATTGCCATGACGGGTGCTTGTCTTGCTTTTTTGCAGTATAATTTCAATCCTGCGAAAATTTTTATGGGTGATACGGGGTCTATGTTCCTCGGGTATGTAATTGGTGCGGTTTCTGTCATGGGATCGATGAAAACCGCGGCTGTTGCCGTGCTTATCGTACCGCTTGTCGCATTGGCAGTGCCGATTATGGATACACTTCTTGCGATTGTGCGGCGAAAGCAGTCGGGGGTTCCGATTTTTTCTCCCGATAAAAATCATCTTCATCACCGTCTTCTTGCGAAGGGATTGTCGCAAAAGCAAGTGGTTCTTATTATGTATGCTTTGACGGCGTTCTTTTCCTGTATGGCACTTTTTGTCATCCGTATGAATCTCTGGCTCGGCGGCGCATTAATCGTTCTGGCGCTTGCAGTATTTCTTCTCTGGGCCAAAAAACTGGGAGTCATGAGAGAGGTTGTTCCCACTCCGTACCAGCAGAAAAAAGAGGCGGAAAAAACAGATCATATCTGAATTTTAAAATAAAGGGGTTGTATTCATGAAGGTCATGACGATTTTCGGTACGAGACCGGAGGCTATAAAAATGGCGCCGGTGGTTAAGGAGCTTTTGAAGCATCCTGAAATCGAAGTGAAGGTCTGCCTGACGGCACAGCATAGGGAAATGCTTGACCAGGTGGTGGATTTATTTGGGCTTCCTGTGGACTATGACCTGGATGTCATGAAAAGCGGCCAGTCCCTGTATGATATTACGTCCCGGGTGCTCTGCCGTCTGGAGAAGGTTTTGCAGACAGAAAAGCCGGACTATGTACTTGTCCACGGAGATACGACGACGACTTTTACGGCGGCACTTGCGGCTTTTTACCAGCAAATCAAGGTGGCTCATGTGGAGGCGGGGCTTCGCACGGGAAATCTGGCATCTCCGTTTCCTGAAGAGGCGAACAGGCAACTGACGGGTATACTTGCCGATTTACATTTTGCACCTACGGAAACGGCAAAAAATAATTTAATCCGTGAAAATAAAAAGAAGGAAAATATATTCGTCGTAGGAAATACGGTGATTGACGCCCTGCTCTCGACGGTAAAAGAAAATTACCGCTTTGCCGATAAAGAAATAGAAGATATAGAAGAGCATAAGCGGGTGATTCTTGTCACAACCCACAGGAGAGAAAATTTGGGTACACCGATGCATCATGTGTATAAAGCACTCCGCCGTCTTGTGGAAACGGTGCCGCATACGGAAGTTGTATTTCCGGTCCACAGAAATCCGCTGGTCCGCGAAGCGGTGGAAGAAGAATTGGAAGGGGTTCCCGGTATCCACCTGGTGGAGCCGATGGAATATGAACCGTTTACCAACCTGATGGCCCGGTCGAGTATCGTACTCACCGATTCCGGCGGTATCCAGGAAGAAGCGCCGAGTCTCGGGAAACCCGTTTTGGTGCTCCGTGACACGACGGAGCGGCCGGAAGCGATAGAGGCGGGGACGGTGAAGCTTGTCGGGACTGATGAAAATCTGATTTACGAAACGGCGTACCGCCTGTTAACGGACAAAAAGGCCTATGATGCCATGTCGGAGGCGGTGAACCCTTACGGAGACGGAAAGGCGTCGGAAAGAATTGTGGAAACCCTTCTGTACATGTCGGGATTGTCCGACAAAAAACCGTCTAAATTTATAGCCAAGTAGCAGGTCTTATGTTACAATATCAGTGTATGTGTGGGAAACGAATATTTCATATATCCGTTTTCCATGTGTTTACTATCTGGAGTCCGTCATGAAACGGGATGATAAGGAAAAAAAGAAGCAAAACGGTTTTGATCCGTGGCGCAGCGTCGCCGTTGCCTCGGGAGCAGGATTCAGTCTTCTGACCTGCATGGGCATAGGCGTATGGAGCGGTATAAAATGTGATGAGTATTTCGGTACTTATCCGTACGGATTGATTTTCCTTTCTCTTCTCGGTGCCGTGGCAGGATTATGGTCCGTTATAAGGCAGATGTTGGAGAAATAATTAAAAGTGACATACGATCAGACTTTTCCTAAATATGCCGGCCGTATGATACGCTGGCTTCTCGGTCTCGGTGTTGCCGGAGCAGTCGTCCTTTTCTTTATCTGGGGATGGCGTGTCGGCGGTGCCTGGATTTTGGGGGCATTTTTCCACGCTGCTTTTTTCATGTTTTTACGGGCCAAATATTTTCAATGGGTGAAAGACGGAAGAGAACCGGATTTCATCGGACAGCGGGTTGCTGTTTTTGCTATTTTCCGCTTCATTTTGGAGATTGTTTTAGCCGCAGTCGTAGTGGCACTAACGCCGCTTAATGTGCTCGGTTTTCTAGGTGGCTTACTTTCATTACCATTTCTGTCCATTTTTGAACGGGTGGTTAATGTAATTAAGGAATAATTCTTTTCTTGATATCCTTGTAAGAGAAGGGGGGTGAGATTATGCATCTTCATACGGGTACACATACTATGGAGCAACTCTTTGGCGTATTTCCGGTCAATATGGATACACTTTATACTACTTGGCTTACTGCCATTATTGTTTTTATTGCCATATTCGCTGCAACAAGAGGGAGATCCCTAATACCGTCAGGCTGGCAGAATTTCATTGAAATGTTGGTGGAAGGTCTTTGCAATCAGTTTGAAAGTAATTTAGGACCTAAATATCGTCAGGTAAGCAGTATTTTCTTAACATTTTTCCTCTTTATCTTCACGTCTAACCAGATAGGTCTGTTGCCGACTGAACATTTAACGGCATCGCCGACTAATGACGTGAATACAACTTTGGGTCTTGCTATTGCAAGTTCTATTTTGCTGCATATTTATTTTATTAAAAACAAAGGTGTCGGACATTGGGTTAAACACTTTTTTGAACCATTTCCGATTTTTGTGATTATGAATTTGATTGAAGAGATAGCAAGACCAATTACGTTAGCAATGCGTCTGTTTGGTAATATTTTGGCCGGGGAGATTCTTTTGGAAATTCTATATTTCCTCTGCCCATGGGCTGTACCTATGATCTGGATCGGATTCTCATTGTTTGTGGGTGTGGTTCAGGCATATATTTTCACTACTCTGGCATCTGTATATATGAAAGAAAGTCTCTATTAATACGAGATATACAAGACCGGGGAGCGGCACCGTCCGCTTTTCAAACGGAACGGCACCGACCGTCAAAACGGAATAAAAAAGGGCATCTCACTGCTGATCAGGGGATATGTCCCAAATTTTAGATTCTTTAGGAGGAATTATCATCATGGATCAGACAATTGTTGTACAGTATTCTCTTATTGCGGCAGGACTTATTGCTGCTTTAGCATCTATTGCCGCTGCATTTGCAGATTCTAATGCTGCAGCTAAAGCTCTTGAGGGTATGACCCGCCAGCCGGAAATGGCAGGTAAGCTTTTTACAAATATGCTCGTTGCTATCGGTCTTATAGAATCTATTCCGATTATCGCTATCGTTATTGCATTGGTACTGGTATTCGCTAATCCATTCCTGAAATAATTATTCCGATAATTCTATGACGGAATATTAGTCTAAGGAGGAAACGAATTGGTAGACGTAAATGGTACACTGCTGATTCAGATCATCAACTTTATTGTTCTTTGTGCCATTCTCGGGCATTTCTGCTATAAGCCGGTACTCAAAGTACTGGATGCCCGCAAAGAGCGCATCAAAAATGACTTGGATGCGGCTGCCCGGTCCAAGGCTGCTGCCGAAGAACTGAAAGCCGGTTACGAAACTCAGTTACAAGAAGCACAGGCAAAAGCCCAGGACATTGTGAATAAGGCGGTTAAAGAAGCCCAGGTACAGGCGCAGGCACAGATTGATGAAGCGCATGCTGCCATCGAAAAGGAAAAAGAAAATGCGACCAAGCAGATCGAAAGAGAACGCAAGGATGCTCTGGAAAATCTGAAAACACAGGTAGCAGCACTTTCCTGCGATATTGCAGCGAAGATCATCAGCAAAAATATGACGCCGGATACAAATGACCGGATCATCTCAGATAGCATCGCGAAATTGGATGCTGAGCAGGCAGGTAAATAGTTATGGATAAGAACGTAATCCTTGCAAAGAAATACGGTCGTGCCATCTATGAAATTGCTGAAGAAAAGCAATGCCTGAAAGAAACAGAAGAAGAACTCCGTTTTATTTCCGAAACGATTGCGGAAAATAAAGAATTGGGAGATATTCTGAATCATCCTCTGCTTGAAAAGGATGTCAAGAAAGATACTATAAAGAAGTTGTTTGCAGATAAGGTGCAGCCGGCAGTCTTGCAATTCTGCTATGTTGTGATTGACAAAGGCCGCATCGGTGATTTTGCAGCTATGGTTGATGTCTATTCCAATCTTGCCCATCACGGTATGGGAATGGAAGAAGCGATTGTCACATCAGCTCTGCCCTTGACCAAAAGCCAGGCGGAGATGATCAAAACAAAGCTTGCAGAAATTACCGGCAGCAAAATTATCATGAAGCAAAAAGTGGATGCATCTTTGATAGGCGGATTTACCGTACAGATGGGCGACCGTCTGATCGATGGATCTGTAGCCCGTCATCTTGCTGCACTTCGTGCCCAAATGATGCAAAGAGATTGAGGTGACTTACAGGAAATGAAAATCAGTTCAGATGAAATTACATCTGTCATTAAAAAACAGATTGAAAACTACAAAGTAGACCTCAATGTCGATGAAGTAGGTACAGTACTCGAAGTCGGCGATGGCATTGCTCACTTGTATGGCCTTGAAAATTGTATGGCCGGTGAATTGCTTGAATTGCCGAATGGGGTATATGGTATGGCTCTTAACCTTGAAGAAAGCAATGTAGGTGCAGTTCTTCTTGGTGATGCTGAAACAATTAAGGAAGGCGATACAGTTAAGAGAACCGGACGTCTTATGCAGGTTCCGGTTGGTGACGCAGTATTAGGTCGCGTTGTTAACTCACTGGGTCAGCCAATTGACGGCAAGGGCGAAATCAAGACTGATACTTATCGCGACATTGAAATTAAGGCACCGGGCATTGCTGACAGACAGCCAGTTAATGTTCCGTTGCAGACAGGTCTTAAAGCAATTGATGCAATGGTTCCGATTGGACGTGGTCAGCGTGAATTAATCATTGGTGACCGTGGTACCGGTAAGACTGCTATTGCAATTGATACTATTTTGAACCAGAAGGGACTTGGCGTTATTTGTATTTATGTCTCAGTCGGACAGAAGAACTCTAACGTTGTTCGTGTTCATGAAAGACTTAAAGCAGCCGGCGCAATGGATTATTCCATTATCGTTCACGCAGGTGCTTCTGAAGGTTCTCCAATGCAGTATCTTGCACCGTACTCCGGTGTATCTATTGCAGAATATTTTATGCATCAAGGTAAAGATGTTCTCATTATTTATGATGACCTCTCCAAGCATGCGGTAGCTTACCGTGCTATGTCCTTGTTGCTCCGTCGTCCACCGGGACGTGAAGCGTACCCCGGCGACGTATTCTATTTACATTCTCGTCTTTTGGAACGTGCGGCTCGTCTTTCTGACGAATTGGGCGGAGGCTCTATTACCGCATTGCCAATCATTGAAACTTTGGCTGGTGACGTAGGGGCGTACATTCCAACAAACGTAATTTCTATTACAGACGGTCAGATTTACTTGGAAACGAACTTGTTCTATTCCGGTATTCGTCCGGCTATCAACGTTGGTTTGTCCGTATCCCGTGTAGGTGGTTCTGCACAGATTAAGGCAATGAAGCAGGTAGCAGGTACTCTGCGTTTGGAATTGGCTCAGTATCGTGAATTGGCAGCGTTTGCGCAGTTCGGTTCCGATCTTGATCCGGCAACTAAAGCACAGATTGACCGTGGGCAGAGAACAACCGAGGTTCTTAAGCAGCCACAGTATAGTCCATTACCTGTAGAAGAACAGGTACAGGCTATTTTTGCGGCAGTTAAGGGCTATTTGGATGATATTGCTGTAGAAGATGTTGTTGATTTTGAAGATCAGCTTGTTGTTTTCTTACGTACATCTCATCCGGAGATTGGAGCAGCTATTCTTGATAAGAAGAAGCTCACCGATGATATCGACGCACAGCTGCGCGCCGCTATCGAAGAATTTAAGACTCGCTACAA
>ENA-OOZG01002657-OOZG01002657.1-human-gut-metagenome-genome-assembly--contig:-NODE-2657-length-10869-cov-8.980858_pt1 | contig 10869 bp, 9 predicted proteins | sample MGYA00241706_ERZ501384 | MGnify/ENA primary metagenome ERZ501384 (study PRJEB25962, sample SAMEA2042742) | human gut metagenome | biome: human gut; feature: human-associated habitat; material: faeces... | reverse complement strand
AGACAATTTTCGGAGGACGTCTGGGAGAATATAAGTACTATGATATGGATGCCGTAATTGCAAGTGCATTAAAATTGAGCCATAAAGAATTAAAGGCTTGAGAAAGTAGGTTTGCAAATACATATAGAAATGAATATAATAAAAAATGTTATGGTCATATTAAATTGGAGATATAAATGAATTTATGTAATTTTGAGCAAAGAGGACTTGCAGCCTGTGGCAAAAAGAAAATTTTAGATGAAAAATTTTTGGCAGGTATCCTTTTTGCTTGTGGCGATTATATAGCACTGGTACTGTCTGCTTACTTATCCTTGCGGCTGCGAAATATGATAATGACCTATAACACATATGAGGTGATGCCTGTATATGTGTTTTTTTGGTTGCCTTTTGTATTTATGTCGTTCATACTTTATGCGGGGCTTTATACAAAGCGGATGCTTACTTATAAAATTATAGAAAAACTGTTTTATGCATCTTTCGGCGGGACGGTTTTTTCAATTATATTAATGTTTATCGGGCAAGTGGCCGGTGATGTGTCCCGGTTGTTCGTTGCCTTTTTTGCTTTATTCGGCTTTGTGCTGCTTTGCTTAAGCCGTTTTGTAACGAATAATCTGTTGAAACACTTCTCTATGCTCCAAATTCCCGTATTAATTATCGGAGCCGGACTTTCCGGTGATGCGATTGTCCGTGAAATCAGGAGTGATTCAGGTATGGGATATGAAGTTGTGGGCTTTTTAGAAGATAATACCCCTAAAACCACATATACAGACTCATACCCCGTATTGGGCGGGTTTAAAGATTTGGAAAAAGTTATACGGGAAATGAGGATTGAGCAGGTTGTTATTGCAGCTCCGGGATTGACACAAGACGTTCTTTCTGACTTGATTTACCGGGCCCAGCTCTTGGTAAAAGACGTAGGAGTAATTCCGAATCTAGTGGATGTCCCCATGTCTAATGTGGAAGCAGAAACCTTTTTCGATGAAAAAATTATGGTTCTTCATATAAAAAATAATTTGGCAAGAAAATCAAACCAGACAGTCAAGAGAATATTTGACCTGGTGGCAACGATTCTTGGTGGAATCTGTATCTTACCTGTTCTCCTCGCCATTGCCGCCTGGGTTTATTATGATTCACCCGGTCCGGTCATTTATAAACATCGCCGGGTAGGAAAAAACGGAAAAGAATTTGACTGCTATAAATTCAGGAGCATGTGTGTCAATTCACAAGAAATTTTAGAGAAACTGTTGGAGACAAATGAAGAAGCCAGGAAAGAATGGGATAAAGATTTCAAGCTGAAGAATGATCCCCGTATTACCCGGAGCGGTGCCTTTTTACGCAAAACAAGTCTCGATGAACTGCCGCAGCTCATAAATGTCCTAAAAGGAGAAATGAGTCTGGTAGGACCGCGTCCTATCATACAAAAAGAAGTTGCCCGCTATGAAAAATTTATAACAGAATACTATAGCGTACTTCCCGGAATTACAGGAATGTGGCAGGTCAGCGGGCGCAGTGATATCGACTATCCGGAACGTGTCCGTATGGACAGCTGGTATGTCCATAATTGGAGTGTCTGGCTGGATATCGTGTTGCTGTGGAGAACGATTAGCGTAGTCCTGAAACGTAAAGGAGCCTATTAAAGGATGAATATAAAAATATTGGTTGCGACCCATAAGAAATATTGGATGCCGGAAGACAAGGTATATGTCCCATTGCATGTAGGAGCAGAAAATAAGACGCCACTGGGATATCTTCCAGACAATACAGGAGATAATATCTCAGCGAAGAATCCGAACTATTGTGAATTAACCGGTCTATACTGGGCATGGAAAAATTTAGACTGTGAATATATAGGTCTCTGCCATTACAGAAGATATTTTGGGAATAGGGTTCATACCGATAACTTGGAAAAGAAGAAACAGGCAATCTTTATACGGGCAGATTACGAATGTTTGCTTAAGGATTACGATGTAATTCTGCCTGTGAAGAGGAACTATTACATCGAAACCGTACGAAGCCAGTATGAGCACGCCCACTTTAAAAAGGATTTAGATGAAGTAGAAAAAATTATCGCTGAAAAATACCCGGCTTGCAGCACTGCTTTTACGAAACTGATGAATGGTCGCAAGCTTTACATTTTGAACATGTTTGTCATGAGCAAGAAAAATTTTGATGCTTACTGTACCTGGCTCTTTGATATTCTCTTTACCTTGGAAAGCCGCATTGATATTTCCGGTTATAGCACTTACGAAGCCCGGGTTTATGGGTTCCTTGCCGAACGATTGCTGAATGTATGGCTGATGAACCAGCACCTTAAAAAAGCAGAAGTGCCGGTAGTGACACTGGAGAAGGTGGATTGGCCAAAGAAGATTGGGAAATTTTTGAAAAGGAAGTTTTTGGGAAAAGGGGAGTAAGATGTTTCAGTTTGATTTTTTACGAGAGAATGATACAAGTCAAATCATAAAAAAGATTACTCCATATTCTTATGTATCTTTTGACATTTTTGATACTCTTCTTAAACGGGATATTTTGCATCCTGAAGATGTATTTCATTTAGTGGGCCAACAGAATCAGGATGTATTATTTGCACAAAAAAGGATTGAAGCAGAAAGTAGTCTGCGGAAAAATAGCGGTAAAGAAGAAATTACATTGGATGAGATTTATGGGAAACTTGGGGAGACATATCAGCCCTATAAAGAGCAGGAATTAAAACTGGAAAAGGCACTATTACATCGAAATTCTGTACTCTATCCTGTGTATGAATACTGTAGGACACATGATAAAAAAATCATCATTACCTCTGACATGTACCTGCCTGAGCAGTTTTTGAAAGACATTCTTCATGAACAGAAAATTGATTTTGACTTTTGCTTTATTTCCGGCAGCTGTGGAGTGCAAAAAGTTACAGGAAACCTGTTCAGGAAAATGCTGTCAGCGATTAAAATTTCCGCAAATGAAGTTATTCATATCGGTGATTCTGTACGAGGGGATTATCTCGGTGCTCACAAAGCGGGAATTAAAAGCATCTTGATTCCCAAAATAAATAACCGGACACAGTGGATTAATTTAAAAAATCAAAAACAGCAGACAGCTTTTAATGTTTTTATCAATAATCATCTGGATACAGATCAGAATCTGTATTATCAGTTCGGATACGCTTGTTTTGGCCCTGTTCTTTTTGGTTTTGTGCAGTGGCTTCACAGTGCTACAAGTGGCAAGAAAATTTTTTTCTTTGCCCGAGACGGATATGTGGTAAAGAAAGTATACGATGCCCTGTATCCGGATAGCCGGACAGATTATATCTATCTATCCCGCCGTGCACTATCTGTTCCACTTTTATGGAAGCACAGCGGATGGGATGAATTTTCCCGTTATATTACGATTACCCGCTTTTTTACAGTAAGAACTCTTTTGGAAAGGTTGGGGCTGGAGCCTGAAAAATATCAAAAAAGAATTCAGCAGTTTCAATTATCACCGGATACCGGCTTGCAAGAAAATAATTTTTTACAAAATGAGAAATTAAAGGCGTTTTACCAGACCATCCGTGAGGACATTGTTAAAAATTCACGTAATGAGTTCGAGTGCCTCTCCGCATATTTTAAAGAGAAAAATTTTTGGGGAAACATTGCAGTTATGGACATCGGCTGGAATGGCAGTATGCAGCGGTATCTTGTGGAAATTATGGATATCATGGGAATGAGTGTCAGCATGGACGGCTATTATTTCGGCATGCGGAAAAAGTTAAAAAACACACGGGTTCATGGGTATTTATATGAATCGTCTGAAATGCATCTTGAGCCTAGAGTTTCTTTTATGCAGGGGCTGTTTGAAAGCTTTTTCCTATCAAGAGAAGGGTCTACCAGACGGTATGATCTGGAAGAAGGCAAAGCCGTTCCGGTACTCTATGAATCGGAATATCATGAAAATGATGTAGAATTTATGGCATTTCAGGACTTGCAGAACGGGGCTCTGCAATTTTGCAAAGAATATGCTAAGAGTGCTACAGCTAATCTTAAAAATTATACGGCAGAGGAATACAGTTATGATTTATTGCGCTTTGGAACAGAACCGACACGGAAAGAAGCAGCTCTGTTTGGTGATTTTCGCTTTTATGATACTAATGTATTTCCACTGGCTAAACCGCAAAGCTTGGCATATTATATACAGAACCCCAAAAAGTTTGCCCGTGACTTTTCCTATTCAGCTTGGAAGGCGGGATTTGTGAAGCGGTGTTTTAAAGTAAAAGCACCCTATGATTCTTTATATGTTTTCTTGAAGACAAGGCGTTGATGGAGTACTGATGAAAAGAGTTTTAGAAGTTAATGTAGACGATAACGGGTATGGGGGCGTTTATGCTTTTGTGGTCAATATTCTGGAGAATATTGACCGGGGTTTTCAAATTGACTTATGTGCTTTTGAGAAATTTGAAAAGAAAGAGCATATCGAATATGTTGAAAGCTTTGGCGGGAAGGTGCACTACTGCGGATATACAGGGAATTTGTTTGCTAAGCAGTTGCGAAGTTTTAGGAAATTATACGGTCTGGTAAAAAAAGAAAATTATGATGTGATTCATATTCATTCTGACGTTTCCTATAAATTATTCCTCTATGCACTTGTCTGCAAGGAGGCAGGGGCAGAGAAGATTCTCGTTCATTCTCACAGCACCGGAGTGGATGGAAAGTATCGAAAAATTAAGCAGGTACTTCACCAGGGATTCAAGCCTATGTTGCCTTTAGTGGCAAACCATTTTTTTGCCTGTTCCCGGAAAGCGGCAGAATGGATGTATCCGAAGAGCATGTTGGAAAAACGTATTTATACTTTAATTAACAATGGAATTAGTGTGCAGAAATTCAAGTTCAATTCAACTCTACGTCTTAAAAAACGTAGAGAACTGAAAATTAAGGACACAGATTTCGTTTTGGGGCATATCGGTCGTTTCTCCTACCAGAAAAACCATGAATTTCTGGTTGACATCTTTACAAAAGTTTACCACCGGAATCATGCAGCCCGTCTTTTGCTGATTGGTGATGCAGTAGGTGATGATTTTTTTCTGCAAAAGACCAAAGAAAAGGTAAAGGCGTGTGGTTTGGAAAATGCTGTCCGGTTCTTAGGACTGCGCAATGACGTTCCGGCTCTGGTGCAGGCTATGGATTGTTTTCTTCTCCCCAGCCGTTTTGAGGGTTTGCCTATAGTTGGCATAGAAGCACAAGCAGCAGGGTTGCCATGTTTCTTTTCCGATACTGTTACTCATGAATTGGGCATTACGGAGCTGGCCTATTTTATTTCTTTGGAAATACCGGTGGAGAAATGGGCAGAAGAAATATTAAAGAAAAGCAATATCCCCCGCAGAGATATGCAGAAAGAAATTGCTGATGCGGGATATGATATTAAGAAAGAAATTGGTAAATTGGAAGAGCTTTATGAGGGGAAAAATGAATCGATTGCTTAATTATGCGGAAATTTGTCTGGGGCTTATGATTTTAACATTACCCCTGACCTTATTGCCTGAACGGTATAAATTACCGGTATTGGGAGGAAGTTTGCCTCATATTTTCCTCCTTTTCAGTCTTTTATTTTTTGTTGCTTATGCTGTCCAAAAACGCAGAATGGAAATACAGCGGAAAAAGTATTTTGCCGGATTTTTTCTGTGGTCCTTATTTTGTCTTGCTTGGGGATGCTGGAAGTTTCCGTTTTATGATGCAGCAACAGATGAATTTTTACGCCACAGTAAAATGGTGATGCTGACAGCTGAATTCTTTCCTATTCTACAGGATAATACTGCACTTTTGCATGGAAAGATGTTCCTGTCTTATTTCTGGTATATGCTGAAGGAATTTTTCTTTCCCTTTGCGGGGATGTTTTTTATCATTGCAGGTTTATTCCGAGTTGGAAAGGCTGACGAACTGTATAAGTATCTGTTCCGGGCGGTGTATGGGCTCAGTATTCTTATGATGCTATACTCCATTCCGGAAGTCATCTGGCTATGGACGGGAAATGAAACCTTCGCCCGGATTTTGTCATCCGTTAATGTTCATTTGTATGACCCTGTCCTTTATAATGGATGGTGGCCGCCACTTCTATGGGCCGGTCAGCTGCGCAGTTTTTGCTTGGAGCCGTCATATTTCGGTATTATTACATCCTTTTTGTTGCCATTGTTGGTTATTGATACCCGGGAGCAGATAAGACTGTGGAAAATTCTGCTAATCTTTGTCATGGTCTTTATGATTTTTATGACAAAGGCACGGACGGCTACCGTAATTTATTTAGGAGAAAGCATTGTCTTTTTTTTCTTAATTTTTTTATGCCGCTACCCCGGCTGGAAGAAGATTTTACTGGCGTGGGCAGCGATCACAATCGGAGCTTTTAGCGTATATCTTGCCGGGCCCTCTATGCTGTGTTCGGGGGAAAATACTGATGTTGCACCAAAGAAACAGATTGATAAAACTGTGCCCCATATAAAAAACTATGTGGATGAAAATGTAGTTTCTGTAGTGAGGAAAGACAAACGTTCTAATTCTGCCCGTTTTGGTAATACAGTGGCCTTTATAAAGATTGGAATGGATTATCCTTTGACTGGTGTAGGGAGGGGGCTTCATTCTCCCTATATGAAAGACAGAATTCCGGATTTTGCCAGGGACAATCATGAAATTCAAAATTGGATTAAAGATATGCAGGAAAAGACTTTTCTGGAATCCGGCCTTCCCGTGCTGAATGAGTATGCGGCTGTTTTTGCTTGGAATGGACTGCCGGGATTGATTTTCTTTCTGATTCCGCCTTTTATTGTGGTGAGGAAGGGGATAACCGACGGGAGAAAAAAGAAGAGTTTTGAAATCATAGGGCTGCTGACCGCCCTTGCCGGACAAATGGCCTGCATGCTGAGTTCTGGAATGTTCCTGACCTATCCTCTGACCTTATGGCTTGTGTATTGTATTCTTGAAAAGAAGGAGAAAGAATGGACGGGCAGCTGATATCAATCATTGTGGCTTGTTACAATGTTGAAAAATATTTGGATCGATGTATTGACTCAATTGTTAGACAGTCCTATTCCAACTTGGAAATTATTCTGGTTGATGATGGGTCTACGGATAAAACCGGCGAGATATGCGATAAGTGGGTAAAAAAAGATGCTCGCGTGAAAGTTCTCCATAGAAAAAATGGAGGCCCCTCTGATGCCCGAAATGCGGGCATCAGAGGATCTAAGGGGAAATGGCTGGGGTTCGTCGATGGGGATGATTATATTCTGCCTGCGATGTATTCCGAATTGTATGCACACCGGGTGGAAGGCGGAATAGCCGTCTGCGGATCCGAAATTGAAAAAGACGGTAAGAGAATACCATGTCCCGCCATTGATACAGTGCTTTCACCAAAGGAGGCCATAGATCTGTATATCGAAAACGAACTGCAGAGCCATTATCGGGGCTTGTTTACCTATTTCGGTTCTTACGCATGCAATAAATTATACGACCGCAGCCTGTTCAACACAGTTTTGTATCCGAAAGGCAAGAAATACGAGGATATGTACATTATCATGGAGATTCTGCATATAGCCCGTAAGGTCTGCTTTTTTCCGTCCTGCGGATATATTTATGTTCAGAATCCGGATAGTATCACTCACGGAAGGGATATCATCCATGAATCTTTTTATGCCAGAAAAAAACAAAAAGAGCAGTTGCAGCAATACTGGGGAATCACAGATTCTCGTATGGAAGAGCTGATTGCCTGTGAATATTTCCTCATGTTGTCTCGTTATTCCTTTCTTACTGCCGGAGAACAGGCGCAAAATAAACATATCGCAAAATGGGCGTGGAAAAATCTGCAACAGATTGGGTATTTCCATTTTCCCCTGAAAATGAAATTGAAACTGTTTCTCTTTGTACACTTCCCGGGGTTGGCCAGAAACCTGAGGAAAATCTATCATAAAGGGTAAAGAAGATGATGAAGCAAAAGAGTCGGCTGGTAGAGAATATTTTTTCCATGGTCACTCTCCGAGGGATGGAGTATATTTTAACCTTTCTTCTGGTCCCCTACCTGCTGCGGACTTTAGGCCCAAGTAATTACGGTGCAATTGCTTTCATGCAGGGGATAATTGCATATTTTACTCTGGTAATCAATTATGGTTTTAATCTCACGGCCCCGAAAGATATTGCCTTGGCAGAAGAAGGAGAATTGCCCCGGATTTTTTCCGGCTATTTTTGGGGCACATTTTTTCTATGGCTTTTGTGTAGCGCTTTTTTCGGCATCGGTTATTTTATCTTGCATGGTTTATTTCAGACTTCACTGGATATTCCCTTGTTTTTTGCCTGTTATATGACCGCTATCGGGCTTGTGGTATTTCCTGTCTGGTTTTTTCAGGGGGTACAGGAAATGCGGTATATTACCGTTTTGAACTTGTCCGGACGGTTTATTACTATGGCCCTGCTATTCTATTTAATCCGGTCCCCGGAAGATTATGTGGTGGCAGCTTTTCTGCAATCCTGTACCACCGTCTTTGCAGGGTTCTTGTCATGGCGCATCATCCACAAAGGCTGGCCCGGGATTCTGCAGCGACCTGTCAAACAAGATATCCTTGCTGTGTATAAGAAAGGCTGGCAGATTTTTCTCTCCAGTCTGGCCGTAAATTTGTACACATCTTCTGATGTGGTTATTCTTGGTATTCTGACGAATTCGACAGTTGTAGGTTACTATAGCGGTGCGGAAAAATTAGTTAACTGCGTGAGAAGAGGAATCGGTGCAGTAAGTGATGCCGTTTATCCCTATATTACGCAGAAGTTTAAAGAATCCAAAGAAAAAGCGTATCACTTTTTACGCATGCAATTAGCCGTTTATGCTGCCGGCGGAATCTTGGGGGGACTGGTTATTCTTTTCTTTTCTCCTACGGTGGTTCCCTGGCTCCTGGGCAGCAAATATATTCTATCTATAGGACCGTTGCAGGTCATGTCATTTATGCCCTTTATGGTTGCAATCAGTACTGTTTTGGGATATGAGACTATGCTGCCCTTAGGTCTACAGAAAGTCTATAGCCGTACTCTTATTGCTGCATCGGCAGTGAATTTGGCACTAATTGTTCCCGCCATTCTTTGGAAAGGGGCGCTCGGAGTAGCCGGATGCGTACTGATTACAGAAACGTTTATCACTTTGGTGATGGGGATATATCTATGGAAGAAGAAAATTCTGCTACGCTAAGTTTGGTGATATAAATCAATAAATTTCCTTGAAAGGATTGAGACTTGTATGGCTGATGCTACGCGTTGACAGATAGATTGCCGTATTTGGATATTGCTAAAGGTATCGGTATTATTCTTGTTGTTATCGGACACTGTATCCCAGATGCAGCTTCACCGGCAGGTATATCGGTGCCTGCCATGAAAGTGTTGCATGATGTAATTTACAGTTTTCATATGCCTTTGTTTTTCTTTATATCAGGGTTTCTGATTTCAAGGAAAGTCGGAAGTATACAGAGTAAAAAGACTTTAATCACAAAAAAGATAAAACGCCTTTTAATTCCATATTTTTTCGTTGGACTTTGTTATGCACCTTTGAAGCTCTTGCTAAGTCAATTTGCTAACAAACCATATGATTTCAATAATTTATGGAAAATATTTCTTGGGGTAAATCCCGATGGTGAATTATGGTTTCTATATGCACTGTTCATGATTTCACTTATTGCTATAGTTTTAAATAAACAAGTTTCAAAAATAGGGTTAGGTATTGCCGGAATCCTGACTCTGACCAGTCCCGTTTTACCTATTGTCACCAGTTATATTTTTTATTTCTTTTTGGGAATCTATATGCGGGAAAATGCTCCTCAGTATTTTGAACGGATGAAGATAAGTACAGCGATTTTGTATGCGGGGATCTTTTCTGGAATTAATTTGGCAGTTCTTGTTTTGGGGGAATAATCCGGTATTACATATACTGGCAGCTGTGAGCGGAACCTTTCTGTGTCTGTATATTTCTCACCGGTTAAGCAAGGTAAGCACTCAAAGCATCAAGGTATTGGAGACACTGGGGATATTTTCAATGGATATCTATATCTTGAGTGATATGGTCAAAATCCCATTCCAGATTTTGCTTTGGAATAAAATGCATCTTTATATGGGAGCTTTCTTTGTCTGCGCGTTTGCTGCTATTGTGTTATCGTATGGTATAAGTAAATATATTATTCGTAAAAATTATTGGTTGAAAAAATTGGTCATCGGCGGATAACTGTGAAAATGTTGTACCCGGTCCGATATTTATTGCCAGTGTATTTCTGATGATACTGCATTGATTTTATGATATGGGTCTTGGTTTCGGATACAAATTCTATAAATAGCTGCAAGAATTTTGAAATCCAGACAAATATTATCAGCATGATGGTAAAACATGAATGGAAATAGATTAACGGGTAGATGGCTACGGGAAACAATTTGTTTTTGTTTAGTCAGTAACGTTTCATTTCTAATCGATTAGGGTCTATTATACATACGTGTGTAGCGGCAGGGAAGCGACTTTTTTATTCTCCGGTAATTTTTAGTATATTAGTAGTATATCGGTGATTTTTAATTATTGATATGCTTAATTTACGTGATTTAAGGTTTTGACAGACATAATGGGAAACAAGTTGTATTGTTCATAGAGACTGGTACTACTATTCTCAATTTGTGGAATTATGTAATAAGGCAGAAGATTGTTAAATTTGCTTAATACCAAAAGATAAATCCCAACAAATAAAGATTACAAAGAAACGGAGCTGAAAGGTTCGGAAAGTCATAAGTATAGTAGTATCGGCATTGAGTTACTGTGAAATATAGCGTTATATCACTTTCAGAACAGAGTCTTTGCCTTGACGGGAAGACTTTTTTTCGTTATCCTCTAAATATAGAGGACAGG
>ENA-OOZG01002655-OOZG01002655.1-human-gut-metagenome-genome-assembly--contig:-NODE-2655-length-10875-cov-23.368854_pt1 | contig 10875 bp, 8 predicted proteins | sample MGYA00241706_ERZ501384 | MGnify/ENA primary metagenome ERZ501384 (study PRJEB25962, sample SAMEA2042742) | human gut metagenome | biome: human gut; feature: human-associated habitat; material: faeces... | reverse complement strand
AAGGTCCGCAAGACCTGTACCCCCGTGTTCGAATCCGGGCACCGCCTCCAAAAAAATAAAACTGCGATGATTCCGGTCACCGCAGTTTTGTTTTGCAAAAATGAATCAGATCGGGAATAAAATTCTGGCGAGGAAAATCACGCCCGTCATGGTGATACAGGAAAGGAAGGTGGTCATCATAACGATTTCCGTAGCGAGGTTTTCATGGTTATGAAATTCCACGGCGTAGAGAACGGAATTGACCGGCGCGGGGACGGAGGACATGATGAAAATTGTCTGTGCGGCGACGGGAGAGAAGGGTGCGCCCGAAACTGCCCAGAGACGGAGGAGAATCCAGGCACAAAGAGGAGCGACAATAAGCCGGACGAAGCAGGCAAGCCAGGAAGCGGGGTCACTGAATGAAATGGTTGAGCGGTGTATCTGCATACCCAGTGCCATCATGACGATAGCAATAAAGCCGGAAGAGCAGTTGACAAGAACGGGCCATATCAAAGTATCTGAAATATTCCAACCGAAGTATTTGACGGTGAAAGCGACAGTCAGTGTATAAATGACGGGCATATGGGCAACAACCATGAGGGCGTCATGGGGAGAGAGGCTGCCTTTTCCTGCCTGGTACAGTCCCAAGGTGTTTAAAAACATATTCATCTGCACAAGCACAATGGTGCTGACGGCGGCGGCTTCTGCGAGATAAGGCGTCACCGTGCCGTGTCCGTAAGGCGGGTTTGAAAATACGAGGGCGGTCACGGCAATTCCGATATTTCCTGCATTGGAAAACATGGTACCGTTTTTAAAAGCTTCCCGTTTTGAAGGGTCCCAGCCGAGGACTTTTGCAATGACGGTGCCGATGATACCTAAAGCCGCCATGAGAGCGAGAGCAATGAGAAATACATGGAAAAGACGGAAATCGATATCTGCGATATTGATACTGTAAAAAATAAAGCACGGCAAAATAATATAAAAAGTGAGTTTCGTCAGAGAGCCGACATCGAGATGATATTTCTTATCCATCAGGTAACCGATGGCGACAAAAACGAGAAGAGGAAGAATATTATCTGTGATAATCTGTAAAAATGCCATAGTTACACCCCCGCCGGAAAGAGATACTGCGCAAGTTGTATGATACAGGCCATTGTAAATATACCGGCCGCCGAGCTATACAAAACACTCCGTGCCACAAGTCCGGGGGAAACATCATAGTCCGCGGCAAAAAGGACGAGGGTGACAGAGGCGGGAATGGCAGAAAAAATGAAAAACACCTGGGCAGTAACAGGGGTGAAGATACCGGCCGTCTTGATGATAAGAAATGCAAAAACAGGGGAAAGAATAAGACGGTGGAAAAGAGACGTCAGGGTGAGAAGTCCGGGACGTCCTGCCGGTGAGCGGTGAAGCTGGGCACCGGTCGTAATGGTAACGAGAATAATGAAAGCGCCTGTAAAGTGGGCCAAGACGGGCCAAAGGAAAGTAGATTCCAGTGAAACGCCGGTGACCTTGACCAGTAAAGCGGCGATAACGGCATACAGGGCAGGCATGGACATCATAAATTTCACGAGCCGGGAAAAAGAGAATTCCTTTACCCCTAAAAGAGAAGCACCGAAAATGTTGACGGCGATATTCATTAGAATCAGCAAAATAATCATGGTACTCCGCGCTTCATTGAGAAAAGGCGTTTCTTTTCCGGAAAGATAAGGAGCGTGGGAAAAAATCATAAGAATGAGAGCAATTCCGATTTGTCCTGCATTGGAAAAAGAAGAGAGTGCTTGAAAAATACGGGCGTTATTTCCCGAAAATCCGAGCAGCTTTGCCGAGAAAAATGAGGCGGCGCCGTTTAATAAAAATAAAGCCAGGGCGGCAGGAATCAAAAGTGCCGTTGATGTATCGGGTACATAGCAGTAAATGCTGTAAAAAATAAAAACCGGCAGCACGGCCCGGGTTGTTAATTTTGTATAAGTATTTAAATCCAAATTGAAACGACTGTCTAAAAACCAGCCGGCGCCTATAAAAATAAGAAGAGGTAAAATATCATTCCATAAAATTTGAAGTAAAGCCATATAATTCACTTTCTTTGAAAATAAAAAAATGTATTGAAATTATGAATATACAATTAGTATACAACGGAATTTTCAGAACGGCTAATAAAAATCATTCATATATACGAAAATAAAAATGAATAAAATCGTTCTCATTGACAAGAGATTGAACTTTCGTTAAAATAAGTAACGTTATGGAAGGGTGTCCGAGCGGTTGAAGGAGGCGGTCTTGAAAACCGTTAACCTCGTGAGGGGTTCATGGGTTCGAATCCCATCCCTTCCGCCATATATGCCGCAGTTTCTGCTGCGGCCTTTTTTTATACGGAAAGAGGAGATATTTTGGTTATCTTCGGTCGTAAAATCGACGTACTCCATGAATTGAAACTGATGGTAGGTCTTTTAATCGGGTCCATGATTTATTCTTTCGGGCTGAATTTATTTTTAGTGCCCAATAATATCATCGACGGCGGCGTGACCGGTATTTCTTTGCTTCTTTCAGAGCTTTTCGGAATTCCGTTCAGCGTTCTTATCGTGGTTTTAAATATTCCGTTTTTTATTTTAGGCTACCGCCAACTCGGAAAACGGCTGGCAGCATGTTCCATGTTTGCGATTTTGGTATTATCCTTTTGGAGTCATATTTTCGAACAGATGGAGCCGGTTACCACCGATCCTTTTCTCTCTACGATTTTCGGGGGAATTCTGATCGGACTCGGTATCGGACTGGTTATTAAAAGCGGCGGTTCTCTTGACGGTACGGAAATTGTGGCCATTTATTTTGATCGCCGCTCTGCCTTTTCCATCGGTGAAATCGTGTTGTTCTTCAATTTGTTTATTCTGGGAAGTGCAGGATTTGTTTTCAATTGGAACAGTGCCATGTACTCCCTTATTACCTACTTTATTTGCTCCCGCATGATGGATGCCGTTTCTACGGGCCTCGATTCATCGAAAGGGGTATTCATTGTTACCACAAAATATGATGAAGTGACACATGCGATTCTCCATGACATGCACCATTCGGTCACCAAACTCCGCGGGCGGGGAGGTTTCCTGAATGATGATAAAGATGTGCTTTATACCGTCATTTCCCGTCTGGAAGTGACAAAGATGAAAAATGTGGTTTATGAAATTGATGAAAATGCATTTCTCTCCATTTTTGATGTCCAGGAAGTACAGGGCGGCCGGGTAAAAAAGTTACGCTGACAAAGAAATGAGATGAAAATAAAGAAAAATAAAATGACAAAGTAAAGAAATTTTGTGATTTGTGATTTATTAAAACCTGTAGTATAATATATCTTGCGATTTATATACTTATAAAAATCGGTATCATTTGACCGGGATTACCGGTTTAAGGGAGGATTATTTTTTATGAACGTAAAAACAGAGGCGTTGGATCAGCACAAGGTACAGCTTACGATTGAAGTACCGGCTGAAGTTGTGGTTAAAGGCTTTAAACAGGCTGTTTCCCGTATTGCTAACCAGGTGAAGATTCCCGGTTTCCGTAAAGGAAAAGCAAGCCGTCGTATTCTTGAAATGCATTTCGGTAAGGATGCTGTTTCCGGTGAAGCACAGGATATCGTTATCAATCAGGCATTGAATGATGCCCTTGCCCAGGAAAAGCTTATTCCCGTAACCACTCCTGAAATCAAGCAGGACCGTTTCTCTGAAGAAGAGGGCGCTGCTTTTACTGCCACCTTTGTTAAACAGCCGGAAGTTAAGCTCGGCGAATATAAAGGCCTTTCTGCCCGTCATGTAAATCCCGAAATCACCGATGAACAGGTGATGGCACAGATTACACAGGCAGCCCAGCAAAATGCAAGACTGGAAAAAGCGGAAGACGGCGCTGTCCTCAAAAAAGGCGATATTGCAGTCATCGACTTCAAAGGATATGTTGACGGAAAAGCATTTGAAGGCGGAGAAGGGAAAACGTATCCCCTCGAAATCGGCTCTCACAGCTTTATCCCCGGGTTTGAAGACCAGCTGGAAGGACATAAAGCAGGCGATGATGTGACAGTTAAGGTTTCTTTCCCTGAAAACTACGGCGTAGAAGCTCTGGCAGGGAAAGCATCCGAATTCTCTGTACATATCAATGATGTAAAACGTAAAACGGTTCCGGTGATTGACGATGCTTTTGCAAAATCCGTCAGCCGTTATGAAACACTGGAAGAATTGAAGTCGAGCCTCAAACAGCAAATGCAGCTCCAGGCTATCCAGCAGGCAGAAGATGCTTACAACCGTGCGCTTGTTCAGCAGGCTGTCAAGAATTCCGAAGTAGATATTCCGAAGGAAATGATTGATCAGCGCATTGATGAAATCGTTCAGGAAGTAAAGCTGAATCTTGATGCCCAGGATATGAAATTTGAAGATTATCTGAAAAATATAGGCAAGACGGAAGAAGATTTCCGCCAGAGCTATGACCAGATGGCAGAAGAACAGGTTCGTGAAGGACTGATTCTCGGCGCTATTGCCGACAAAGAAAAACTGGAAGTCAATAACCAGGACCTGAATATGGAAATCATGAGCATGTCCCGCCAGTTTAATGCAGACCCGAAAGATGTGGTAAAGATTATTAAAGAAGAAAACCGTATTAATATGCTTTACACATCGGTACTCCGTAAGAAAGCGGCTGCTTTCATCTACGGTGCTGCCGTCAGAGAAGAAGCAAAAGAGGAAAAGGCTGAAAAGAAAGAAAAAGCTCCTGCAAAGGAAACCAAAAAAGAAGCCAAGAAGGAAGTAAAAAAAGAAGATAAAACCGAATGGTCTTCCATGACTGTGAAAGAATTAAAGGCTTATGCGGAAGAAAAAGGAATCGCTCTCGATTCCCGTGCCAAAAAGGCAGATATCATTGCTACCATTGAAGCGGCAGAAGCAGGCAAATAATCCTGTAAAAAGAAAAAGACAGGGACTGTAATTTCATAGTTGTGAAAATATTTACAGAGTAAAAGAGGCTCGGATATTTCCGATGCCTCTTTCTGTTCTTTTCCCAAACGTTATATTATGATACAATTAAAAAATAGATTTTAGTTGAAAGAAAGGGTGCTACTATGTCCTATGTACCGATTGTAGTCGAACAGACTTCCCACGGAGAAAGATCTTATGATATTTATTCCCGTTTATTAAAAGACAGAATTATATTCCTTGACGGTCCTGTAGATGACCATACGGCCAATGTCATTATTGCCCAACTTCTTTTCCTGGAAGCGGAAGATCCGGATAAGGATATCCATTTTTACATTAACAGCCCGGGAGGCGTTGTTACGGCCGGTCTTGCCATTTATGATACGATGCAGTATATTCGTCCGGAAGTATCGACGATTTGTATCGGTTCCTGTGCTTCTATGGCGGCAGTGCTTCTGACATCGGGGGCAAAAGGGAAACGCTATGCCCTGCCTCATTCGAGCATCATGATTCACCAGCCTCTCGGCGGAGCCCAGGGACAGGCGACAGATATTGAAATTCATGCAAAAGAAATTATCCGTCTCAGAAAAGAACTGAACGGAATTATTGCAAGCCACAGCGGACAGTCGCTGGAAACAGTCATGCAGGACACGGAAAGAGATAACTTCATGACTGCAGAAATGGCACTGAAATATGGAATTATTGATAAAATTCTCACCAGAAACGAACTCCGGGAGATTGAGAAAAAATAAGGAGGACCCTTGAACAATAAAGATGACAAGTCGGCAGTTTGCAGCTTTTGCGGACGGTCCGGCGAAGAGGTGGAAAAGCTGATTGCAGGACCGGGGGTCTACATCTGCAATGAGTGTATAGAGGTCTGCCAAAATATTCTGACAGAGGAAACGCGGCAGCAGAAAAAGAAGTCGGTACCGCATTTCGAACTTCCCACTCCGGAGGAAATCAAAGAATATATAGACCAGTATGTCATAGAACAAGACGAAGCCAAGGTGGCACTGTCGGTAGCGGTATACAACCACTACAAGCGGATTCAGTACGAGAGCGATGAAGATGATGTAGAATTACAGAAATCAAATATCATTATGCTCGGACCGACAGGGAGCGGAAAAACACTTCTTGCCCAAACACTGGCCCGTTTTCTCGATGTTCCCTTTGCTATTTCTGATGCGACGACCTTGACAGAGGCCGGTTATGTAGGCGAGGATGTAGAGAACATTTTACTCCGCTTGATTCAGGCTGCCGATTATGACCTTGAAAGAGCAGAACGGGGAATTGTCTATATTGACGAAATTGATAAGATTGCCAAAAAATCGGAAAATCCGTCCATTACCCGTGATGTATCCGGCGAGGGTGTGCAGCAGGCTTTGCTGAAAATTCTGGAAGGAACGGTAGCCAGTGTACCACCCCAGGGAGGACGGAAACATCCCAATCAGGAAATGCTCCAGATCAATACGTCCAATATTCTTTTCATTTGCGGCGGCGCTTTTGCCGGTGTTGATAAAGTTATCGCCCGGCGTACTACAAAGAGTACCATCGGATTTGGTGCGGATATTAAAAAATCGGAAGAAAAAGATGTGGCAAAAATTTTGGAAGAAGTACAACCTGAAGATTTGTTGAAGTTCGGACTTATTCCTGAATTTATCGGTCGTCTTCCTGTCATTGTGGCACTTCATCCTTTGAATGAGGACGCTTTGGTCCGTATCTTATCGGAGCCGAAAAATGCACTGATCCGCCAGTACCAGAAACTTCTCGGTATGGATCACGTGGAATTGATTTTTGAAGATGCCGCTATTCATGCCATTGCAAAGAAAGCTATCGAAAGAAATACAGGCGCCCGCGGTTTAAGAGCTATTATCGAAAAAATTATGACAAAAGTGATGTATGAGATTCCGGGAATGAAAGATGTGGAATCCTGTACCGTTACGGAAGATAATATCTTAAACGGAACACAGCCGGTACTGAAAAGAAAAAAACAAAAAAGCAGTAAAAGAAAAGCACCTTAAGGGGTGCTTTTTTGTGTGGGAAATAGAAAGATTCTTTTTGTGATATAATAATTAAATCGAAAAAATGCGAACTGATAAACAGAACGCATTCCGGTATGTTACAATAATAGGAAATGTTTCTTATCGGGACGTCCGTTTTTAAGCGGACCGGAAATATTGATAAGTAGTATAAAAACCATATATGGAGGTTTATATATGAGTGAAGTTCTTGAAGACCATGTATCCCGCAGCCTGTCATTACCGACAGTAGCTTTGCGTGATATCATTGTATTTCCCCATATGACGGTCAATCTGGATATCGGAAGAAAAGAATCTATTGAGGCTGTCCGTAAAGCCAGTCAGGACAGAAGATATTTGGCCATGATTATGCAGAAAAACGGAAGCATTGAAGAGCCGGAAGAAAATGATTTGTACCGTTACGGTACAGTCGTGAAGGTGAAGCAGATGCTCCAGCTTCCGGGCGGACTGATCCGCATACAGGCGGAAGGGATTTCCCGTGTCGCTGTGCAGCGTGTTATCAGGGAAGCGGATTGTCTTTTTGCCGAAGTGGAAGATATGAAAGAAACAGAGCCGGAAGATTCGCTCCGTGCAGAGGCTTACCGTCGTACGATGGTTAAATCTTTCTTTGAATGGATACAGAATACGAAACAAAATATTCCTGATGACCAGATGGCACAGATGAAAGCATGGGAAGAGCCGGGTTATATGGCTGATTTCATTTGCACCCAGATTCCTCTTACTTCCGCCAAAAGACAGGCTGTGCTTGAAGAAGGAGACATACAAAACCGTATTCTCATGGTGCAGCGCTACCTTGACGAGGAAATACAGATAGGCCGTCTTGAGGCAGAAATTGCAGGCTCGGTAAGAACCCGCATGGAAAAAGAGCAGCGGGATTATTACCTCCGTCAGAAAATTAAAAGTATCCATGACCGTCTCGGTGACGAAGTATCACAGGAGCAGGAGGCGGAAGAATATAAAGAGCAGTTGGCAAACAGCGGAATTCCCGAGGAATTTCATAAAAAGCTGGAAAAGGAAATCAACCATTTGGCGACGATGCCGCCGATGATGGCAGAAACCGCGGTGGCCCGTAACTATTTGGAATGGGTATTTTCTTTACCTTGGAAAAAAGAGAGCCGCGACTCCCTTGATTTGGAAAAAGCAAAAATTATGCTTGATAAAGACCATTACGGTCTGGAAAAAATCAAAGAACGGATTCTTGAATACCTTGCCGTCCGTGTGCTTGCACCGAAGGCAAAAGCACCGATTATCTGTTTTGTCGGGCCTCCCGGTGTGGGGAAAACAAGTTTTGCCCAGTCGATTGCCCATTGTCTGGAAAAACGGTTTGCCCGTATTTCTTTGGGCGGTATTCACGATGAGGCGGAAATAAGAGGCCACCGGCGGACCTATATCGGTTCCATGCCCGGCCGTTTCATCAGTGCCATTGCCCAGGCAAAAACAAAAAATCCGCTCATTCTTTTAGATGAAATAGATAAAGTCGGCTCTGATTTCCGCGGGGATCCTGCATCGGCACTTCTGGAAGCACTCGATCCGGAGCAGAATAAAACATTCCATGATAATTACATTGATATACCTTTTGATTTATCCCATGTATTTTTTGTGGCGACGGCCAACACGGTATCCACCATTCCGCCGGCACTTTTGGACCGCATGGAATTGATTGAGCTGTCCGGATATACCGATGACGAAAAGGTACAGATTGCCAAGAAATATCTGATTCCCCGTCAAAAAGAAAGAAACGGACTTAAGGACAAGGATATCCGTTTTACCGATGCACTTATACGGAAAATCATCAGAAGCTATACACGGGAGGCCGGGGTCCGTGAACTGGAACGGACAATCGGTTCGCTCTGCCGTAAAACCGGCAAGAAAATCGTATTAAAAGATGAAACCATACCGCCCCTTTCCGTAAAAAACATAGAAACCTATCTGGGACCGGTTAAGTTTTTACCGCTGTCCAAGGACCATAAGTCCTATGTGGGCCGGGTTAACGGACTTGCCTGGACGATGGCAGGCGGTGAAGTTCTCGATACGGAAGCAATCACCATTAAAGGCAAGGGAAATCTCATTCTGACGGGACAGCTCGGAGATGTGATGAAAGAATCGGCAGAAACGGCCTATACTTATATCCGAAGCCGTGCCAAAGAGCTGGGACTTACCGAGAATTTTTATGAAACTCTGGATACGCATATCCACCTTCCCGAGGGGGCTGTGCCGAAAGACGGACCGTCGGCGGGAATCACGATGGCGACTGCCATGGCTTCGGCCTATACGGGAAGAAAAGTCAGAGGCGATACGGCGATGACGGGAGAAATTACTTTGACGGGAGAAGTACTTCCTATCGGCGGTGTTAAAGAAAAAGTACTGGCAGCAAGCCAGTTCGGTATCAAACAGATATTGCTTCCCGAAAAGAATAAGCGGGATATGGAAGAAATTCCGAAATCTGTACGGGATAAAATGCACTTTATCTATGTAAAAAATGTCGATGATGTTCTGGCACATGCCTTACTGAAATAAGGAGAACAAAATGGCCGAGATTAAGGATATAAAAAAATTCCATATATTTTCTGCCGCTTATACAGGCTCGGCGGTGAAGCGCGGAGATTTCGGCGGTAAAAAAGAAATTGCTTTTATCGGCCGTTCCAATGTAGGAAAGTCATCACTCATCAATTCGCTGAGCGGAGTTCGTAAGCTTGCCCATGTGAGCCGTGAACCGGGAAAAACAAGGACAATCAATTATTACTCGATCCAGTCCCGCCGTGATGTCGGAGACGGGGAAGAGCGGCAGGATTGGTTTCTTGTCGATTTGCCGGGATACGGTTTTGCTAAAACAAGTCAGGAAAACCGTGACTCCTGGAGCGCATTCATTGATGACTATATCCGTAAATCACCTCACCTTGTGATGGTGGGACTCTTGGTCGATTTGCGCCACCCCGGTCTGCCCATCGATATGAAAGCCTGCGAATGGCTGAAAAGGACAGCACCGTCTTTGCAGATTATCGGAACAAAATGCGATAAGCTCGGGAAGAATGAGCTTAATAAAAATTTAAAGCTCCTGAGTAAATCGATGCCGGGAGAAAGAGAACCGCTACCCTATTCTTCTTTGACGGGCTTCGGGAAAGAAGAACTCCTTCTCCGCATAGAAGAAGAAATATGCAGGGAAGAATAACCGTTGCGGAAAAATTATAAGCATGAAGAAAATAAATAAAAGCTGTCGGACCTGTAGCGTACGGCAGCTTTTATTGTGCAAAAAATAAGAGCATGTGGCAAAAGAAGAAGTAATTTAATATAATAAATATAATTAAGGTGATGGAGGAATGATTTATGGAATCGTTGAGCCGTGTCTGCTCACAAAAAAATATTTTGATTTTCCTCTATCTTACGATATTTCTGCTCCCGCTTACATCAGTGGGATTATATGCAACTCTCATTCCTGCCGTTCTGTTATCGGCAGGGCATATGATTTCACAAAAGAAAACGGACATGGTATTCGGTCCGTTAAAATGGCCGGCTGCAGGATTTTTAATTTGCTCGTTTTTGTCGGTATTTTCATCGGTCGATACAGGGTTTTCTCTTTTTAATTGGCTTTTTCTTCCTTTGATGTACGCTGCTTTATATGTACTTGTTTTGTCTTATATACGGACAGAGGAAGAAAAAAAGAGAGCTCTTGCCGTTTTTTTCGCCGGTGCAGTCTGCGTCATTCTCTGGGGGTGTTTCCAGTATGCCGATATCGGTGTGATGACTCATGACCTGAATGCACAGGCCTGGGTCGATCCCGAACGGTTTCCTTTGCTGAAAAGAAGAATGTTTTCCACCTTGGAAAACCCGAATCTTTTCGGTGCGTATCTTTTGATGGTAATCAGTACGGCCGTTCCTTTTTTCTTTTTTGATGAAAACAGGAAAAGAAAAGC
>ENA-OOZG01002654-OOZG01002654.1-human-gut-metagenome-genome-assembly--contig:-NODE-2654-length-10876-cov-2.608816_pt1 | contig 10876 bp, 9 predicted proteins | sample MGYA00241706_ERZ501384 | MGnify/ENA primary metagenome ERZ501384 (study PRJEB25962, sample SAMEA2042742) | human gut metagenome | biome: human gut; feature: human-associated habitat; material: faeces... | reverse complement strand
ATGAAAAGACTGCCAAGGTGGTTGTTCCGGATTACCAGTTATCTCTTGCCATTGGTAAGGAAGGACAGAATGCAAGACTTGCTGCCAGACTGACCGGATACAAGATCGATATCAAGAGTGAGACACAGGCAAAGGATGCACCGGGCTTCCGTTATGAGGACTATGTGTACGAGGATGAAGAATATGATGAGGATGCCGAGTATGCAGATGATGAGTATCTGACAGAAGAGGGTCAGGAAGGTATGGAAGAAGTACCCTCTGAAGAATAAAGGTGGTTTGGTATGGCAAAAAAGATTCCCTTAAGACAGTGTGTGGGATGCGGAGAAATGAAAAGCAAGAAGGAAATGATGCGCGTCCTGAAAACACCGGAGGATGAAATCGTATTAGATTTGACCGGAAAGAAAAATGGAAGAGGCGCATATCTTTGTATCTCGAGAGAGTGCCTTAAAAAGGCACGGAAGAATAAAGGATTGGAACGGTCTTTCAAAATGAGTATTCCGAATGAAGTATATGACAGCCTGGAAAAGGAGTATGACGAGAATGAATGATCCTGTGCAGATGAAGAAGGTGTTGTCTTTACTGGGGCTCGCTGCGAGGGGGAGAAATCTGGTAAGCGGCGAATTCTCCACGGAGAATGCAGTAAAGGACGGGAGTGCATGTCTGGTGATCATCAGCGAAGATGCATCCGCAAACACGAAAAAGTTATTTACAGATAAATGCAGTTTTTATGAGGTTCCCATTTATACCTTAGGGACAAAGGAAATGCTTGGAAAGGCAATCGGGAAGGAAATGCGGGCATCCCTTGCGGTGACGGATCCGGGGCTTTCTGACAGCATCATGAAACATCTGCAGACAATTCAGGAATGATACAGATAGCATTTGGAGTTCATTTGGAGTGAATAAGACGGAGGTAAATAAATGTCGAAAATCAAAGTGCATGAATTAGCAAAGGAGCTGGAGAAGCAGAGCAGGGAAGTGATTGCATTTCTTCAGGAAAAAGGAATAGAAGTAAAGGCAGCACAGAGCTCTGTGGAGGAAGATGCAGCAGAAATGGTCCGTAAAGCATTCGGTGCCGCAAAAAAAGCAGATGTCAAGGCAGAGGTGAAGCCCGAAGCCAAGGCAGAAGCAAAGCCGGAAGCAAAGGAAGAAACAAAGACAGATGTGAAGCCTGAAGTGAAACCGGAGGTAAAATCAGAAGCCAAAGCAGAACCTTCCAAAGAAGTGCGGAAGGAAGCACCGAAAGCAGAGGAAAAGCAGGCAGCTCCTGTGAAAAAGAAAAAGATTATTTTTGTAAGTAATCCGCATAATAGTAATATACCGGGACAGCGTTCACAGGGTGAGCGCAGACAGGGGCAGAATAATCGCCAGGGGAATAATAATTACAATGGAAGACCGGGACAGAACAGGGAAGTTCCCCACAAGATTATTAAGCCTCTTACGGCTCCGTCCCAGATGGAGACTTCCACAAGTGATTTCAAGCAGAATTCCAGAAGAATGGATGAAGCAAGAGCCGAACTTCGTGCTTCCGAAAAGCGTGCAGCCGAAGAACGTGAACAGGCCGCCCAGAGAGCAGCAAGGTCTGAAAATCCCCGTCCGGATAACCGGGGACAGAATCGTCCGGATAACCGGAATGACAACCGTAACGATAATCGTAACGATAACCGTGGTGAAAACAGACCCGGAAACAGACCGGACAACAGAGACGGAAGGGATCAAAGAAACGATAGAAATGACAGAAATGACAGAAATCAGAGATTTGGTCAGAACAATCAGGGAGAGAGGAATAACAACCGAAGACCTGAAAACGGGAATCGCTTTAACAACCAGAATGGCAAGGGAGATTTCCGTAATAACGGCGGTGATGGGAACCGTAACCGCGGCGATTTCAATAATAACCGCGGTGAGAGAAGCAATGGAGGGCAGGACTCTCGATTTAAGCGGAATGAAAAGCCGGGTAAGAGTTTCGCTCAGGATACCCCGCCGGTTAAGGATGACAAGCGCAGAGAGGAAGAAAAGCGCAGAATCAGTCAGGAGAAGGATAAGAGATCCAAGAAGGATTTCATGTATGAAGAGGACGAAGCAGCTTTAAAGAACAAGAATAAAGCAGGACGCTTCATTAAGCCGGAGAAGAAGGCAGAGGAGCCGGCAGAAGAGCAGATCAAGGTCATCACCATTCCGGAATCCTTAACCATCAAGGATCTGGCAGATAAGATGAAGCTGCAGCCTTCCGCAATTATTAAAAAGCTGTTCCTGCAGGGACAGATCGTAACCGTAAACTCTGAAATTACCTTTGAGGATGCGGAGAACATTGCCATTGACTATGACATCATCTGTGAGAGAGAAGTTAAGGTGGATGTCATTGAAGAGCTGTTAAAGGAAGACGAAGAAAAGGAAGAGGATCTTGTGAGCAGACCGCCCGTTATCTGTGTTATGGGTCATGTTGATCATGGTAAAACCTCCCTTCTCGATGCAATCCGTAAGACCAATGTGACCGATAAGGAAGCAGGAGGTATTACCCAGCACATCGGTGCTTACACCGTAAATGTGGGCGGACAGTCCATTACGTTCCTGGATACACCGGGACATGAAGCATTTACCGCAATGCGTATGCGTGGTGCAAATTCTACCGATATTGCAATTCTGGTTGTTGCCGCAGACGATGGTGTGATGCCGCAGACCGTAGAAGCGATTAACCATGCGAAGGCAGCCGGTATTGAAATTATTGTGGCAGTTAACAAGATCGATAAGCCTGGTGCCAACATCGACCGTGTGAAACAGGAAATGACCGAATACGAACTGATCCCGGTTGACTGGGGCGGAAGCACTGAATTCGTTCCGGTATCTGCAAAAACCGGTGAGGGAATCAGTACCCTGCTTGAAACCGTACTGCTTACGGCTGAGATTATGGAATTAAAGGCGAACCCGAACCGTCGGGCGAGAGGTCTTGTCATTGAAGCAGAGCTTGACAAGGGACGCGGTCCTGTGGCTACCGTACTGGTACAGAAGGGTACCCTGCATGTGGGAGACTTTATCTCTGCAGGTGTGGCTCATGGTAAGGTAAGAGCCATGATCGATGACAAGGGACGCAGAGTCAAGGAAGCAGGACCTTCTACTCCCGTAGAGATCCTGGGTCTGTCCGATGTTCCCAGTGCCGGTGAAGTATTCCTGGCACATGATAATGATAAGACAGCAAAAGCTTATGCAGAGACCTACCTGGCACAGAATAAGGAAAAGATGCTGGAAGAGACCAAGGGCAGAATGTCTCTGGATGATCTGTTCAGTCAGATCCAGGAGGGTAATCTGAAGGAACTGAACCTGATCGTCAAGGCTGATGTACAGGGTAGCGTAGAGGCAGTAAAGCAGTCCCTGATGAAGCTGTCCAATGAAGAAGTAGTAGTAAAATGTATCCACGGCGGCGTAGGTGCCATCAATGAGTCCGACGTATCTCTGGCAAGTGCGTCCAATGCGATCATCATCGGATTCAATGTCCGTCCCGATGCGACTGCCAAGGCAACCGCAGAGAGAGAGGGCGTGGATGTACGTCTGTACAAGGTCATCTACCAGGCCATCGAAGATATCGAAGCTGCCATGAAGGGTATGCTGGATCCTGTCTATGAGGAGAAGGTGATCGGTCATGCAGAGGTTCGTCAGATCTTCAAGGCATCCGCGATCGGTAACATTGCCGGTTCCTATGTCTTAGACGGTGTCTTCCAGAGAGGCTGTAAAGTTCGTATCACCCGTGAGGGCGAGCAGATCTTCGAGGGCAACCTGGCTTCCCTGAAGAGATTCAAGGATGATGTGAAGGAAGTTAAGGCAGGATATGAGTGTGGTCTCGTATTCGAAGGCTTTGACAAGATGCAGGAGCTGGATATCGTAGAAGCCTACATCATGGTGGAGGTACCACGGTAGGGAGTTATTTTAAGAAGGAATAAGAATGAGAAAAAATAGTGTGAAAAATACCCGTGTGAACGGGGAAGTGCAGCGCGTTCTGGCAGAGATCATCCGGGGCGGTCTTAAGGACCCCCGGATCAGTCCCTGGACCAGTGTGGTCGCTGTGGAAGTGGCACCGGATTTAAAAAGCTGTAAGGCATGGATCAGTGTGCTGGGAGACGAGGAAGTCAGAAAGTCTACCCTGCAGGGCTTAAAGAGCGCCGAGGGCTTTATCCGCAGAGAACTGGCGCGTACCATCAATCTGCGCAACACTCCGGATATCACTTTTGTGATGGACCAGTCCATCGAGTATGGTGTCAACATGTCCCACAAGATCGATGAAGTCATTGCAGCGGATGAGGCACAGAAGCCGGATCATGAAGTTGTGGAAGATACGGAAGAGACAGAGGAAGGTGACGAATAATGGATTTGCGTGAAGAATGTCGTGGCGCAAAAAAGATCGGCATCAGCGGACATATTCGTCCCGACGGAGACTGCGTGGGCGTCTGTCTGTCCTTACAGATGTACCTGCGTAAACTCCTTCCCGAAGCAGAAGTTACCGTATATATACAGAAGCCTTCCGAAGAGTTTTCCTATCTGAAGGGATACGATGAGATCCAGACCGAATGTCCGGAGCAGGATCCTTTTGATGTATATTTTGCGCTTGACTGCAGCCCAGACAGACTGGGAGACGCGGAGAAATATTTCCAGAATGCGAAAAAGAAGATCAACATCGATCATCATATCAGCAATTCCGGCTGCGGTGATGTAAATCTCGTCCGGCCCGAGGTGGGCAGTGCCTGTGAGGTGCTGTATCACATCATGGATGCCGAACTCATTGACAGAGATATTGCGGAAGCATTGTACACCGGCATCATTCACGATACCGGCGTATTCCAGTATTCCAATACGACACCGGAGACATTGCAGGCAGCAGCATTTCTGATCTCTTTTGGATTTAATTTTTCTAAAATCATTGAGGAAAGCTTTTATCAGAAGACGTATCTGCAGTCGCAGATCATGGGCAGAGCCCTGATGGAGAGCATACGCTTCATGGACGGCCGCTGCATCGTGAGCATGGTGGACCGTAAGACCATGGATTTCTACAATGCAGTACCGGGAGATCTGGACGGCATAGTGAACCAGCTGCGCAATATTAAGGGAATCGACTGTGCGATCTTCATGTATGAGACCGGTGTACTGGAGTACAAGGTCAGCATGCGTTCCAATGAGAATGTTGATGTGGCGAAGGTGGCATCCTTCTTTGGAGGCGGCGGACACGTACGTGCCGCAGGCTGCACCATGGAGGGGACTTTTCATGACTGTATCAATAATTTGTCACTGCACATCGATAAGCAATTGCGGGGAGAACAGGATTAATGGACGGCATCATCAATGTATATAAGGAAGCAGGTTTTACCTCTCATGATGTGGTAGCCAAGCTTCGCGGGATCTGCCGGCAGAAAAAGATAGGGCACACAGGTACACTGGATCCACAGGCTACCGGTGTGCTCCCTGTATGTCTGGGGAGTGCTACCAGAGCATGCGAAATGCTGACGGACAGGACCAAGGAATATGTGGCAGAACTTTTACTGGGTCAGATCACAGATACCCAGGATACCACGGGAACCGTTTTGGAAGAACGGGAAGTAGCGGTGGATGAGGCACAGGTACGTGAAGTGATCGAAAGCTTTGTCGGCGGTTATGACCAGATTCCGCCTATGTATTCCGCACTGAAGGTCAACGGAAAAAAACTCTATGAGCTTGCCAGGGCAGGTAAAGAAGTGGAACGGCAGGCAAGACATGTGGATCTGCCGTCGATCGAGATCCTGGAAATAAGACTTCCGGTGGTGAAGTTCCGTGTGGAATGCTCCAAGGGAACTTACATCCGCAGTCTCTGTGCCGATATCGGCGGGAAGCTTGGCTGCGGTGGCACCATGCAGAGTCTCGTCCGCACCAGGGTCGGAGAATTCCGGCTTGCGGATGCCCTGACACTTGCACAGCTGCAGGAACTCCGGGATACGGACAGATTAGAGGAGGCACTGCTTCCCACGGACCGTATTTTTGCGGATTTTAATGCAGTACATGTAGAGGAAAAATGGCGGAAATTGATCGATAACGGGAACGCTTTTTATCCGGGACAGACCATGGAGCAGACTACTTATCCTGCGGGAGAGTGGGTGCGTGTCTACAGAGAGGATGACAGCTTTGTGGGCATTTATGCGTATGACGGGGTAAAAGAATGGTACAAGCCCATGAAAATCTTCCCAAGTAACACAGAAAGCAGGAAATAGACTTGGAAATCATTGCAGGAACAACAGACTTTTATCTGGAAAAAGATACAGCGGTAGCTATCGGCAAATTTGACGGTGTGCATTTGGGGCACAGAAGACTTTTAGAGGAAATCCTGAATAAGAAAAAGAACGGACTGGCAGCCTGTGTTTTCACTTTTGATCCCACACCGGCGGTGCTGTTCGGACTGTCGGATGGAAAAGAACTGACGACAAGAGAAGAGAAAAGGCGTCTCTTCGAACATCTGGGGATCGACATCCTGATCGAGTTCCCGCTGACAAAAGAGACTGCAGCCACAGAACCGGAGCGTTTCGTGACAGAGATTCTGGCGAAGCAGATGAATACCCGTTTTGTGGCAGCAGGTGAAGATCTGTCTTTTGGGAAAAATGGAGCAGGCAATGCAGAACTTTTAGAGAAAATGGCTCCGCATTTAGGGTTTTGTGTCCGGACCATAGAGAAGATCGAAGTGGATGGCATCGAGGTCAGCTCTACTTACATCCGCAAGCTGGTGGAAGAGGGCCGGATGGAAGAAGCGGAAAAGATGCTGGGGATGCCCTATACTCTCGTGGGATGCGTGGAACATGGCAATCATATCGGGCATACTCTGGGCTTTCCCACAGTAAATCTTCTGCCGCCCGCAGGTAAGCTCCTGCCGCCCAACGGTGTCTATTATGCGGTAGTCCGTTATAATGGGAAGGTCTACAAAGCCATCAGCAATGTAGGGACCAAGCCGACGGTTTCTTCCGAAAAAGTGATGGGAGTGGAATCTTATCTATATGATTTCGCCCAGGATATTTACGGTCAGGAGATTGAAGTGGCACTGAAAAGCTTCCGGCGTCCGGAACGCAGATTCGGATCCTTGGAAGAGCTTAAGAAACAGCTGGACCGGGATATTGCGGATGGGCGAAACGCGTAAATTGAGTAAAAAAATGTAAAGAAACGTAAAAGAAAAGTAAAATATCCATTGCAAGTTTTTATTCTATCTCGTAAAATATATTTTGGATTGTTTATAGTTAGATTAAATTTGAAAATAATTATTTTGGTTTTTCGTAAGAGAATCAAGAGAGATTGAGGGATTAAAAATGAGCTTTGGAACAATATTGACAATGGCTGGAGGTCTGGGACTGTTTTTATTCGGAATGGAACTGATGAGTGATTCCATTGAGAAGGTAGCAGGAGCCAGACTTCGTCGTATTCTGGAGATTTTTACCACGAACCGTTTCATGGGGATGATCGTAGGTATTATTTTCACCGGTATCATCCAGTCTTCCTCCGCATGTACGGTTATGGTCGTCAGCTTTGTTAACTCCGGTCTGATGAATCTGTATCAGGCAGCGGGAGTCATCCTCGGTGCCAATATCGGTACTACCATCACCTCACAGCTGGTATCATTTAATCTGTCCAAGATAGCACCGTTAATTCTGTTAGTCGGTGTTGTCGTGATGATGTTTACGAAGAAAGAAAAAGTCCGTAAAGTAGCGGAAGTAGTTGTAGGCTTCGGTATTCTGTTCGTGGGACTGAGCACCATGTCCCAGGCAATGGCCAACATGAAAAATGAGCCGCAGGTAGTAAATCTGCTGATGTCTCTGAAGAATCCGTTCTTAGCCACCTTGATGGGATTTGCCCTGACTGCGATTATTCAGAGCTCATCCGTAACGGTCAGTATCGTACTGTTGCTCGCCAATCAGGATCTGCTGCCGTTACCGATCACACTTTACATTATCTTAGGATGTAATATCGGTGCCTGTGCTACCGCAATGTTAGCTTCTATGACCGGTAAAAAGGATGCGAAGAGAGCTGCACTGATCCATCTGCTGTTCAATATCATTGGTACGGTTATTATCTACATTGCTCTGTTCGTGGCAGGCGATCAGATCGTGGAACTGATCAAGTCTATCTCCGCGGACAACGGCCGGTTCGTGGCAAATGCGCATACGCTGATCAAGATCGCACAGGTAATTATGCTGTTCCCGTTCACCGGCTGGCTGGTAAAGATGACCTACCTGATCGTACCCGGCGAAGATCAGAAGGTTGGTTACAGAGAGAGCTATCAGTTAAAATACATCGGCGACAAAGTGGTGTTCAACCCCGCTACCGCAGTGGTAGAGGTTGTCAAGGAGCTGGAGCGTATGGCTTCTCTGGCGGAGGAGAACTTAAACCGTGCCATGAATGCCCTGATCACATTGGATGAAGAAGACATTGAGGAAGTCTACGAGGTAGAGAAAAATATCAACTTCCTGAATCATGCCATTACGGATTATCTGGTGAAGATCAACCAGACGACACTGCCCATCGAAGACCTGAACAGTCTGGGTGCTCTGTTCCATGTGGTGAATGATATCGAGCGTATCGGTGACCATGCGGAGAATGTAGCGGATGCCGCAAGACAGCGTAAGGAAGAAGGAGTATCCATCAGCAAGGAAGCCCAGAAGGAACTGGGAGACATGCTGGAGATGGTCAATAAGATCATCCGTTATGCCGTAGAAATGTTTGCCAAGAGCGATGAGACCCACATGCAGGAGATCATCACTTTAGAGGATCAGGTAGATGAAAAGGAACGCGAACTGCAGAAGAAGCATGTAGAGCGTCTTACCAAGGGAGAATGTTCTCCCGAAGCCGGTATGATCTTCTCGGATATTGTATCCGGTCTGGAGAGAGTTGCAGACCATGCGACCAACATTGCATTTGCCATTACTACCGAAGAGGAAATGGACGAAGGCAAGACCAATTAAAAACAAGAATGAGCTGTAAGATGAGAACCATGCAAAGTATAATGCTTTGCGTGGCTTTCTTTTTTCGACACTTAAGACGATACGATTGACAAAGCAGAGAAAACAGTAGTATTTTGTAACAGAAATACTATCGGAAGTTGTGAGGATACAAATACATGAAGATCTATTTGGTAAGACACGGTGAGACGGACTGGAATCAGGCGGGACTTTTGCAGGGGCAGACGGATATTGCGCTTAATGCCCAGGGATTGGAGCAGGCCCACGATGCGGCGGAGCGGTTAAAGAAGGTTCCGTTTGAAATTGCATTTTGTTCACCATTGATCCGGGCGAAGCGCACGGCAGAGATCATCATAGGCGACCGGAAGATCACCCTTACCACAGACGAAAGACTCAGAGAACTGAATTTCGGACCCTGGGAAGGCGTGGATATCCGGACCATCAAGGATGCTGCCAGCCAGCCTTTTACCAACCCGGGCAGCTACATTCCCCCCGCGGGAGCGGAGAGTTTTGCACAACTGTATAAAAGAAGCGGCGAATTCGTAGATCAGGTATTGCTGCCATTAGAAGGTACATATGAGACTGTGTTGGTGGTGGCTCACGGAGGAGTGAACCGCAGTATTCTGAATCCTGTTCTGAATATTCCTGTCGATGATTTCTGGCGGGTGCATATGGGCAACTGTGCTACTGCGATTTTCGACTGTACAGATGGAAAACTGTCCATGCTGGAATATACGGATAGCAAGAGTGCCAATGCGAAGAGCAAGCTGCTGTGAAGGGTTTGCTGAAATTTTAGGCGTGTTGGCTTGACAGACAGAGATTTTTTCCCTATAATACGCACTGGAACAAAGTAAATCTCGATTACAAAACCCGTAAGGGCAGTGGATTTTTCAAGATTTTGATCTTATTTTCGCCACACAGCAGAAATGTTGTGTGGCGTTTGTTGTATAAGGAGCAGAAAATGAACCAGACTTATATGAAAGAAAAGAAAATATTTCCCCTTGTGATGTCCATGGCACTTCCCATGATGCTTTCCATGGCATTCAATTCCCTCTATAACATTGTGGACAGCTATTTCGTGGCGAAACTCAGTGAGGATGCCATGACAGCACTTTCCCTGGTCTATCCGGCACAGAACCTGCTGACTGCTGTGGCGGTGGGCTTCGGCGTGGGTGTTAATGCCATGATTTCCTTCTATCTGGGAGCACAAAATCAGGGAAAAGCGGATAAGACGGCAACCCAGGGCATGGTGCTGGGCGTATTGCACGGTGTGCTGCTCATGGTCCTGTTCCTCTGCGGAATGAACTTATTTTTGGGAATGTTTACGAAGAGTGATACGGTGCGGGCACTGGGCATGGAATATTCCAATGTCGTGTTCCTGTTTTCTGCCATTGTGACCGGAGGCATCACACTGGAGAAAATATTCCAGGCGGTAGGCCGGATGCGGGCTACCATGGTCAGCATGATCGCCGGATTTGTAACGAATATTGTACTGGATCCGCTGTTGATCTTCGGCATCGGACCTTTTCCACGGATGGAGATCGCCGGAGCGGCGCTTGCCACCGGCATCGGACAGGTGATCACATTACTGGTATATCTCATCTATTATGTGGCGGATCCTCTGCCGGTGAAGCTTCATAAAAAATATCTGCGCCCGGAAGGGGAGATCTGCGGCAAGACTTATGGTATCGGTATCCCGGCGACCCTGAATATGGCCCTGCCTTCTCTGTTGATCTCCGCGTTGAACAGCATTCTGGCAGCATATTCCCAGGGGTATGTGCTGGTGCTGGGTGTTTATTATAAGTTACAGACCTTTATTTACCTGCCTTCCAACGGTATCATTCAGGGCATCCGCCCCTTGATCGGCTACAATTATGGTGCAGGAGAGAGAAAGCGTGTGGAGCAGATCTACCGTCTGACATTGG
>ENA-OOZG01002651-OOZG01002651.1-human-gut-metagenome-genome-assembly--contig:-NODE-2651-length-10883-cov-1.579054_pt1 | contig 10883 bp, 12 predicted proteins | sample MGYA00241706_ERZ501384 | MGnify/ENA primary metagenome ERZ501384 (study PRJEB25962, sample SAMEA2042742) | human gut metagenome | biome: human gut; feature: human-associated habitat; material: faeces... | reverse complement strand
GCTGAAAATGGATATCACCACGACCCCTTATATATGAATTAGACGTACTCCCTCAAAATGAGGGAGATACGCTTAATTTATGGGGTATTGCAAAAGTTCCTGACTTGCAAAAAATCAGGGGCATTAGAACATAAGTATTTGAGGAAGGAAATTCCTAAGGAGGTGTACAATGTTAAAAGAAAATTTACCAGTAATGGCTAGCAGTGAGTATGATAAAGGAAATCTGTGTTTCGCAGACGGTACCCACAGAGACGCCACAAGCCATTACATTCTGGCTATCAAGAATTATTTGCAATACGCATACAGGAAGCTGGATGACAAAAACAAATTACCTGTTACATTTGGGGAGCTGTGGAGCAAAGTTGGAGATGGATTCCCTGTGAAGATTTCAAGGGAGATGATTTCTAAACTGGATACAATCAGCAGCAGAGATTCTTCTGAGGCAACGCCTGAGGATGCAGTGGAGATTAAACAGCTTGCCACTTCTATTTATTTGCGGTACGCGAAACCTGATGGAAGCTTAGAGGGTTCGATTGAGGGACAGTACGCTTCTGGGTGCTGTGCTCTGGAGAACGGTGATTATTGTTCTGCCATAAAATGGTTCGTCAGCACAATTCACTGGTACATGCAGATTATTGCGGGTGAACGCGGCAATCTAGTGGAACTTTGGAAGAAACTTCCGCCTCGAGCCAAAGCTATTATCTCTGAAGAGAAAGTTGTGTGGTGCGAGAACTTCAAACCGGAACAAGCGTCTAAAGAAACTGCACGCGAGCTCGATAAAGTTGTGGAGAGGTTTTTAGAATACACACATGGGAATTACGGCGAGGAGTCAGATGTTGACAGGCTTAGAAAGTTAGTTCCGCCTTCAGTTGCAGAATCTTATACAGATGAAGAGCTGCTCGAGAATTTTGGAAATTTATTATAAGGAGAGAGCATATGGACAGGTACGCTACACTTAAAAGAGGAAACAGTTGCCGCTGGTATGTAAATCAGGCACACAGAGAAGCAAGCACTAGGCAGATGCGTCGTGCTACGGCACAAGCTTATGCTATAGATTCTTATTTAAGGGTCGCTCTGTATGATAATGGAGTACTGGAGTGTGATAACTTACCTGAGCAGTGTAAGACGTTAGCTTCATTCGAGACACTTGATAATGAGAAGTGGAGAAAGATAATGTTTCCAGAGAAGCTTGAACTTGTGGATAACACGATGCGTATAATTGAAAATTGGTATATGCAAGTATTAACTTACATGTGTTCTCGCGGCTATGACTTGGAAGATGGGTATGGTCCGTTGTCAGTCCCACATCCGGTGTCTGGGGAAGCCGTATGTGAATGTTTCCAGGCGCTGTCTAGAAGAATTTCACAAGCATATGGATATGAAGAGATTGTGGACGCCTATCCGTTTCTCGTGCATGATTTTTATTTAATATCGGCGAAGGATGACTACAAAGGCCATGTAGCCAGGAAGGCGCGAACAGACGAAGAAGCGAGTACTTCTCTCTGTTCTCATGTGGCTAAGTTTATATTAGGAGTTCTTCCTGAACTCATGAAGGAGCATAGGCAGCCAGAACAGGAATTCTTAAAGACAATTACAAGAAAAGAGTTAGAGGATTTCGCGCGGAAAACGAGAACCGGCACTTATGATGATTACTACAGACTTAGGCTTGTAGATGATAACCTCGTTAAGCATATTTATGGAAGAAGGGTATACCCAGTATAGGTGAAATTGCAGTATGAAGTTATTATTTGAAAGTGATATCGATTTGAGAAAGATATCCAGAAGTGGGCAGTGTTTTAGGTTGAACTCTCAAGGAAGCGTTTATACCTATGGAGACACTGTAATTACTCAGGAGGGTTCCAGAATTTTGAATTGTTCAAAATACACTGGAGTATTTTATGATAACGTGGATTATGGATATGTGGAGTCTGTAATGATGAGTCACAGCTCAGTAATGTCTGTAATTGCGAAATACGGACACGGATTGCGGATAATGCGTCAGCCAACATTTGAGATGATATTAACCTCAATTCTTACGCAAAGGAGTGCAGTATCAAGAACGACAGCAATAGTCAATCACTTATGTGGGGAGTTTGGTGGAAACTTTCCAACTAGGGAGCAGTTGTTGGATTTCGATTGGAACTCTCTACATGTGGGATATAGGGAGCCATATCTGAGAAATGCAACTCTTGTGTGTGACGAGCATTATATTGCTAATTTACGAGACACAAAAGACACAAGTAAGGTAATAGACGAGTTGCAGAAGTTGGAAGGAGTGGGACCGAAAGTAGCAAATTGTATAGCACTGTTTGGGTTGGAAAGATATGACGCCTTTCCAATAGATACGTGGATTTGGAAGTTTATTCAGAAGTATTTTAACGGAAATTTCGAAACGACTAGATTTCGAGATATACGAGGGGTTGTCCAGCAGTACATATTTTATTTCATGTGGGAAACGAGAGGTGCGCTATGACGATATCTTATGAAGAGATTGTGGAGAAGTGGAAGTCAAGAGACAAGTCAAAAGATGTATTTGCTGGGCATTTCCTGAATGTCCTTGTTACAGAGTTAAGTGGGATAGAGAATATCAACATCTCTTATAATCAGACAAAGGAGTTGTTTGCTTCTGAGTATGTGAGAAATTATTCCGGTGATTTAAGGGATTTGTACTCTGTACAAAACAATAGGTATCTGGCTCAATACTTGAACGGTCAGTTACGAGAAGGAACAAAGATTACTCCTGGCTTCATAAAGAAAGTTCATGGGATTCTCATGAAAGCTTCTATCGATAATCACAGATACAACGACAACCACGAGAGGCCGGGAGAGTATAAGAAACATGATTACGGAGTAGGGAGATACGATGCTGGAGTTTTACCAGAGGATGTGGATGAATACATTACGGACTTGTGCGAATTGTTAGAAGAGAAATCAACCAGTGACCCGCTTCGATTAGGAGCTGTTTTTCACTGCTCTTTCGAGTATATACATCCGTTTGCCGATGGAAATGGCAGAACAGGTAGGTGGCTCTTAAACTACTTATTAGTGCTTAAAGACCATCCTCCGGTATTAATTCGAACTGCAGATAGGGAAGAGTATTACAAAGCACTTGAGCAGTTCGATGTATCTGAGAATGTAAAGCCAATGTATGATTTCTTGAGAGAGTGCGTAGTTAAATCCTACCCGTCTTATTCCTATTTACTTGGAGATAGAACTTACGAGAAAATTGAAAAGTTGTGGAAAGAACTTCCTCCATCCTTAAAGCAGAACTATACCGGAGATAAGGAAACTCTACTTAGGGAATTAGGAATGTTGGAATAGGAGAGCGTCTACGGCTTATATAGTTAGGAGGTGATTATTTACGTGTTATAAGCAACAACTGTTCAGTTATATTCATTATGCAGAGAATGATTGCAGAGTAGCGGAGTTACTGAGAAAGAACAAAGTTAGTTTGTTTTCACAAATGGAGCATTATATTTCTGCGACAGAGAAATTCTTAAAGCAGATAGTGTATGATATCGAGGGTCCGGAGTCAGACATACTTTACACTCACAACATTGCTAAGATATTTGTATGGTTGACAGGGATTATCGATTTGCCAGTAAAGAAGTCTGAGATGTACTGGATGACGAGTTTCTATCACGATAGCAGATACCCACTACATCCAGGGACAATAGTCACTACAGATGATAGAGACCACGCTCGAGATTTGTGTTTTATGATAAAGCGTTTTGTTCTTGAGAGTGGTTATGGGACTGGCATAGAGTATGTGGACACGAGGTATAAAAAGAAAGGAGCTTAGTCATTATATTGAAAAACGAAAGGACGGTGACTTGATTTTATGGAACAAGCAGTAAAAGAAGTAAGAGGACAGATTATGTTGTACGAGTATGCATTCGCCGTACAGATGGCGTGTGAGTTCGCTAGAACACTTTCGGGAAGTGTTCCCGAAGAACTACAGGAATTAAACAGGAAAAACAAAGAAGATATTACGAGAGAAGATGCTGAGAAAGCAGTCAAAGTATTGGAGAAACTGAATGTGGACGGATGTAACACTTCCGTTCAGTGATGGAGTAGTTCAAGAGATACGCGATGTCGTGAACCTCATCATCGGCAAAGTCGATGGAGTACTTGGAGTTATTTTTATTTGGGAGTGCGGCTCGAGGTGACTACAATCTTTACAGCGCCATAGACTTTGCGGTAATAACAAAATCCCCAGTAGATTACGCTACACGTTGTGATGTGGCTACTGATATTGCTGACTATGGAGACGACGTAGTATTCTATACAATAGGTACGTTCGTGCGAAGTAAATCATGGTTAGCTCAAAATATAAGTAGAGACGGGGTAATGTTGTGGAAGAATTATTGACAAGGAATTATTACAACACTTTGTAGATTTAAGGAGTGATGTTATGATTACAGGTATATTGGAGAAGACCCCATATTTGCAGGGATTGGAGAACCTGTTCTTCAAATACGGAATCAGAGAAGTTTATAGCTTCAATGCTTTTGATGGTACTAAGTCTGAGGGAATATCGTTCATAGCAGTTACAGACAGGACGGACTTTAGTGAGTTGGATAAATACGTAGACCCAGTAGATTACGACAAACCATATTGTACGGAACAGATATCTGGATTCGTTGCAGATAAACCTTGGGATATCCATTACGGAGATTTAGTTTACAAAGATGGAGTATTCTTTAAAACTAACGGGAATATGGCTACTCAGAATTATTATCGGGAGGTATACAAGAATGCCGACAAGGGATGATATAACGGAGTTAGACTTGGAGAGGATAAGAGCGTTGTTAATAGATATTCTATCAAGCGATAAGTACTGCGCTTTATTCAAATTACAGGAAGTATATGAGTTAGGCATAGTTCTTATCTCAGCGCAGGGAGGATATAAGTATGTATCCGATACATACTGTAAGAGTGTAGTAGATGGGTGCAACTTCTCGTTAATGCGAGAAACAGTACAAGCCATAACTTATACAACAACGACCTAGTGTATAGGGATGTTACGAGGCTAGTAGAGTCTGTAGTGTTCAAACAGATTGCTCAGTTAGTACAGATAAATTGGACTTTACTTGATAAGTTAATTAGCGACTTACTGATATATGTAAATGAATAGGAGGAAACAACTATGAAAAAATATGCAACAATTTGGTTGGCAACCGCAATCGCAACAATCATGTCCATGCCTGGCTACGCAGCCACAACATGGCTCGTAGACCCCGCAGGATACGAGAATGGCGTGAATAACTGGGATTGGAGGCTTGCGGAAAATATCGCTCAGTTTGAGAAGTTCGCAAACGATAATCTTGCGACGGTCAATGCGGCTGGAAGCGATACGGAAAAAGTAAGGGTAGCCGCAACTCTGATTTCGGATTATCTGTCCCACGATGACAAGTATACCAACCTCAACGTGAACTATGTCATGAGAGACCATAAGGGAGTTTGCGACCATTACTCATATCTCATGCAGGCGCTCATGGGCAAGGCTGGTCTCACTTGCTATTTCGTGGCAGGCGGAGCTGGAACAGGAGCAAATGCAGGCGCACACGGCTGGAATATCGTATATATCGATGGAACTCCCAAGTGGGTAGATGTGACATGGTACGACACTTCAGAGAGAATTGAGACCTATCTTATCAGCGATACCCTCTGGACAGACCACAGAGTAGACAACGGTCAGACAGGAATGACCGCCGCTGATTATGTAGCCAGCCATCAGAACGCCCTCAGAACAGACAACTACAAGATTTTCTCTAATGGAGGTATCTTCACTGAGGACGGAGGAGAAACAGTAGATACGACTAAAGTTCCTGTCGGTACTACAGCAATTACAGGCATTTCTGGACAGATTATTTATGTCGATGAAAACGACTGGAATGGGTTTGTCGCAGGTACAATTTCTGAAGAACAAATGGTAGCTAAATATCCTGGATTTTAATGCTTAAACGAATAATCAGTTTTATGCTGTGTGCGTTACTGATATTTCAAATACCAGTAACAGCGTACGCAGACTCACCAGGTGTTACGAACGGAGTAGGAAATGTACCATACCAACCTGGAAGTAGTAACTGGAACCCGACAGGCTCTACGTGGAATGACTGGGGATTTCGTATTACATTGACAGAAGCATCTCCAATAAACGAGGCTGGGATATCCAAGTTAGAGGGAGAGTATACTAACGAAGATATCAATAAGCAACGTACCGATATAATGAATATTAACAGTACTCGATATTGGGAGTCTGGAGATTTCGGTATTTATATTTGGGGCAACAGACGTTCTCTGAACGATATTCGTCCTGGTTATGGAGTGGCTTCTACACAGCCTGGAGATACGTTTGAACTGGGTGGAACTCTCAGACAAATGCAAGCTGGAACGGTTACATACGAGGATAACCTGCTTGGATATATGTGTTGGAGTGGAATACCCGATGTAACGGTTTGGCCTGAAGGAACTTCATTTAATGAAGAGCTTTACAATATAATTGTCAAGGGAAATGCTAATTATGCAAATGGCGATGATTGGCTATATGACATTCGTCAGAAGTATTTAGCGGCTGGTGGCAAGAATGACAATGAGCAGAGAATGCTCAGAATGATAAGTGACGGTACTAATACTGCGACCAATCTTAGAGCCTTTACTTGGGACTCTGCCGATTGGCCAAGCTCTACTACTCAACAGAGAGTGCATTGGTCTTTTGTTGGCTATATAACTACTCTTATCCAATTAGCGTGGTTTGCTGATGATACAGATAATACAAAAACCTATGAGGCTTTCAGAGATAGGATTTGGAGCTGGGTAACATCTGGGTATGCCGCGGAGTCTACACCAATTCTAATGATAGAAGCATGTAGCTCTGTTTCTGTAAATGGAGGGCCTAACCCGATAGACCCGTCAAATGTTATGCTGGTTACTCTTCCTTATCAGCTAAATGAAGAATATGGAACGGACAGCTCTCCTGTGTTTTTCTCTCAGTGGCCTGATGGGGTGAACACAACAGAAGCCGCAGTAGCGTATGTAGCAGGAACTAAGACATTGGCGTCTGGAGGTACTGGACGCTTGGCACAAGGATTAGGTTACGCCTATGCCGGAGGAAGAAAGCAGACACGGTACGAGGACAGAGCGTTCTATACAAAGTTCAGTCCTATGGACGGAAATCCTGCAATATATGGATATATCTTAGGTTACCCATACTATGTAGATAATCCGACGGGAGGGCCGATACCACCTGGAAAAACAACTGCAAAAGGAACCTTCACATGGGATTTAACTCCAAAAGGTATCATAGACAAAACACCAGCGGAAGAGATTAACGAGTCCTCGACGATATATAATCTCAATGTTTCCCAAAATGGACACAACTCAAATAACTATGCAGACTGGGAAAAATGGATACTCAGTGACGGAAAGGATTGCAACAAAATCCGTTTCAACATATACCATGTCTCGGAAGCCTTGAACAAAGACGTCCCTGCCACCGACTACACCTACGGCCAAGTCAAGGCAAAGGGCAAGAAAGTCCACGAAGCCGTCGACCGCGTCACTCCATCAGAAGGATATATTGGGAATGTCCCGACCCTCGGTACAGTAATGAACGGAGAAGAGGTTGAGAACGTAAGCGACCAAGCACTCCTTGACATTCTCAAGAACGGCACGGGCCTCACCTACACCGAAACCATAGCAGGCCCCATCAAAGACCAAGGCATCCGCGTTTCCTACGAAATCTACATCGACATTATGGTCGACTGCGACAGCAACAAGTGGGAGCCTCTTGGTAATGACCAGGTGGAATATGTAGAGTATCGTTCCACTCCTGGAGTTTATTCATGGAGGTCAGATACTCCTGATGGATATGCTGAAATCAAATGTGGATACTTCGACCACGATGAGTACTCGGAACCGTATGAGGCTATGTCCGGCTCACCTACGACGGAGAACTTATACTTTGTATCAGGCGGACAGGAATTCGTAGCACAGATTACGTATGAGTATACGACAGATAAAGATACAATTCGTAACTTTGAACAGAAGTATTCCGCAACAAATTGCGAAGGGTACTGGACTCCTTGTACAAAGACATTCACGGATGCAACCACAGAAGAAGTACAATCTTGGCTTAATACGTGGACAGGAAGTCCTCATACATCCGGAGAGTTCATAAATTCTAAAGTATGTACACAATGTGGAACAGTACACCAGAATGGCACTGGTTCAGAAGCGATAATCAGCACCTCTATCACTGGAGGAGTTGGTGGTGATGAACCTACACCAGGGGCATACTACACTGAAATCTCATTATACGCTACACACTGGGATTGGTCTGGTTGTGAAGAAGAAACAGATGATGAAACGGGAGAAGTAATTTGTCCGGGCGGAGACCCCGCTCCTGATTCAGTATCCGGAACAGCACCACACGCAGAGAAAGAGAGAGCAACTCGTTGGTCCGGAACAGTTAAATCTTATCATACAGACTGGAATAATAATTCACAGCATCAGCAGAACCAAGCATCCATCAAGTGGCAGCAAGAGTATAAGGACATGAACTACGCTGCTATTAAGGATGTTCATGTTTGGAGACTGGAGAAGGCTCGCGTAGAGGGAATCTCACAGCTTACGTTCGAATCCGATGATGCGATTGTTGCTGAGGCAGATGAACTCGCGAATGCTATCTTCAATGTGGCAGAAGCGGATACTGCGAAGGAAGGACGCATGTATTACATACTGCATCCTGAGAATGCAGATGACTTCGTATTTAGGCAAACTATTCCTACACGAGGTTGCTGTCACTGCTTTAATCATAATGCGGCTGAGGATATGATAGCATCAGCAGAGAACCCTAACAATATGTTCGAGGAAGCTTGGTGTGTTAGCGACTACCTTATTCTTGAGGGAATTCGAGATACCACATCTCTGCTATATTATCAGTACGAAACACTTAACGATACAATACCGATTCTTACTATTAAGGTATCCGGAGACAGGACGGATAACGGTTACACAATAACAACTTCTACAGTTTCAGACGATGGGAAGACTACGACGAATACTGAGGAGTTCCGGGGCTATGACCAGAGGGGACAGGTATTCCAGTCACAGGAAATTTCATACAACACGTTGGCAAATGCTGATTATGGAACTGAAGAAAAGATATGTCAGAATTATGAGACGTGGTATGGAGGCGATGTAGATTCCGACGACTTAGACTGGGGAGGATACAATGGTACAGGTGGAAAGTCGCAAGGAACAGAGCACGCATTTGATGCACCAGATGAAGTAGATAAGTATAAAGGAAAAGCTGGTAAGAATAACTGGAACGGAACTGGCGATAAGAAGATATTCAAGACTGGATATCAGCATAGGAATCAGGGAGAAGTTAATGGTTATTCTACAGACAGTCCTCAGCGGATGGCAAACAATGATTCTCCGTTTGTACTTAGCTACAACGATATAGATGTGCACGATGTGAAGGTTCACAACGGAAGATACTCTTTCGATAACTCCACAATCTTCTACCATAATATCATCAGCTATAGTGCTACGGGTGGAACTGGTACAGGAAATCCGATGGAGTCTGAAGAGGTTGACCCCGTATATGGAGAGCCTGGATTTACACGAGATACGGATTATTCAAATAAGAGTAACGGTATAAACGACATTGTAATACACAATCCAGTATCTGCACAATATGCAGTACTCGAGCCGTTACCTGATGAGCTTGACCAGCGAACGAGTGAAAATACAATACTTGACCAGCTTAATGAGGACACTCAGACATGTCCTGGAAAAGCGAACGCTTGTAAGTATGCTCATTTGAACTGTCAGTACGATGGACAGCGATACCATGACGAAGATTGTTATGTTGAGGTGCGTGGTACAGGCTTAGCTTCAATTCCAGTTAAGGGAGAGGCTACAGTAGTGATGAAGCCTGTAACCGTATATGAAACCCAAAAGGGAGATATTAGTTACGGGTATACTGGAGGCGCTCAGTCCTTTACAGCTCCTGCCGATGGTACATATACACTTGAAGCTTGGGGAGCACAAGGAGGAAATGGTAATTCCAGTACAGGTGGAAAAGGCGGATATGCCAAAGGAAATATTACCCTCAAGAAAGGACAGACACTCTACATCTATGTAGGTCAGGCAGGTTCCAAACCTACAGGAGGGTGGAATGGCGGAGGTTCAGCATACAACACTTCTCTCGGAGGAGGAGGTGGTGGCGGCGCTACTTTCATCTCTACGGAGAACAAGGGAATCTCTTCTGGAAGTTCAATAAGATATAGCGGTTCAGATACCGGATGGAAATGCACGGATGGACAATTCCACGCTGTAGTGTTTGACCCAGGAAACACCGGTTCATTTACATTATATTCAAATCATAAGTACGAGCTTCGTATTCATGAGAGTGGATGTACGTATGGAAAATCTTCTTATGTAAGCAATGGATGGTTCCACTTGTACGATGTAACATCTGGAGATTGTTTGAGTTGCTCACATAGTTGTGGATTTCGCTCTTCTCCAAGATACACATTAAACTTAAATGCTAATCCAATAAACCAGCAAGGCACAGCAGGATTCATAACCAATAATGGAATTAAGATTGTTGGTGGTGGAGGTGGCGGAGGTTCCCATACCGCTAACGGACAGGCCGGAGGTTCGAGTACTTCCAGCTCTATTGGAAGTATGGCCGGAGGTTCAGTATCTGGCTCTAACCATGGAGGTGGTGGAGGAGCCGGAGCTGTCGGAGGTTCCGCAGGTTCTGGATGCTCTGGATACGGGTACGGAGGCACCAACTACGTAGCTGGACTCTCAAGTACATCCTCGCAAGCAGGCGTACAGTCTGGAAATGGTAAAGCTAGAATCTC
>ENA-OOZG01002635-OOZG01002635.1-human-gut-metagenome-genome-assembly--contig:-NODE-2635-length-10963-cov-5.135955_pt1 | contig 10963 bp, 8 predicted proteins | sample MGYA00241706_ERZ501384 | MGnify/ENA primary metagenome ERZ501384 (study PRJEB25962, sample SAMEA2042742) | human gut metagenome | biome: human gut; feature: human-associated habitat; material: faeces... | reverse complement strand
TGTGCAGAAGAGAATTCCACTGTATAAATGGATGGTAGAATTAAACTTTGCAATTTTCATCATAAAGGAAAGCAGGACAGCTGCTTTACATTATTCAGACCGTGTGATATACTATATAAAATTCGACAATTGTCACGGATATCTGATGACAGGCGTTTGTCAGGAGTTTTGTATACAGAGAATACAAACTGCGCGTTGGCGGGATATTGCCGATGCGCAGTCTTTTTTAGTGATGCAGTTGAGGAGAGAAACAGGTATATGGGGATAGCTCGGAAAAAAAAGAAGAAAACATTGAAGGCAAAAATGCTTGGCATATTGACGATGTGTGCGATGACAAGCCTTCTGGCTGCGGTAATTGTATCCTATATGGAACTGAGAATGATACAGAATGACAGTATAGAGGATAACATGAAAATGTATCTGGATCAGATTACGAAGAATACGGATGAAGCCTATTATGATATGATCAGTATTGTGAACTATATGGGACCGGGCGGTCTGATCGGAAACGTAACGGACAGTTATCTTGATGCTGTGGATAATTTTGACAGGTTTGTTGAACAGAGATCCCTTAGACAAGAACTTTCGGGATTAGGATATGTCAACACAAAACTGGTAGGCGCTACCTATTATGACAAGGAAGAGAAAAAGGAACTTATCAGCGGTATGAATGTCAGAACACTGGACGGAAGACAGAACGCATTGCCTAAGGTTGTGAAGTGTGCGGGAAATGTTATGCAGGCAGCCCATGCGTCTTTTCTTGGGAGTAGTGAGAAAACAGTTTTTTCCGTCATGAGGGAAGTAGTTTTTGGCAATGGGAAAAAACTGGAAATCTACGCAGAAATAGAGGCTGATATGAAGACCCCGGAAGAAATAAATAAGGAAGGATATCCCTACACTTATATTCAGACGGATGAGAGAGGGGTTGCACAATACAGCGTAAATCCTGTCATTATACATGGACAGAAACTGTTTTCTGCATCACTCTCAAAGGGGGAGTATGAAGTCCAGACGAGAGAGGGCTATAAGATCATGGCATACCGGAGTCAGATTGGATACATTAATGCAGTGGCACTGCCGGACAATATATATCACAAGAAGAGTAACCAGTGGAGAATGATGATGACACTCATCATAGTTGTAACGTTTCTGCTCTTTTCCATGTCTGTCCTCTATCTTTATCGTATGATCTGCCGACCACTGAGTCAATTCCGCAGACAGATGGTGCAGATTGGGGATGGCACTCTTCAGGCAGTACATGAAGAGTCGGACATTGCAGAGTTTGACAGCCTGATGAGGGAAGTAGAACAGATGAAGAGACAGATTGAGAATCTTATCAGCAATATGGTAGAAAAGGAAAAAAGCATACAGAAGATAGAGTTTGAGAAACTTCTCTATCAAATTAATCCTCATTTCCTTCTCAATACACTGAATTCGATTCAGTGGATGGCACAAATGAGTCACCAAAGAGAGATCAGTGAGTTTGTACAGAGGCTAAAGAAGCTTCTTTCCTATAATCTGGGCAAAGAAGGCCGCCAGACAACGTTGCGGATGGAGTTGGAGATTGTAAAGGAATATATTGCACTTCAGCAGATGCGGTATGATTTTATTATTGAGATGAATATAGAAGATGGCAGTTATCTTGACCAGCCAACGGTCCGTATGCTTTTTCAGCCACTTGTGGAGAACGCGATCCGCTATGGTCTTGGGGATGATGAGAAGATCAGCATCCAGGTGTTTGAAGATGTGGCAAGGCATTTTGCTGTTGTAACTATCTCTGACAGCGGAAAGGGACTGAATCAGGAGGAGATTGATGAGATCAACCAGCCGTTTGATTATGACTGGGAATACTGGAAGAATGAGAACAGAGGTATCGGACTGCGCTACGTCAAGGCTATGCTGGAATCATTTTATGATGGACAGACGAGTTTGTTTGTAAACAGCAAAAAAGGGTTCGGAACCAAAATTACGATCCTTCTTCCTGTCCGGGAACCGGAAGAAAAAAAAGAGAAAGACAAAGACAAAGAGGTTACATTGGAAGAAAATAAGGTGGGACAGACAGATGAACGTATTGATTGTAGATGACGACAAACTTGCCAGAAAAGGTCTGGTTGCTATTATGGACTGGGAAAAGTATGGATTCGAGGTAGTGGGAGATGTATAGAATGGGAGAAAAGCCCTTGAATTTCTCCGAAATCATCCGGTGGATATTGTATTTACCGATATAGATATGCCGGAAATTGATGGACTGGAACTTATGCAGATGTGCGGAGAGGAATTTCCGGAAATTAAATTTGTAATTCTTTCTGTATATGAGAGTTTCAGTTATGCACAGACGGCAATCCGTATGGGTGCGTTAGACTATATCTCAAAGATCAGTTTTTCCCCGGAAGAGTGTGGAACGATACTGGAACGGGTCAGAGCAAAGTACATGCAGACATGCAGAGATGGACATGCAGAAGAGGAAAAACAGGAAAAAGTTGAGGAGGAAAAACAGGAAAAAGTTGAAGAACTGAACAGAAGATGGATGCAAACCAGATGGATTTTCAGTGAGAAAGAATTTGAAGATCTCTGTCAGAAAACAAAAGAAATCAGTCTGCGGAGTGCGGAGAGGATTTTTGTTAAGAGTTTTCATAATATTCAGCTCCTGTCAGATGGAGAAGGGGAATTTCCATCGATGGATACGGTTGAAGAGATGCTGGACTGGGTGCACCGCTGGAGGGAACATATTTATGAAGAGAGTCTTAGCTCATCACAGAAAAATGATATCAGTGCTTTTGCAGCGGTTATCAAGTATGTGGATGGACATATCGGGGAGAATCTTCGATCTGAAGACGTGGCAGAACGGATAGGGATGAGCAGGAGTTATTTTAGTACAAGGTTTAAGGAGATGACGGGGGAAACATTTCACCAATATGTGATACACAGGAAAATGAAGACTGCGGCGGAATGGATAGAGGAGGGAAAGAAGAGCATTACAAGGATTGCCGTAGAACTTGGATATGATAATTTTCATTATTTTGCAAAAGTATTTGCACGGGAGCATGGGTGTACGCCTTCGGAATACAGAAAAGAGAGTAAAAATGTCTGATTTTCATCGGACATTTTTTTTGTGATAAAAAATATTTGGTAAGATTAGAAACAATATCATCTAGCAGGATATGGGGGAAGAAGATAAAATAATTAAAAAAAGGAAGGGAGGTATCATGGTGTATATTAAACAAAAAGGAAGGGAGGTTTACTCATGTACATTAAAAGGTTTGTGAAACATTATTACATAATGCTGGTACCGGCTTTCCTGTGGCTGTTCTTTTTCAGTATCGTGCCTATGTTCGGAATTGTCATGGCTTTTCAGGATTACAATCCTGGACAGGGCATTCTCCATTCAAAATTTGTTGGTCTGGCTAATTTTAAGTATATGTTTCAGATGAGTGACATTACACAGGTTTTACGTAACACAGTTGTCATTGCCCTTGGCAAGATTATCGGAAATATTATTATCCCGCTGGTCTTTGCTTTGTTATTGAATGAACTGGCATTGAAGAAACTGAAACGTCCGATCCAGACAATCGTATATTTACCGTATTTTCTGTCATGGGTTATTCTCGCGAAGATCGTGCTGAATATTTTCGGGTATACAGGACCGGTGAATCAGATCATAGGATTGTTCGGAGGCGATGCGGTCAACTTCTTTGGCGAAGCAAAACTTTTCCAGCCTCTGGTAATCGGTACGGATATCTGGAAAGGATTCGGTTATAACACAGTCGTTTATCTTGCGGCGATCCTTGGCGTGGATGGATCGTTGTACGAAGCTGCGGCAGTAGACGGCTGCGGACGATTCAAAAGAATCTGGCACGTAACTTTACCTGGTATCAAAACAACAGTAGCACTTCTGGCTATCCTGTCTCTTGGAAATATCCTGAATGCAGGATTCGACCAGATTTATAACCTGTATAACCCGCTGGTTTACTCAACAGGAGATATCATTGATACATGGGTATACAGAGCCGGTTTGCAGAATCTCCAGTATTCACTGGCAACAGCTGTTGGATTATTCAAATCTGTGATCAGTCTTGTGTTGATTACGGTTGGTTACTGGCTGGCAGATAAATTTACCGGTTATAAACTGTTTTAGGAGGTTGTAACTATGATTGAGAATAAAAGCCTCGGATCAAAGATTTTTGATATTTTAAATGTAGTGATTCTCATTGCAGTTGCTTTGATCTGTATTGTACCTGTATGGTACGTTCTCTGTGTATCCCTGAGCAGCAGGGAAGCAGTCAATGCTGGACAGGTTGCTCTCTGGCCGGTTGGCTTCAACTTGCTCTCCTATAAGAAGATCATGGGAGAGACCGCATTCTTTGGTTCCTTTCTGGTATCTATTAAAAGGGTTTTACTGGGAACAGGAATCAGTATGGTATGTATCCTTATGGCAGCATTTCCGTTATCCAGAACGAAAAAGCAGTTCCCGAAGAGAGATATCTTTATGTGGATCTTCGTATTCTGCATGTTATTCAACGGAGGTACTGTTCCATGGTATATCACTATGAAAAGCTACCATCTGATGGACAGTATCTGGGGACTGGTGCTGGGAACAGGACTACAGGTGTTTAATGTAATCCTTGCAGTGAACTTTTTTAAAAATCTTCCACCAGAGCTGGAAGAAGCATGTTATATTGATGGCGGCGGACCGTGGAGGAATCTGATATCCATATGCATACCGCTGGCAAAACCTATGGTTGCAACAATTGCACTGTTCACCATGGTTATGTACTGGAATGAATTCTTCCAGGGAATGGTTTTAAGTACAAGACAGAGCAGTTATCCGCTGCAGACTTACATTCAGCAGATGGTAGTAACTCTGGATTATTCCACAATGAACGTAGAACAGATCGCGCAGGCAATGAAATTAAATAACCTTTCATTGGACTCTGCAAAAATATTTATAGCTATGATACCGGTACTGATCGTTTACCCGTTCCTGCAAAGATATTTTGTAGAGGGTATTACACTGGGATCAGTAAAAGGATAAAAAAAGGAGGAAGAAGAATGAAAAAGAAACAGTTGATCGCATTTGCCAGTGCAATGGCGTTAGCCGTTACCTCACTGGCAGGATGCGGAAAATCAGATGAGAGCACACAGAAAGAGGCAGTAAGTGAGGCAAAAGGAACAGCTAAAGAAGATCTGCCGCTGTCCAAATACCCGGAAACCGTAACGGTTCATCTTGGTGGTTCTCTGAACCCGAATGCCAAGCTTCCGGCTGGAATGGCTTATGATGATAATACATACTTAGATCTTCTGAAAAAAGATCTTAACATCAAAGTTGTATATGACTGGGTTGCGTCATCCACAGACTTTGAAGAGAAAATGAATCTGTGTATCGGAAGCAATAACATTCCGGAGCTGATGAACGTAAATGCAACACAGTACAGAGCGCTTCTGAAATACGATATGATCCAGCCACTGGATAAGTATTTTGATGATTATGCTTCAGATTCACTGAAAAGTTATGTGAAATCCGGCGGTGAAGAACTGCAGAAATGTATCACCAATGAAGATGGAGAACTGATGGCGATTCCGGCTCCGGCCATAACAGCAGGTGGAATCAATGAAATGTGGATCCGTCAGGACTGGCTGGACAAACTTGGACTGGAGGCTCCGAGAACATGGGATGAGATGGTAAAGGTAGCAGAAGCGTTTGTTACTCAGGATCCGGATGGAAATGGAGAGGATGATACTATTGGTATTCTCGGACCGAGTAATTCCGATCATATGAATGCAATCGGAGGAAACCAGTATGGACTGGATCCGCTGTTCAGTAGCTTCCAGTCATACCCACAGTATTGGCTGCAGGGTAAGGACGGAACTGTAGAGTATGGTTCTATCCAGCCGGAAACCAGAGATGCACTGGAAAAAATCTCAGAACTGTATACAAATAAACTGATCGACCCGGAAATGCTTGTAAGAAGTAACAGTAAAGAACCTCTTCTGGCCGGCAAGGTTGGAATCTTCTTTGGACCATGGTGGTCTGGTTACACAGTGGCAGATGCTACACTGGCAGGTGCGGCAGACTGGCGTGCATACTTTACACCATTGTCAGAGGATGGAAACTATTACACTCATATGGCAGAGCCTACAACACAATATGTAGTAGCAAGCAAAGCATGCAAGAATCCGGAAGCTGCATTTAAGATTATCAATTACCTGATCAAAAATCAGCAGAAATGGATAGACGAAGGTATTGCTACCACAGAGCTGGTTACTTCGGACTTCTATCCTCTGTTCAACACCTATGACAATGCAGATGAAATTGAAGTGTCTTATGATGTTCTGACCAAATATCTTGCCGGAGAAACCACCATGGATGATGTTGACTTCTCAACACACAATATATTAAAGAGTGATATGGAAGCAGTTAAAAAACTGAAAAAAGAGCCTTACGATGACTTCAGCCTGGATAAATGGAATCTGGACAGTGACATTGCCAAAAACAACCTTCCGAGACTTGTGTCCATCCTGGTTGGAGATGCTCCTTCTGTAAATGAGAAATATGTACCTGTTTACAATGCATATAACGGTCAGACAGAAACAATGGAAACAAAATGGGCCAATCTGAAGAAAATGGAAGAAGAAACATTCTCAAAAATCGTTATGGGAAAAGCAGATATCAGCGAATTTGATACTTTCGTTAAAAATTGGAAGAGTCAGGGCGGTGACCAGATTCTTAAAGAAATCAACGATGAATTAAGTAAGTAAAAGAGACGGCGGCTGATGGTGTTCATTAGCCGCTGTTCCTTAATTGGAGGTATAAAATGCGGGAAAACAAAGTAATCTACGGGCTGATAGGATATGGTGGAATGGGCAGATGGCATACAGAAATCCTGTCAAATGTACCGGAAATTGAAATTGGTGGTATCTATGATATCAAGGAAGAAAAGAGAATAGAAGCAAAAGAAAAAGGTTTTTCTGTGTATGGCTCGGAAGAGGAAATGTTATCAGACCCGGATATTGATGTCGTGCTGATTGCCACTCCAAATGACTGCCATAAGCCGATTGCAATCCGTGCTATGCATGCGGGGAAAAACGTGATATCAGAGAAACCGGTGACTCTGTCATCTTCTGATCTTCAGGAGATGGAAAATGTTGCCAAAGAAACCGGAAAGTTCCTGACAGTACACCAGAACAGGCGCTGGGATGATGATTTCCTGATCATACGAAAGCTTGTAGAGGAACAGAAGCTGGGGCATGTCTTCCGGATAGAAAGCCGTGTGCATGGTTCAAGGGGTATTCCGGGCGACTGGAGAAAAGAAAAAATACATGGTGGCGGAATGGTTCTTGACTGGGGTGTACATTTGCTGGATCAGATTCTGTATCTTTACGGAGATAGAAAAATTGAAACTGTATATGCATCACTTACTCATATTACCAATCAGGAAGTGGATGATGGGTTCACCACAATCCTGACATTTGAAGGCGGAACGGAAGTCTTAGTTGAAGTAGGTACCAATAATTATATTTCCCTGCCAAGATGGTATGTACTGGGTGAAGATGGTACTGCGGTAATCAGGGACTGGCAGTTAAATGGTGAGATCATACGGAAAACAGGCATAACCGAAGAGAAAGTAGTGCCGGTAAAGACAGCAGCAGGTCTGACCAAAACCATGGCTCCGAGACGGGAAGATACAATCGTGAAAGAAGAGCTGCCACATGTGTCCGGAGATATTGCGGATTTCCATAGGAATGTAGCAGCAGTTATAAGAGATGGGGCAGAGCCGGAGATTAAGCTCTTCCAGGTGATGCGTGTAATGAAACTAATGGAAGCTATTTTCCAATCAGCAGAAACAAACCAGGTGATTGATTATAGACAGTATGAATCATAAGTATTTATGAAGGAACAGGAGAAAATAAGTATGAAACAGATAAAAATAGGAACATGCGTTCCTGGAGCTAAGGCAGAAGAATGGTTAAAGGGATTTATTGGAAAAGGATTTGAGACATTTTCTCTTAATTTCCATATGTCACTGGAGGGGACTGACCTTGATAAGCTGGCATTGAGCACGGAAAAACTGTTGGCAGGTACGGATTCAAAAATCACGACAATTGGATACTATTGCAATCCTATCCAGTACGCAGAGCATAGGAAAACACTGGAAAATGTAATCTGCACTGCCGGAAAATTCGGAGCTACACATGTGAGTACTTTTGCAGGAGCGTGGGAAGGAAAGCCGGTAGAATCCGCATATGAAGAGTTTGGCAAGGTATTCCGGGAACTGGCTGATCTTGCAGAAGAAAAGGGAGTGAAGCTGGGAATTGAGAATTGCCTTATGGATGGAACATGGGAACATGCGACATGTAATATCGGTTTTAACCCTAAAGCGTGGGAAGTGATGTTTGAGGAAGTAAAGAATGATAACTTCGGACTGGAATGGGAGCCGACACATCAGATGGTACAGCTTATCGATCCGGTAACAGAGCTGAGAAAATGGTGCAAAAAAATAGTACATATACATGGAAAAGATGCAACAATAGACTGGGATGCTGTAAGACATAGTGGCATATCAGGCGCAGTCCCATTTGTATGGCATCGTATGCCGGGCTTTGGTGACACGAACTGGAGAGATATCATTTCTATTTTAAGAAGTAACGGATATGAGGACGATATCTGCATTGAGGGATACCATGATCCTGTATATTCCGGAGAACTGGAGATGACCGGACAGCTTCATGCACTGAATTATCTGAAATGGTGCAGGGGTGGAGATTTTACACCAACTCCATGGGCAAAATAGGGAAAACAGATACAGGAGGATTTTTCAATGAAACTTGGGTTTATTACATCAATCCTTGACGGATGGACTTATGAACAAATGATGGATTTTGCTTCAGAGCAGGGATTTGAATGTGTGGAAGTGGCATGCTGGCCAGAAGAAAAAGCAGAAAGAAGATATGCGGGTGTAAGCCATATAGATGCAGAACGGGTAAACCAGGATGATGAATATGCAGCCCATATTATGGCATATGCAGAAAAAGCGGGAGTAGAAATCTCTGCACTGGCATATTATCCTAACGTAATGACGGCAGATAAAGAGAAAAGAAATGCTGCTATTGAACATCTGAAGAATGTCATACGTGCAAGTAAAAAGTTAGGTGTTGGCATGGTCACAACATTTATCGGAAGGGATCAGACCAAAAATGTACGGGAAAATCTTGAACTTGTAAAAGAAATATGGCCACCAATCATAAAACTGGCAGAGGTATGTGACGTAAAAATAGCAATTGAAAACTGCCCGATGCTTTTTGGTGAGGAACAGTGGCCCGGAGGACAGAATCTGATGACAACTCCGCCAATCTGGAGAGAGGTCTTCAAGATCTTGGACAGTGATAATCTTGGCATTAATTACGATCCATCCCACTTTATCTGGCAGATGATCGACTATATCCGCCCGCTTTATGAATTTAAGGATAAAATATTCCATGTTCATTACAAGGATATCAAGATATACAAGGATAAATTAGAGTCCTGTGGCATCATGGCTTATCCGCTGGAATATATGTCACCTAAGATTCCGGGACTTGGCGATGTGGACTGGGGAAAATACGTGTCAGCACTTACTGATATAGGATATGATGGCTGTACATGTATCGAAATAGAAGATAAAGCATTTGAGGATTCCAAGGAAAAGGTGGAGAAGTCTTTAATTCTCAGTAAAAGATATCTGGAGAAATATGTTATATAACACAGAAAAGTGCAAATAAGGAGGAAATACCATGAGAAAATTAAGAGCAGGAATCGTAGGCTGTGGAGGGATTGCTAACGGAAAACATCTCCCGGCTATGCAGAAAAGTGGTCTCTATGAGGTGGTGGCTTTTTGTGACATCATCATAGAGCGTGCGCAGGAGACAAAAGAAAAATTTGGCACAGAAGATGCAAAAGTATTTGAAGATTACCGTGACCTTCTAAAAGAAGATCTGGATGTTGTATATGTAACTACCCCAAACCGTTCCCATGCAGAAATCTCTATAGCAGCAATGGAGGCAGGAAGAGATGTCATGTGTGAGAAGCCAATGGCAAAAAATTATGCAGAAGCACAGAAGATGGTCGAAACTGCTGAAAGAACACACAGAGTTCTCAACATAGGATATCAGAACCGTTATCGTACAGATTCATTGTATCTGAAGGAAATGTGCAAAAGTGATGAATTGGGAGAAATCTATTTTGCCAAAGCACATGCACTCAGAAGAAGAGCTGTTCCGACCTGGGGTGTGTTCCTGAATGAAGAAGAACAGGGCGGCGGTCCTCTGATTGATATTGGTACACATGCACTGGATCTGACATTATGGATGATGGATAATTATGAAGTGCAGTCTGTTACGGGAGCTTCCTTCCACAAGCTGTCTGATCAGACAGACCAGGGAAATGCATTTGGTAACTGGGATCCGGATAAGTTCTGTGTAGAAGATTCTGCTTTTGGTTTTATCCGTATGAAAAATGGGGCAGTGATCGAACTGGAATCAGCCTGGGCACTGAACACACTGGAGGTTGATGAGGCAAAAACAAGTCTGTGTGGTACCAAAGCCGGAGCTGATATGAAAGATGGCCTTAGGATCAATTACATCCACCATAATACACAGGTAGTAGAGAAACCGGAATTATCAAGCGGTGGAGTAGCATTTTTCTCAGGAAAAGAAAAGTCAGCAGCAGACTATGAACAGGAATTGTTTTACCACATCGTTGTTGATGGGGCAGAACAGGTTGTGAAGCCTGCACAGGCTGCAGTTGTCACACGTATTCTGGAAGCAATCTACCAGTCCGCAGAAAGTGGCAAGACAATCTACTTTGAGTAAAATACGGTCTTATATACTTCGGGCTGATCTATGGAGAAATGAACATTAGAAATAAACGGATTAAACATAAGGAGTATTTATGGAAATACATGAATTACAGCAATTGCTGTCAGAAATG
>ENA-OOZG01002617-OOZG01002617.1-human-gut-metagenome-genome-assembly--contig:-NODE-2617-length-11041-cov-2.780903_pt1 | contig 11041 bp, 9 predicted proteins | sample MGYA00241706_ERZ501384 | MGnify/ENA primary metagenome ERZ501384 (study PRJEB25962, sample SAMEA2042742) | human gut metagenome | biome: human gut; feature: human-associated habitat; material: faeces... | reverse complement strand
TTGCAATCCGAAATTTTAAATTCCTTGGCTTTGCATTGGGAAGGAACGGAAAAGGAATTTATGTCCGAGTTCATCCGAAGTCATGGAAAAAGTTCAAGTCCAGACTGAAGGAGCTGTCTTCCCGTAAGCGATGTCAGTCAATCAAGCCAAACCTTGAGAAAATCAAGGTGTATGCGAGGGGATGGCTTAACTACTACGGAATTGCAAGTATGAAGAACAACATAGATGACATCAACGGATGGCTCTATCACAGAATACGTATGTGTATATGGAAACAGTGGAAGAAACCAAGGACGAAGGTACGTAACCTTATCAAGATGGGAGTACCCGAAGACTTGGCAATGCAAGCGGGTAATACCCGACATGGACATTGGTTCGCAACGCATACAGTTGCAGTAAACATGGCAATGACAAAAGAAAGACTGATAAACAGTGGCTTTTATGATTTAGCCACAGCCTATCAGTCTGTGCACGTCAACTATTGAAACCGCCGTGTACCGAACGGTACGCCAGACTGTCTAACGATTAAGAAAAATGTTATAATAAAACTACCAAATACAGTATCGTAGGGGGATTCGTTATGGCATATATTGTTGGCGCAGATAGATATCAAACAAGAATGGTAACCACTTCATTAGATGACTTAATAAGTAAGGATAATTCTGTCCGAGTAATAGATTCTTATGTAGAATCCTTAAATTTAGAAAATCTAGGTTTTATAGAGTATAGTGGTAGGAATCGAGGACAATCACCTTATCGCCGATCTGATTTATTAAAACTTCATATCTATGGCTATTTAAATAAGATTCGTTCTAGCAGAGCATTGGAAACAGAAGCAAAACGCAACCTGGAATTAATGTGGCTGGTAAACTGCATAACACCTGATCATGGTACTATTGCAGGTTTTGTTCAGAAGAATAAGGCTGTGTTTCACAATACATTACGAAATCTTACCCTTATTCTCAAAGGTTGGGGGCTCATTGATGGAGAACTGATTGTTATTGATGGAACTAAGATCCGTGCTCAAAACAGCAAGCATAATTGTATTACGCAAAGCGGTTTAGATAAAAAAATCGAATATGCGGAAGCTCAGATAAATGCATATCTTATGGCAATCGCTAAAGATGAAGCGCTGGCAGATGACCTTACAGATAAACTAAAAACATATCAAGAGCTAAAAGAACAGTATCTTACACAAAAACAGGAATTAAAAGATGAAGGACTGGAACAAAAGAGTTTGACAGATCCTGATTCAAGAAGGATGAAAAATAACGGTTCATTGGATATCTGCTACAATGTACAGTCTGTTGTAGATGCAAAGAATCATTTTGTTGTAGATATTTCGACGACTAATGATATAAATGATCAAAACCAGCTTTACACTATGGCACAAAAAGCATCCGAACTTTTAGAAAAAGAGTCTTCTACAGTTCTGGCAGATACAGGTTATTATAACGGAACGGAGATAAAAAACTGTGTTGACGCCGGAATGAATGTCTTTATAAAAAAAGCTAAAGCGAATAATGCTACAAAGGATAATGAATTTCGCAAAGAAAAGTTTATATATAATGGTGAAACTGATGAATATACATGCCAAGCAGGAGATAGATTACGATTTTTTGAAAATACTTCGAAGAATGGTATGAAGTATCGCAAATATAAGTGTACAGACTGCAATTCATGCAAATATAAAAAAGACTGCACTACTTCTTCATCTGGAAGAACGATACAGCGTTGGGTACATGAAGATGTTCTTGAAACTGTGTATAATGAAACACTAAATAATAACGAGGTTTATAAACAGAGAAGATGTATCGTGGAGCATCCGTTTTGGACTATAAAAAGAAGTCTCGGATATAGTTTCTTTCATCGACGCAGACAAGAGAATGTTGACGCAGAAGCTGCATCTATGTTTATCGCTTATAACTTTAAGCGATTATTAAGCATGTTTTCAACAGAAGAATTAGTAACGAAGTTTGAAGGAAGTGTGATGTAGCAGGGAGAGGAACGCATGTAATTCATGTGAAAAACAAAGATAAAAATGGTATTAAAAAAATCGAAGATAAAAATACCGTACATCAGACTGAATTTTCGAATCGTTAGACAGTCTGACGCACGGTGGTGTGAGAGGAGGGGAGTTAATCACGCCCTCCTGCTCGATTTGATGGGAAGTTTTTTAGTAACTGAAAATTGCCTTATATACAATGGTAAAATAATAGCTACAGACTAATGTTTGAAGTCTGTTTTTGAATTAACATATCTCGCAATTTTGTAGCACGTTCATAGGCATTATTAAGGTATTCAGTTAATGAGAGATTCTGATATTCACTTTTTCCTAAAATGGAAACTTCCAATGTAATTGGACCGGTATAATTTAAAACAGAGAGTTTTTCGACAAACCAATTCCAATCCAAAGTGCCATCGAAAGGCAGGTAATGCCTGTCATCACGATAATCAATATTGCCGGGTTGAGTCACGCCAAGGTTGTCATGAATATGTAGGCACTTTAATCTGGAACCAAATTTCTTTATCATATCAATGTGAGGACTATAACATAAATTATGACCGCAATCCCAGCAAAATCCATGGAAAGGATCCTTAATATAGTCCATAACAGCATCGATGTGTGGAAGTGGCTCTAAGTTTTCAAAACAAATATGAACATTTTTTTCTTTTGCATAATCGCATAATTCCTGAAAAAGAATTAATCCATTAGAAGAAATGGGAGGGGCTGTGTTTCCGACAGTTACATGCATAATTAATTTGTCAACGTTGACGGAATGGCAGTCATTTATAATTTTTTTCAAATATGTAAGATAATCTTTGCCAATATCGCCAGCCTCCCAAATACGGTTTGCCTGAGAAAAGGGACCGTGTATAGTTTCGAATTTTAATCCGAGCTGATATGCTGTTTCAGCCCAGGAAACCAAAGGTTCTATTCCCGTATATGTTAGGAAAAAACCGTCAAATCCTGCATTTTTAATAAGTTTTAATTGTTCCTCGACAGGAACTGTACTACCAATGATTGTTGAGATGTTAATATCCTGCATAAAAATGAACCTCCATTTAGTAAGTAAAAGTCATAATGATTCCCTGTGGATAATCACCATATTTTTCACCGAAAATATTGATACCGCCAATGTGCTTTGCATCTTCTTTAATGCCTATTCGAAGTGCTATATAATGACACTTATCCAGTTCCAGCTGCTTGATGCTTATAGATGGATTTACAGGCATATGATCGATGTAGCCACCGTTTTCCTTGATGGAAAAGGTCTTGAGAAGCCCGTACTGAGTTCTTCCATTTGGCCAGATGGCGGGTGTGAGCTTGCCGCGCCTGTCCCCGAAATCACCAGGTGAGCAAAAAGTTGTAAGTTCAATGCCGTTGACAGTGACGGTAATATCTGAAGGCCAGTCGTTTAAATATCCAGGAGCTTCTGAACAAATTTCTACACTGAAGGAAAGCTCGGAAAGATGCCGCATTGGATTGATAAGATTTTGAAAACGATATTCAACATAACCCTGTCGAAACCAAAGGAGCTGTGCTTTGGTTCTGTTCGGAGAATAGAAAGAGGAGGGGCTGTCGTACATGTCAATTGCACCATTTTCGTCGGCGAGTCCACACGTTGGCTCAATTTTACATTGAAAATAGTGCCCGATAGGCATTTCGATTGATACAGAATTATCCACTGCACTGAGTTCAGGGTTAACTGTAGATAAAGTAAATGTCTGCATGCTACAGATACAAACACGCATAGAGCCATGGTTGCCGGGCTGGACTTCGGTAATGATAAGCTGTGCATCTTCAAGGCATCTAATATGGACAGCTGTTGAAGACACAGGGATGTTTAAAATATGAGCAATTTCTTGAACAGACATAGCGCAATCTTTCAATAAGGCTAAGATTTGAAGGCGTATAGGAGAAGATAAAGCTTTTCCTATTGACGCAATTCGCTCATGATGAGCAGGATTACTTAGATTTAATTCGATATCACGCTCGCCGATAATTTTGATTGTTCGTTTTGGTTTAGACATGTTACATTCTCCTTTTTATCTTTTTTTTCTTACATTATTTCAATAAACGTGTAATAAAAACATACCATTTAATTACATGAAACGTGTAATAAAAAATAATGTTTGACAAAGAATGATGATAAAAAATATGCATTATACACAAAAAATAAATGGAAACAACAAAAATAGTTGACAAAATATTGCAAAAATAATAGAGTGAAATCAACAAAAAACAAATTTTAAATAAAAAAGAGAATTTAAAATATAGTTTTTTGTTACAAAAATAGTATAACAAAATAAGCAAAAAATTGCAAGGCGAAAGGAGAAAGTAGTATGAAGAAAAAGTTGGCGTTGGCATTAGTATTTGTAATGGGGCTGTCATTTACAGCTTGTGGAAAAACAACTGTTTCGGATAGCACAAATGAGGCAGTGTCTGGGGGAGTTCAGTCAACGGATACAAATGAAGATAAAGAATCTTCAGGAAAAAGTGATAAGACGACAATCACATTTATCAATGGATTTACTGGTGGAGATGGTGAATACATGACAAAGATTGTGGATGGGTTTAACGAATCACAAAGTGATTATTATATTGAACAGTTACAGGATGCAGATCATTATACAAAGTTCAAATCAGGAGATTTTGATATGCTGATCATTCATGCAGACTGGATTTCTACCTATCACGCAATGGGGCTTTTGAGAGAAGTGTCTGATATATATGATATGGCAGGTATTTCATTTGAGAATGATTTTCACGATATTACGAAGACATACGCAAAGTATGATGACGGAGTTTTTGCATTTCCATTGGATTTATATGCAGAAACAACATTTTATAATAAAGAATACACAGATGAAGCACCAAAAGATTATAATGATATGATTGAATTAAGAGATAAACTTGATTCCGAAAATTCTGGCATATATCCATATGGATTACCACTGACAGGCGATCAGCAGTGGGCATGGATGACAGCGTTAGGACAATGTGGAGTGAACTGGGTAGAAGATGAACATATCAAGCTTGATACCGAAGAAGCATGTGATGCATTTATGAAGATTCACGACATGATTTATAAAGATCACTTGAGTCCGGCTGGGCTAGGAGCAGATGACCATTTTAATACATTTATCAGTCAGTCAGAGACAGCAGCAAATGTTAAGACAGTCGTTTCGATGACAGGACCATGGAAATATACGGTTGCAAAAGAGGTTCTTGGGGATAATCTTGGAATCGGTACAGTTCCGCAGATTTATGGCGATAAAAAATGTGTACCTGCTGGAGGACATACCTTTGGAGTATCCTCTAAAGTTACAGATGAAAAGAAAATTGCTGGTATTGCTGCGTTCATGAAATACACATATCAGCCAGATGTTCTGCTAAATTGGGCAGATTCAGGTCAGGCACCTGTTCATCTTGCTACCATGGAAGTAGTTAAAGCCAATCCTGAAAAATATCCAGTAGCGGCAGTTAATTACACAATTTTTGATGATGCCATGATACTTCCGGCAATATACAACATTCGTGAACAAGTAAAATATGTAAACGAAACAGTATGGTCGATGGTAGTACAGACTGAAAATTTGTCAAGGGATGATCTTATGGCTGAATTGAAAAATGCAACTGACATAGCAACTGAGTTATCAGAGATGTAAATTATATAGAAGGAACGAGATTATATGAAGAAAAAAAGTACGGGTTTGTTGTTTATAACACCATTTATATTATTTTTCATGCTGTTCTGGTTAATACCATTTATTTATGGAATAGTGATGAGTTTAAGTAAATATAGTTTGATAATGGGAAATCAGGGATTTGTGGGATTCTCAAATTATATCAAAATACTGGTTGGAGATTCGATGTACCATAACTCGTTCCTTCTAGGTTTGAAAAATACTGTAATTTTTACAGCCTGTACAACACCATTCCTTGTTTTGGGAAGTCTTGGTCTTGCATTATTGCTTGATCGGCTTCCTGACAAGTGCAAAGGAATATTCAGAACGATTTATTTTGCCTCGTATTCTGTTTCGGTTACTGCGGTGGCAGCTGTATTTGTATGGCTGATGAAAGGAAACGGCGGATACCTGAATAATTTAATGATGAACATAGGAATTATTAAAAAAGCAGTACCGTGGATGGAACAGCAGCCGTTTGTGTGGGTTTCGCTTACTGTGGCAACGGTATGGTGGACAATAGGTTATAATATGATGCTTTTTGTTAATGCATTAAATGAAATTGATCCACAGCTTTATGAAGCATCAGCAATTGATGGGGCAAGATACTGGAAACAGTTCCGGTATATCATTTTCCCGGGAATTAAAAATGTATTTTATTTTGTTTTGATGACTACGATTATTGCATCATTTAATGTTTATGGGCAGCCAAGACTGATGACGAAAGGCGGTCCAGGAGAAAGCACAAAACCTGTCATAATGGTAATAACATCAACTATTATGGATAGAAATGATCTTGGCATTGGAAGTGCCATGACGCTTCTGATGGGAATTGTAATTGTAATTTGTTCCATAGGACAGTACTTTTTGACAAAAGAAAAAGAAGAATTGAGGTAGGGAGGCAGACCATGAAAAAAAATATATCCAAAATATTATTGCTTATGATGGCATGTATTATTGCATATTTATTTTTACTGCCACTCCTATTTATGGTTTTTACAAGTTTTAAAGGTGTGGCTGAATCAGTAACATCTACAACATTACTGCCCAAGGAGTGGACATTTGAAAATTATATAGAACTGTTTCACAACACAGATACATCCCCAGTTATACAGTGGCTTATAAATACAGCGATTATTACAATTTGTGGAACAGCACTGCGGATTACAACAAGTGTGTTGGCGGCATATGCATTAGCCAGACTGAATGTGCCTGGAAAAAAAATTATTTTGATAGGATTAATCTGGGCAATGGCGATTCCAGAAATTGTAACGTATTTTCCACTGTTTTATATATTCAAACAAATAGGTGGGTTAAATACTTACTGGGCGTTGATACTTCCGTCAGGTTCTGGGGTAATGTGCATATATTTGATTTATAACTTTTTGATAGATTTTCCTAAAGAGCTGGAAGAAGCCGGTTTAGTGGAAGGTGCTAATATTTTTCAGATACTATGGCATATTGTTCTTCCTTCGGTAAAACCAGTTGTGATTACACAGGCATTCATAACATTTTTAGGTTTATATAACAGTTATTTATGGCCATCGCTTGTTATTAACAAGAATGAGACAAGAACAATTACTTTAGGAATAGCTGCACTTGTGTTAGGTGAAAATTATACAAACCCGGGAATGATGATGGCATCTACAGTTGTATCGGTTATACCAGTAATGATTATATTTATTTTTGCAAACAAATATATAGTAAAGGGATTTACACATTCAGGAATTAAATAAAAGCAAGGGGGATAAAATGAGAAGAACCGAATATCCGCGTCCAAATTTTAAACGGGAAAAATGGAAATGTTTAAATGGAGTTTGGAAGTTTTATTATGGAAATAAAAAGACAGAGATAGAAGTACCATTTGTTTGCCAGAGCCAGTTAAGTGGAATAGGCGAAAGAATCACAGAAGATTTTGTGGTGTACGAAAATGAATTTACAGTGCCAAAGGAATGGAAAGGGGAGGAAATCCGTATTAATTTTGGAGCAGTTGATTATCGATGCTGTGTATATATCAATAACCAATGTGTAGGAACGCATATTGGTGGACAGACTCCTTTTTCATTTCAGATAACAAGGTATTTAAATTGGAATAGAGAGACGATCAGAGTTGAAGTGGAAGATCCGCTGACAGATGAAACGATTCCGCGCGGAAAGCAGTTTTGGGAAGATACATCAAAATTTATTTGGTATACACCAAGTACCGGAATTTGGCAGAGTGTGTGGTTAGAACCCCTGTCGAAAACACATTTTGAATGGATTTATTTTACACCAGATATTGATGAGGGAACGGTTAAAATTGAATATAAGCTATCAGAAGCGTCAAAATTGCCATGCAGAGTACATGTGAAGATCAGTCTGGAACAGAACGAAGTTTTTCATGGAAATATGTTATGTGATGAAAGGCAGAATTCATTGACAGTTGATGTATTTCAAAATAAAGCGTTAAACGGTGCATTCCATTTTGTGGGAAAATATTGGAGTCCTGAAAATCCAATTTTATACGATGTTGTCATGAAAGCGGATGATGGAGATACAGGAAATGCAGCAGATGAGGTTGCAAGTTATTTTGGAATGCGGAAAATCCATATAGAAAATGGAAAAATTTATTTGAATAATCAGCCGTATTATCAAAAATTATTGTTGGATCAGGGGTATTGGAAAGAGAGTCTTATAACAGCACCAACAGATGCAGATTATAAAAATGATATTCAGAAAGCAAAAGCGATGGGATTTAACGGATGTCGTAAACATGAAAAAGTGGAAGATCCGAGGTTTTTGTATTGGGCAGATAAGCTTGGCTTTTTGGTATGGGAAGCAATGGCAAGTTTTTGGGTATATACTCCGCAGGCGGCAGAAACATTCATGAAAGAATGGATGGAGGTGATAAACCGAGATTACAACCACCCATCAATTATTGTATGGGGAATGTTAAATGAAAGCTGGGGAACTCCACAAATATATGATAACAGCCAACAGCAGGATTTTTCAAAGTCACTGTATTACATGGTTAAATCTATTGATTCAACTAGATTGGTAATTTCCAATGACGGTTGGGAAATGACAGTAGGCGATATTTGTGCAATACATAGTTATAAACATGGTGAGAAGGAAGATAAACGTCAACATGAGGTATTTGCACAGTCTTTAAAAAGTTTAAAGACATTAGCAAATATAGTTGATAAAAATCTTTTTGCCAAGGGAAGTGAATATAAAAATCAACCGGTAGTTCTGACAGAATGTGGAGGCATTTCGCTAAAAGAGAAAGCGGCTGATAGTCAGGAAGAACAGAATTGGGGTTATACTACTATAAAAAAAGAAGAATTTATAGAAGAATATGATCGGTTGACAGCTGCTATTTTTGACTCAGAGATTCTCAGTGGGTTCTGTTATACGCAATTTACAGATGTCGAACAGGAGACAAATGGATTACTGACAGATACTCATGAATATAAATTTAAACCTGAAGAAATAAAACGTATTAATGATCAAAAGAAATAGAGACAAATGAATAGAATTGAAATATTAAAAAAAACAAAATTATTTGTTCTTGATATGGATGGAACATTTTATCTTGGTGAACATGTTTTGGATGGTGCATTAGATTTTATTTCCAGTGTAAAAAAAGCTGGAAAAGATTTTATTTTTTTTACAAATAATTCATCAAAATCACCGGAGCTGTATATTGAAAAACTTGCTAAAATGGGTTGCATCATCAGTCGCGAAAAAATAATGACATCTGCAGATGTTACAATAACATATTTAAAAAAATATCATAAAAACGCGAAAATTTATTTGGTTGGAACAGATTCTCTAATTAAGATGTTTGAAGCCGAAAAAATATGTCTGGATGATAAAAAACCTGATATTGTGGTTGTAGGTTTTGATACAACTTTGACATACATAAAATTAGAAAAAGCATGTTCATTTATTCGAAACGGAGCCATATTTTATGCTACCCATCCGGATATTAACTGTCCAGTTGAAAATGGATTTATACCTGATGTAGGCTCTTTTTGTGCAGCCATATCACTTTCTACTGGAGTAACCCCGAAAATATTTGGAAAACCTCATGTTGAAACATTAGAAAGCATATTGGATAATTACAAGAGTAAAAAAGAGGAGATTGCATTTGTCGGAGATAGGTTGTATACAGACGTTGCAGAGGGCGTAGAAAATGGCAGCAGAGGAATACTTGTATTGACAGGGGAAACAAAAAAGGAAGATATACTGTCGTCTGATATTCAACCGGATGCAGTATTTGATTCACTAGGAGAAATGGGCGCTCTTTTGACTCAGATAGCTGATTTGGAAGGAGTGGAAAAATGTCACAAGTTTTGTTCGATAATAAAAACATAGAATATGGAGTCCGGTTGCTTGTTGCATGTATATGTGGAGCCATTATAGGCGTTGAAAGATACAAAAGAAGCAAAGGAGCGGGTATACGTACACATATGCTTGTTGCATTAGGAGCAGCACTTTTTACGATAATATCGAAGTATGGGTTTGAGGATGTTGTTTGTTTAGAAAATATTCAGGCAGATGCAGCCAGAGTTGCATCTAATATCGTTACGGGAGTAAGTTTTCTTGGCGCAGGATTAATATTTGTGCGAGGTGATAAAGTGCAGGGTCTGACAACTGCAGCTGGAATTTGGGTTACGGCTGCAGTAGGTCTAACCATTGGTTGTGGAATGTATACGACAGGTTTTTTTTGTGCGTGTTTTATTTTAGTGACACAAATTATATTTCATCATGGATTTTTTAAGGGAATGGAAAATTATAGCCATAGCAGGGTGGTAATTTCGGTAGAGAATAATGATGAAATACTTTTAAAATTGAAACAGTTATTTCAAAATAAACGTATTACCATTGAGGAAAGCCACGTTAAAAGACATAGAAATGCAGTATTAACATATACAATGGACATAAGTATGCCAGTGGGAATTTTACCGTTGGATGTATTAAAAATTATGCAGGAATGTAAGGAGATAAAATCAATTGGCTTGTGAGGATGAGTAGATGACAATACAATTATTTGATTCATTAAATTTTGAATTTATATTTAGGTGTTTATTGGCAGGATTATGTGGTGGAGTTGCAGGATTTGAGAGAACGAAACATCAGAAAGCGGCCGGACTTCGTACATATATAATTGTTGCTGTTGGAGCAGCGCTTTTTACAATTGCATCGAAATATGGTTTTTTAGATGTTGTGCATAATGGAATAAGGTTAGATGTTTCAAGGGTTGCATGCAATATAGTAACAGGTGTAGGATTTCTTGGAGCTGGAACAATTTTTATGTATGGCAATCAAATAAGAGGATTGGTAACATCGGCAGGAATATGGGTAA
>ENA-OOZG01002616-OOZG01002616.1-human-gut-metagenome-genome-assembly--contig:-NODE-2616-length-11044-cov-1.809082_pt1 | contig 11044 bp, 8 predicted proteins | sample MGYA00241706_ERZ501384 | MGnify/ENA primary metagenome ERZ501384 (study PRJEB25962, sample SAMEA2042742) | human gut metagenome | biome: human gut; feature: human-associated habitat; material: faeces... | reverse complement strand
GGGGTAGCCGGTCAGTGGGAAGTCACAATTCTCTACAGTGCCTCGCAACATGGTTTTTCTTCCATTTACATAAAACCAGCGCCCTTGGATTGTGAATGTACGCATGCCAAATTCTATTTCGCGTGTGTCACTTTGATTCGCTTGTGTAAGCGTGGCTGTCAACTTATAGAGTGTCGGATGGAATTCGTCCCATAATTGTACATCTTTTCCCATGGGCAGCACCATCTCAAGGGTATCTTTTAAATCGTTTTTAGAGAAGGTTTGTGTGATTTCCGGTACACGATGAGGAATGTCACTATTAAAACTTTCAGCCTTCAAGGAAAGTTCTACAGGATGCTTACTCCCCTGTATGACCATACGTACACGGGCCTGTTGTTTGTCGGGCTCCGGAAATACCTGAATGTCTTTAAAGGATATTTCAGGAAGAACATAGAGATACATGCGGCCTACCACACCGTTCCAGTTTCCTTGCGTGTGGTCTGTGATGCTATGGGAGTTTTGGCCTACTTTGGCACAACTGTCGTGGTTGTCGATACGTAGAGTAAGTGTTGATGTTCCGGGACGAACGGCTGTAGTGATGTCATATTCATGAGGAGTACTCAGGCTGTTTTGTGAACCTATACGCTGGTTGTTTATCCAGACTGTTGTTTCAATATGTGGACGTTCTAGAAACAGCATCACGCGTTTGCCTTTCCAGGATGAAGGTATGTGTATTTCTCGTTTATACCAGGCAGCTCCTACATAACGTCGTTCAGGGGTAAGGAAAAAAGGAAACTTTATATTTCCTGTACGTCGGAACATTTCCAGTTCGGGATTATAATAGAAAGAACTGTCGTAAAGCGATCCTGTCCATTGAGTTTGCAATGAAGGACGCTCTCCTTTCAGTTTTTCCGGCATAGAACCGGGCAGGTTGATTTTGTCGTTAAGAGGACGGGCGTACCATTTTTCGTCAATCCCTTTATTTTCTTTGTCAATTTGAAAATTCCACTCTCCTGTCAAATCAATGACATTCTGCGCATGAAGCAATTGGGTGATAAGCAGGAGATAAAAAACAAAAATGTGTTTTCTCATAAATACCAGTAACTATAAAAAATTATCGAGGCAAATGTAAGATTTGATACCCACATATCCCTCGATAATTCTTCAAATAGCTGGAATTTTGTGTATTTATACTTTAATCAGTTTGTATTTAGGCACAAGCGCTTTCATTACACACCATGCTATGAGGTAGGCTACGGCACAGATACAGAAAATGATGAAGTAACCGGCTTCTTTTCCTTCGAAACCAAAGAACACCATTTGGCTTTCTGCTGCATAGTCGAACAGGATTCCTGAGCACATGTTGATAAGGAATGCTCCTACACCACCTGCCATACCTCCAATACCGATAATGGTGGCTACTGCACTCTTAGGGAACATATCACTTCCTACAGAATAGATATTAGCAGACCATGACTGGTGGGCAGCTCCTGCGATACCGATGATGATAATCGGGAACCAATAAGAAATGTTACCCAATGGCTGTGCAAAGAGTGTGAATAACGGGAATACGGCAAAAATCAACATAGCCTGCATGCGGGCTACGTATGGATTCTTTCCTGTTTTGTTGATAATGATAGTAGGTAATTTGCCTCCGTAAATGGAAAGCATGGTAATGGCATACAATACGAATATCAGCAACTGGGCTGTCGCGCTGTCTGAAGAGAATCCATATACGTCGGAGATATAGGCGGGGGTCCAGAAAAGGAAGAACCACCATACTCCGTCTGTCAGGAATTTTCCAAAGATAATGGCCCAGGTCTGACGGAACTTGAAGCATTGCCAGAGGGAGATTTTAGGCTCGTCTTCCGTGTGAACGTCTTCTTCTTCTTTTTCTTTATCCTGTTGGATGTAGGCAAGCTCAGCTGCATTGACTTGCGGATTTTCCTGGGGCTTTTTATACATGAACATCCAAAGTCCCATCCAGATAAATCCCAGCGCGCCAATTACGATGAAAGCCATTTCCCATCCGTTGCCTACACCGATACTTTTGAAATAGCTGGCAAGTGGAGGAATACTCACTGGGGCTATGAGGGCACCGATGGTAGATCCGGCATTAAAGATAGATGTCGCAAAGGCACGGTCTTTTTTAGGGAAATATTCAGCGGTGACTTTAATGGCTGCAGGGAAGTTACCCGATTCACCTACGGCCAGCACAATACGTGCCGCAATGAAGTAGTACACGCTGGTAATGGCAATGGTAGAAGTAAGTGCACCTGAAGCTGCAATCATTTCATTGACATCCTTAAGTCCGAGACTCATTTCGGTAGCCCATCCGCAAAGTGCGTGTAAGCAGGCACCTAGCGACCAGATGGCAATAGCCCAGAGATACCCTTTCTTGCTTCCCAGCCAGTCCACAAAGCGTCCGGCAAAAAGGTTGGCAATCGCATAAATAATTGAGAAAATGGCAGTAATAGTTCCGTAGTGCGTATCTGTCCAGTGGAATTCTGGTGCGATAAAATCTTTCCACGTCAGTGACAGTACTTGGCGGTCCAGGTAATTGACCGCTGTGGCGAAAAAGAGCATGGAGCAAATAATCCATCGGTAATTGCTCATTGTTTCGCTTGATGTTTTGGTTGTACTCATATATGATATTAGATTAGTTTGTTTTGGCACAAAGATAATTTTCTTACAAGCGAAAAGCCTGTAAATATTGGCAAAAAACCTGCATTAATTGGTCAGGGGTGTTTTTACAACCACAATGAAATGACAAATTCCACATACTTGGCAGATTCTTAATTTAAGAGTTCTGTGTAAGTCTGTGGAATTTGTGTATTAGGATATCTCTAGGTAGGAGGTATGTATGTTATTTCATTTCAGTGTATTTAATCTTGTCCATATCTCCGTAGTCCAGGTTTTCACCTGCCATACCCCAAATGAACATATAGTTGCTGGTACCTGCTGCAGCGTGGATAGACCATTCTGGCGACATGATAGCCTGTTCGTTAGCCAACCATACCAAACGTTCTTCCTGAGGTTCGCCCATTATGTGACAAATCATGTTACCCGGAGTAAGGTTGAAGTAGAAGTAAGCCTCGATACGGCGTGCGTGAGTGTGAGCTGGCATTGTGTTCCATACGCTACCCGGTTTCAATTCTGTAAGACCCATCTGCAACTGGCAAGGACCTTCCTGAAGTACGTTGTTTACTATAAGCTGGTTGATTACACGGTCGTTGCTGTCTTCCATCTTACCTGCAGCCATAGAGTTAGCTTTCAGTGAACCCTTACGTCCGTCAAGTGTAATAAGCTGAGTTTTGTATTCCTTGTGAGCGATAGCCGAGTTGATGTAGAACTTAGCAGGTTTAGAAGCGTCTTTGCTCTTGAAAGTAACTTTCTGCTTGCCACGACCTACGTAGATAGCTTCTTTAAAGTTCAGAGTATATTCTTTACCGTCTACAGTAACGATACCTTCACCACCGATGTTGATAACACCAAGTTCGCGGTTGAACAAGAAGTAAGGAGCTTTCAGAGCATCGAATGTATCGAGAGTCAACTCTTTGTTTACAGGCACTGCACCACCAAAGATGAAACGGTCGTACATAGAATAAGTCAGGTTGATTTCATCAGCAGCCATAACCTTTTCCATCATAAAGCTGCTGCGCAGTCTTTGTGTGTCGTAAGTCTTAACATCTTGCGGATTGCATGCTGTTTGCATACGTACATTAACCTGGGCATTTGCTGTCAGGGCAGCTACACCCATCATCATTGCGATAGCTAATTTTTTCATTTCTCTTTTATGTTTGTTATATACTTATTATTCTATTATTTATTGTTCTTGCCTTCCTTTACGATGCGGCTGCGGTTGAACAACATCATACCGATGGTGATGATGCTCAATACACCCATACCTACGTATTCCAATTTCACGCCGTGATAGATTAACCATCCGAAGAGTGAAGAAGCAAAGTCGAGTGCTCCGGCTTCGAAACCATCAGGAATGTGTGCTGCTTTATCGCCTGTAGCGGCAAATACTGCGTTGGCTGCAGATGTAAATGCAGGAGCCATATCAGTAACGAAGTAAAGACCGATGATAAGAGCTACAAGACCGATGATCAAAGTCTTTACGATATTACCTTTAGTGAAAGGAAGAATCATTGGGAACAAGTAGAACATTCCGGCCAATGATGCCAAAGGCAAGAACTGATTGCCCGGCAAGAATACAGCTATAGCCAAGATTACCGGAATCAAGATAACCGATGCTACCAATGTAGTAGGATGACCGATAACCAAAGCTGGGCTCATACCGATATGTACTTTCTTACCGTTGAATTTAGTCTTAACCAATTCCTGAGTCTTTTCAGAGATAGGTTTCAAACCTTCAATAAACAATGAAGTGATACGTGGGATAAGTTCCATAACGGCACCCATGGTAACACCTAAGAAAAGAATCTTCTTGATGTCTACTTGAGCAGCCCAACCAATCAATGCACCTACGATAACACCAAGTACGAGTGGTTCGCCCAATACACCAAATTTCTTCTTCAAACCGTCAACGTCGATGTCGAGTTTAGAGAAGCCCGGAATCAAATCGAGAGCCTTGTTGATGATGATAGCAAACGGAGTGAAGCTCTGGCAGAAAGGCTGCGGGATAGAGATACCTTCAAGGTCGTAGTACTTCTGGAACTTGTCGGCAGTCAAGTCAGCGCATACCAAAGTAATGATATAACATACGATAGCTGCAAAGTAGCCCCACATCAGGCTTTCGCCCATTACGAAATATGCTACGGCACCGATAAATGCGAAATGCCAGTAGTTCCAAAGGTCGATATTGACTGTTCTGGTAGTTTTTGTTATCAGCATAAGGAAATTGATACCTAAGCAGATAGGAATAATCAAAGCACCTACTGCAGTGTTATATGCAACAGCTGCGGCAGCGGGCCATCCCATATCGAATACCTTCAGCTGAAGGTCGTAAATGTCTGAAATAGATTTCAGGGGAGCATCGAAGTTGGTGGTAAGCAATGCGGTTACTACACCCAATCCTACGAAACCTACACCAACAAACAGACCCGATTTAAGTGCCTTACCGAATTTCATACCTATGCACAGACCTATCACTGTAAAGATAATAGGCATCATCACACTCGCGCCGAGGCTGATGATATAACTAAAAACTTGTTCCATAATTTAAAAGATTGTCTTCCTTTGAAATGTAATTTAGGGTTAATACTATTAATATTTAGGTCCAAAAATATAGTATTTTGACCGAAACGCCAATTAATTTTTTGATTTATTGACGATTGAAAGCTATTTTGTATGATTTTGTTCGTTATCGTGCACGATAATATGCTGTCTATAGAATTGTTTTTGCACAATATTAAAGGTGTAACCCGATGGAATGTGTTGGCGCGTCAATTAAAATTATGGTGGAATTTGTTCTTTTTAGTGCGGAATGTATGGGCGGTATCCCAAATAATCGAATTAAAAACACAGAAAATACACACACGCCAAATCTCTAACTCTTACTTTTGTATCGTGATAAAAACACTTTTAGAAAGAATTATTAACCGTTTAAATTTATATCATGAAACAAAGAAAAATTTTAGTGGCTTTGGTGATGAGCGTCGTTCTTTCTTTCTTAGGAACGATACAGGCAAAGACTGAATTCCCTGCCGGACAGAAACCTTGGTCGGTAAGAATGGTAGAGTCTGAAATGGCGCGTTACCCCGAAGCGTGGAGACTCGATTTTCAACCTGCGTTAAAGTGGGACTATTGTCATGGCCTTGAACTTGGAGCCATGCTCGATGTATACGATAGATATGGAGATAAGAAGATTTTCGACTATGCCTTGGCTTATGCTGACACTATGGTACATGCCGACGGATCAATCGTTAAATATAAAAAGGAGGAGTATAGCTTAGACCGTATTAATTCCGGAAAGATATTTTTCAGAATCTATGAGCAGACTCATCAGGAGAAATATAAGAAAGCGCTCGATATGTTGAGAAGCCAGTTCGACGGTCAGCCTCGTAATGAGGACGGCGGTTTTTGGCACAAGAAAATCTATCCGCACCAGATGTGGCTTGACGGATTGTACATGGGTATGCCTTTCTTGGCTGAATATGCTTTCCGCAACAGCGAACCGCAGGATTATCAGGAAGTAGTACGCCAGATTAAGTTGGTGGCAAAGCATACATACGATCCTGCCAACGGACTATTCCGCCATGCTTGCGATGTGAGCCGTACAGAGCGTTGGGCTGATAAGAAAACAGGTCAGTCGCAGCACTGCTGGGGCCGTGCTTTGGGATGGTACGCTATGGCTATCGTTGATGTACTCGATTATATGCCTGTGCACGAAGAAGGAAGAGACACTGTTCTCGCTATATTCAATCACATCGCTCAGACCCTGAAGAAATATCAAAGCCCCGAAGGATTGTGGTATCAGGTGATGGACCGCAGCGGCGATAAAGGCAACTATCTGGAGTCTTCTTGCTCTTCCATGTTCGTTTATTCTCTGCTGAAAGCGCTCCGCAAGGGATATATCGACGAGTCTTACTTTGCAGTAGCACGTAAGGGTTATGAAGGCATCTTGAACAACTTCATCACTGTAGACGATAAAGGCTTGATTTCTATAACTAAGGCTTGTGCCGTAGCCGGATTAGGTGGTAAGAACTATCGTATGGGTGATTATAACTATTATATCACAGAGCAGATTCGTGATAACGACCCTAAAGCAGTTGGTCCGTTTATCATGGCTTCACTAGAATGGGAAGCTTTGCCTAAAAAAAAAGTAGGTTTGTAGAACCTCGCCAGCTTATTGTAGCGCAAGACGGAACAGGCGATTACGCTACGATAACCGAAGCGGTGAATGCCGTACGCGCCTTTATGGATTTTAGCGTGAAGATATATATCCGTAAAGGCGTGTATCATGAAAAGCTGATTGTTCCATCGTGGATTCAGCATGTAGAGTTAATTGGAGAGCAGGCGGACAGTACTGTCATCACCAATGCCGACCATGCCAACATCAACAATATGGGAACTTTTCGTACATTTACAGTGAGGGTTGATGGTAATGATATTACCTTCCGTAATCTGACGATAGAAAATAACGCTCCCAGATTGGGACAGGCGGTGGCTCTCCACACGGAAGGCGACTGTTTACGCTTTATCGGTTGTCGTTTCTTGGGAAATCAAGACACCGTATACACCGGTAGGGCAGGAACTCGCATTCTCTTTTCGGGATGCTATATAGAAGGTACCACCGATTTTATCTTCGGATCGGCTTCCGCGTGGTTTGAAGATTGTGAGATACGTAGCAAAATTAATTCATACATTACAGCCGCTTCCACTCCTAAGGATGTAGCTTATGGATATGTGTTCAACAAATGTCGGTTGACAGCCGAAGCTGGAGTTGACAAGGTGTTTTTAGGCCGTCCGTGGCGACCGTATGCCTACACCGTGTTCATGAATTGCGAGATGGGTAAGCATATACGTCCCGAAGGATGGGATAACTGGAGAAATCCGAAGAATGAAGCGACTGTGCGCTATGCCGAATACGGAAACAAAGGAGAAGGAGCTTTTGTAAAACAACGTGTGCCGTGGGCGCATGTACTGACTAAAAAAGAGGCGCAACTTATAACACGAGATAATTTCTTTAATACAAAACAGTAATAGAATTGATATGAAACAACTGATAAAACTAAGTATGTCTAGCCTGGCGCTGTTCTTTGGCTTGATGGCTTGTGGCAGCGATAATCCTGGCGGTGATATTACAACAGGCGGTCAGACAGGTACTAATGGCAGTCAAACAGGAACAACAGGCTCTGAAAATAACAAGTTGACAGAGTACGCTACTCCCGACCGCTCAAAAATCGCCGCATTTCCGGGAGCTGACGGTGCTGGTAAGTTCACTACCGGAGGTGCCGGAGGAACAGTGCTTACAGTAACCTCTTTGGCAGATGATGGTTCTAAGGGAACTCTTCGTTGGGCTATAAACCAAACCGGACCGCGTACTATCGTGTTCGCTGTAGGAGGTATTATAGAACTGAAATCGGCGTTGAAAGTTAATAACGGAGATGTAACCATAGCCGGACAAACTGCTCCGGGTGATGGCATTTGCTTGAAGAACTATACATTCGGTATTCAGGCCGACAATGTGATAATTCGTTTTATCCGTTCTCGTATGGGAGCCGATATAAAGCAAGATGGCGATGACGCTATGAACGCTTACAAAGGAAACGACAGAATCATCATCGATCACTGCTCTATGAGCTGGAGTACCGACGAGTGTGCTACTTTTTATAAAAACACCAACTTTACACTGCAGTGGTGTATCATTAGCGAAAGCCTTGCTAATTCAATCCACGAAAAGGGAGCGCACGGATATGGAGGTATATGGGGTGGAGAAGGAGCTTCGTTCCATCATAACTTGTTAGCGCATCACACCAACCGTACTCCTCGCTTGTGCGGAAGCCGTTATACAGGTACGCCAGAAAAAGAAAAAGTAGAACTGTTTAATAATGTGATATATAACTATGGTTCAGAAGGTGCCTATGCCGGAGAGGGAGGTAGCTATAACTTCTTGAACAACTATTATAAGCCGGGTCCTTATACCGCTACCAAGTCTACTTACAACCGTCTTTTCACTGCGTATGAAGACGATGGTAAGAATAAGAATCAAAAAGGAGTGTATGGCCATTTCTATTTTGACGGCAACTATATGGATAACACTTGCGATAAGCTTAGTGACAAGCAGCGTAAATCATTGGATAATGTGAATTCCGATAATACTGTAGGTTTGGCGATGAAGAGCGAATTTACAGACAAGAGCAATTTGTTGGCAACGAAAGCGTTCGAGATAGCAGAACACGCTTCATTGCAGTCGGCTAAAGATGCATTCGAATCTGTTTTGAGTCTTGCAGGAGCTTCATATAAGCGCGATGCCGTAGACACCCGTATTGTGGAAGAAACCCGCAAAGGTACATATACTTACGAGGGCACCAATGGCGGTACTTTAGGAATGATAGATAAACCGTCTGATGTAGGTGGTTGGCCTAATTATGCAAATGGCACCGCGGCTGTAGATACAGACGGCGACGGTATTCCAGATGAGTGGGAGAAAAAAAACGGCTTGAATCCAAACGATAAGTCGGATGGAGCGAAATACAATCTCAGCCCAAGCTACACTAATTTGGAAGTTTATCTGAATAGTTTGGTAGAAGGCTTGTTCCCCACAAAGTAACATCCTGTGCCGGCATTGATTTGGGTCAAGAAATATAGTCGGCTCAAAAAATAGGAGCCGAAATATTTCTGCTGTATAACTTTCAAAAACTATATTTGCAAAGGAATAATGATTCAAGAAATACAAATGTGGGATATAAATATATGTATTTCTAAAGCCTAAAGGAAATAAGCATTCAACGAGTAAAAGAGAGAGAGAATGTGAGCTTTTGTAACAAGGGTCATCGTAAGCGGTGGCCCTTTACTTTTTTATAGAATCAATTCATAGTCGGCTATTCCCAAGTATTGTCCTGCCTTGAATGCCACTTCATAGAAAGCCGATACCTTTTTAAATCCTAATTTTTCATGCATTATGCAGCTGCCGGTATTCTCGGCTGTGATGCACGCTATCAAGGCATGTAATTTTCTGTTTCTACATTCTTCGATGAGGCATTTCATTAAGAGCTGTCCTATGCCTTTACCCGTATGTTGAGGCGCTATATATACGGTAGTTTCCGCCGTAAGTTGGCAAGCTTTTCTCGTTTTCCATGAATGCGCATAGCAATATCCGGCTATCGTTCCGTCTATTTCATATATATAATAAGGATAGTCAGTCGCGATATTCCTTATATTATCCAGCATCTGCAGTTCCGTTACAGGTATAGTGTCGAACGTAGCTATGCTGTTGGCCACATAATAATTATATATCTCGGTTATTTCTCTGCAGTCTGCTTCTCTGACTTCGCGTATCATATCGTAATAATATTAGGAGTTAAAAAGTAAGGGCTGTACAGAAATGATTTCTACACAGCCCTATATTATTCAGAAAATCTTATTTCTAGAATTAGAACAATTTAGAAGGATATTCTCCAGCGTCTACCAAAGCCTGAATCTTATCTACTACACCCTGACGGTCGGCAGCGTAAGTAACGCCGAACCAGTGAGAAGTAGTATCGAGAACCTTCACTGTTGATGTGCCTTCGTTAATCAATTTGTTAACCATCAACGGAATGAAATATTCTGCTTTAGGTTTGTCGATGTTTTCTTTCAGAAATTCCACGAAGAAATCTTCAGAATATTTGAAATAATCAGGAGTGAATCCCCACATGTTCATTGAAACAGGAGTATTATCAGGTATAGCTACCCATTCACCGTTTTCGTCTTTGTAAGAAACAGCACCGTTTACGCGCATGATTTCTGTACGTTCTACTACTGTAGCTAAGCAATCCTTGTCGTCAGTAGAGCAAACACCACGTGCTACTGTACCGCTTTCGCTCAATGTGTTACCTACACGGAAACCTACCATGCAGTAGTTGTTCTTAGAGCCTTCTGGAAGTTCAGACAAGTATTTGCCAAGAACTGCGAAGCTGTCGCGTCCGTAGAAGTCGTCAGCGTTGATAACTGCGAAAGGTTCTTTGATAACGTCCTTACCCATCAACACAGCGTGGTTAGTACCCCAAGGTTTCTTACGGTCTGCCGGGCAAGTAAATCCTGCTGGCAAGTTGTCGATATCCTGAAATACTACTTCTACCGGAATATGGTTTTCGTATTTGCTGACAATTATTTTGCGGAAATCTTCTTCGAAATCTCTACGGATAACAAAAACTAGTTTACCAAATCCGCCGCGGATAGCGTCGAAAATTGAGTAATCCATGATAGTTTCTCCATTTGGACCCAGTCCATCGAGCTGCTTCAAGCCTCCGTAGCGGCTTCCCATGCCAGCAGCTAGAACAAATAAAGTTGGTTTCATAAGTATGCTTTTTGTTAATGACTGTACAAAGGTACGTAATAAATAAATATTATAAGGTACGTATATCGTCTAAAAAGATGTTTGAATTATTCTTTT
>ENA-OOZG01002612-OOZG01002612.1-human-gut-metagenome-genome-assembly--contig:-NODE-2612-length-11058-cov-8.265837_pt1 | contig 11058 bp, 10 predicted proteins | sample MGYA00241706_ERZ501384 | MGnify/ENA primary metagenome ERZ501384 (study PRJEB25962, sample SAMEA2042742) | human gut metagenome | biome: human gut; feature: human-associated habitat; material: faeces... | reverse complement strand
AAATTCGCTTGAAACCGAAATCGGTCAACAAACTGATATATCTTTCTTCTACCTGTTTCATACGATATTCATTTAGTTTCACTGCAAAATTACGCTTTTTTCCTGAAACGACCAAATAAAAAGTGGGAAAACTGCCTGATAGACATTCATAAATCTCTCAATAACATACCTTAGAGGAATTGTTTGCTGTTGAAAGTTTATAGTTTACTGTTGATTTTTGGGTAATTGGCTGATAAGTTGCAGATTTATTCTGATTTTCTTGGTGGTTTCGAAGAATATGTGTAATTTTGCGACATTATTAAACGTTTAAAATGAAAGGTTATGGCTTTAGAGATAAGAAGTATTCCTGTTTTGACAGGTGAGACTGCTGAACGATTTGTTCGTGAGGCAGAGGAGAATGAACGCAATCCACAAAGAAAGGCATTGCGAATGTCATTTGCTGATGTGGAGAAAATATTGGTTCGTTCAACCGCTAATTTGAAAGCACATGGAGGAAAGAGTCCTTTTGCAAAGTAATTGCTCTCTTTATCGGGTTACGACAAAAGAAGAGCTTGACTCTTTTAGCTGTGGTGATTACCGCCCTCCTGTGCTCAGAACCGCTACGCTCTAAGGTTGGCGGACCAAAGCGGTCTTCGCCATGGTTGTGCGGGATGGGACCGCCGGGAGAGGGAAGTTTAAAGTTAATAGTTTATAGTTGATCTTGTAGTAATTTGCTGATAACTTGCAGATTTCTTGCTTTTTTCTTGGTGGTTTCAAGGAAAAAGCGTAATTTTGGCGGCATCTAACATAGAATACAAAGGTATGGAAGAAAATAGATATAAATTAACAGAAGATAATGCTGCGGCTGGTATGGTTGCTGAGCCAACTCCGGTCGTAAGGCCTTCTTTGTCTGTTCAGGAAATGAGACATTGTCTTATGGATGCAATATATTCCTCCAAGGATGTTGATAAATTATATTCCTGCTTGGTTATTCTTAAAGGTAAGCCAGCAACAGAATATCGTAGCAAGTATCGTGCTAAGACGGATGCAGAACTTTCTGCAGAGTTGTCACAATTCCCATCTTGGGATGAAACAGAACATCCTGATTTGTCGAATATTGATTATCGGCAGTATAAACATAAGAAATCTCCAAGAACAGTTAAAGCAATATCAAAATGGCTGTAACTAGAGTAAATCAAGGAGAAATTGTAGAGGTTCCATTTGAATTGCCTGATGGAAGCATCTTGCCACACCCTGCATTGGTTCTTTCGAATGAGTATTTGCAGGATTATGAAGATGGCTTGTTTTATGCCGTATTGGGCGCTTAGATAAAGTTTCGTACCTTTGCACCATAATTTTAAATTATTCAAATTATGGTACAAGGCAAGAAACAATTAAACAGCAAACCAAAGTTTGCTGAGGTTGTAATCGGTGACAATGAGGCGAAGGAAATTGTTCTTTTCTCTTATTCTTCTGCCAGTTCTTTCATCGCATCGTTTAATGTGTTGAAAAGAACGTTGATGTTTTCTTCTTCATTCTTGCATGCCTCCTTGAAGAGGGCAACTGGATCTTCGGTGCTGCTCTTGAGCGGAGTCTCGTTGAGCAGGATGTTGACATTGTTCAGCAACATGCCGTGAAGGGTAGGCATGTGGAGCTGGTGCTGTTCGCCCTCCTTGCTACCACACTTCAAGCCTGCTGCGTATGCCTTTACGATGATGCGGACCAGGAGGTGGATGGCCATCGGCTCGTCGGCGAGACTGATGAGAATGCCGTGGGTATAATCGCGTACATGCTCTTCAAGAGTGGTAAACTTACCTTGTAGAAGCCAGGTGAAGTTACGCTTGTATTCTGATTCCATCGCCTTGTAAAGCTGGTTCGATTTGCAGGCTATGCGCAGGTAGTCGAGCATGGTTGGCTCAAAGGTCGGGTCAGCCTGTTTCATGCTGTCGAAGTTCTTCTTCATGCGCTCGTTGGCTTCCTCGGCAGTCTTGTAGTTGAGGCGTACGAGGGTAGAGAACATGATGTCGAAGAAGTATTGGTTTACCTCGCCATAGTGCTCCAGCATCATCTGCTTGATCTGTTTCGGGTCGTTCTTCTTGCTGAAGTCATTGCCTTCGATGGTAGCATCGATGATGCCACGTGCGTAAGCTTCGAAGAAACCTCTTACAAATGCAGCTACTGCCTGATAACTGTTGATTCTTTTGCTCATTTCTTGTCTGTGTTTATTGGGCTGTTCCTGTTTGGGAATAACAGCTTCTTATTCAAAAGTCTTAAATTCATACCCCTGTTCCATGAGCCATTCTATGGCCTGAGGGAGCGCTGTCTTCAGCTTTTCAATGCTCTTCAGCGAGTCGTGGAAGGTGATGATGCTGCCATTGCGGGCATACCGTTTCACATTGTTCACCACATCTTCTGCCGTCATCCATTTGGAATAGTCGCGCGTCACCACGTCCCACATGATGACCTTGTAAGTGCGGTGCAGCCACCAATACTCACTTGGTCGCATCCAGCCGTGAGGTGGACGGAAAAGATGGGCATGGATGATATCGTTCGCCTTATTGGTGTTGAGCACGTAGGAGATGACACGGTGCTTGAAGGCACCGATATGGTTGAATGTATGGTTGCCTACCTGATGACCCTCTGCCACAATCTGGTTGTAGAGGTCATGATGGCGCAATACATTCTCGCCTACCATAAAGAAAGTAGCCTTGATATTGTACTTTCTCAGGGTCTCTAAGATGAATGGAGTTGACTCTGGAATCGGACCGTCATCAAATGTAAGATAGACAGAATGGTCTTTCTTGTCCATTCTCCAGATGGCTTTTGGGTATAACCATCTGAGCCATTTGGCTGGTTGCTCTATGAACATGGATAAAACAGGTTTATATGAATAATGAAAAGTTTGGTGTCATGTTTCGCGACACCAAACTTTTTTCTATTTTTTACTGATTGCCTTCCGGCATTCTGCCACCTCTGCCATGATAGAGACGGTAGAGGTTGTTGAGCTGCTTCTCATACTTCTGCTCTAACTGTGGACTCACCATTCCGGCAGCCTCGCAGATGCTCTGCATGATCATGATCTGACGGATGCAGTCGTGCTCTGCCTGGAGGAAACGGTCGTTTGGCAGCGAGAGATAGTAGTTGAGGTATTGTGAAGCATTCTTCCATACCGCTTCTATATATTCCTTGCCCTTGGCTTTCTGACCGGTCATCAGCCAGCCGCGAGCCATATCCAAGCCACCGCTCATGTAGTCGAGCGTAACATTGTAGGCAGGAATCTCGGTATCAGCCTTCTTCAGAATGTTGATAGCCTTCTGCTTCTTGCCTTCGGCGATGAGCTGGAGGGCTGTCTGGGCGAGCAGGCGACGGTGGGTATAGCACATACGCATGGTTGTCTCGTCGATGTAGAGTCCCTTCTGCTTCAGGTTGCCGAACTTGAATCGGGTCATGATGTTGTGATAAGCCTTCTCTGTATCGAAGTTCTTGGCACCTGGCTTGTTGGTGGTGAACGGAGTGATTCGGTTCACAAGTCCCTCCTGTACGAAGTTGTCGCCGAGGTTCATATAGTTCTCTTCGCCTACGGTGAGTGCTACGTAGAGCGGACGGGTCCAGTTGCACTGTGCCAGCATCTCGAGCATCATGAGGTCGCCCTTGTAGAGTGCGCTCTTGCCGGCAAGCGAGATGACCATCTTGTCTGGAATAGAATCTGATGCCATCATCATGCCGCTCTTCTTTACAGCCTCCTTGTCGATGGTGACATAGAGGGTATCTGTAGGGATGAAGTGCATGTCAGGATTCTTGCTGCGTACCCAGTTCTTCAGGATGTTCTTGAGTTCGAACGGTTCGGCACCAAACTGCTTCTTGGCATTCTCTGGATCCTGCTTGTAGAAGTCGAGAATCTGCTTCTTTGCTTCAGGCTCAACAGATACATATTCGTTGGTACCTGAACAGAAGTCGAGACGTGACCAGGTGATTGGCACAGATGGTGAGTTGTATGCAGGACGCTTCATCTGGTCGATATACCAGTCGGTCTGCAGGTAGCTCAGGTTACATACGCGGGCATCTGTTCCAACGCCTTCTACCTCCTGGTTGTACCAGAGTGGGAAGGTATCATTATCACCATTGGTAAAGATGATAGGGTTGCCCTTCTCCTGGAGTGACATCAGGTAGTTCTGACCGAAGTCACGGCAGGTGTAACGGTTTGAGCGGTCGTGATCATCCCAAGTCTGTGATGCCATCTGGATTGGTACGAGCAGAGTGATGACTGCTACGATGGCTGTTACGGCAGTACCGCTGAGCTTCATCTTGCGCTTCAGGATGTCGATGATGGCGAGTACACCGAGACCGCACCAGATAGCGTATGCATAGAATGAGCCGGCATAAGCATAGTCACGCTCACGTGGCTGCATAGGAGTCTGATTCAGGTAGATGACGATGGCAAGACCTGTCATGAAGAACAGGAAGAATACAATCCAGAACTGCTGGATACCGATAGGGAGGAGCACTTCCTCTTCCTTGCCGTTCTTCATTACCTTCTTCTTGCGGGTATACCAAGCCTGCCAGAAAAGTCCGATGAGACCGAGAATCAGTGGCATGCAGTAGAATACATTGTGGCCCTTGTTCGCCTTCAGATCGTCTGGCAATTTGCTCTGGTCGCCATAGAGTGAATCATCGATGAATGAGAAACCGGTAATCCAGTTGCCGTGCTCTGGCTCACCATTGCCCTGGATGTCGTTCTGACGGCCGGCAAAGTTCCACATGAAGTAGCGCCAGTACATGAAGTTGCACTGGTAAGAGAGGAAGAAGCGGATGTTGTCAAACTGTGACGGCATCTTCACCATCATACTCTCTCCGCAGCGGTCGTAAGGAATCTCTGTGCCTTCTACACCGCCCATCCAGTCTTCGTATGCCTGGGCATGAGCCGAACTGTACATACGAGGGAAGAGCATGTTCTGGGCATAGATATACTTATTCTTGTGACTTACTACGAAGTAAGAGTCCTTCTCATCAGCCGAAGCTTTCTCCTTGCGCTGGTAAACCGGTGCGCCTTCTTTCATGACAGGCTTGCACATGTTGCCGTCTACTTCGAGGGCTACCTGTGATGTATAAGCCTGGCCATAGAACAGAGGGCGGTCGCCATACTGGTCGCGGCTCAGATAACTTCCCAAGGTAAAGATGTCCTCAGGAGAGTTCTGGTCCATAGGAGGGTTGGCAGAAGAACGGATCACGATGAGTGCGTAGCTGGAATAACCAATCATCAGCATCAGCATGCAGAGCAAGGCTGTGTTCTTGACGCGTGATGAGATGAGAGGCAGGAGCTGCATCTTCTTCTTGGCTATGCCAGTAGATTCGTCAACGCCTGTAACTACTTCCTGCTTGCGCTTGTAGCCGAGTACGAACCAGAGGATAACCAGCACGATGATGCCGGTAATGGCAGCTGTCCAGCCATATCCGTAGAATGGGATGCCGAGCATGCCGAAGCCGAGAACGAAGGCGATATTCTGCTTCTTCTCGTTCTTCTCTGATGCATTACAGGTTTCGTAGATGCCCCAGATGACAGAGGCTACGAGACAGATGATGTATACGATTTCACCGGTATTGAACGGACAGCCGAGGGTGTTGACAAAGAACAGCTCGAACCAGCCGCCTACGGTGATGATACCTGGAACCACACCATACAGTACGGCTACCACTACGAGGAATGAAAGGAACAGTGCCAGGAGCGAGCCCTTGAGGTTGGCATGTGGCACCTTCTTGTAGTAATAAACCAATACGATGGCTGGGATACAGAGCAGGTTGAGCAGGTGGACACCGATACTCAAACCAGTCATATAGGCGATGAGCACAAGCCAACGGTCACTATGAGGCTCGTCAGCATGGTCTTCCCACTTCAGGATGAGCCAGAATACCACAGCGGTAAAGGCAGAAGAGAACGCATAAACCTCACCCTCGACAGCTGAGAACCAGAAGGTATCGCTGAAGGTGTAGATGAGTGCGCCTACCATACCGGATGACTCGATGGCAATCAGCTTACTGGTAGTCAGTTCTTTCCAGTCGCTGATGACGAGTCGGCGAGCCAGGTGGGTGATGGTCCAGAAGAGGAACATGATACAGACGGCGCTCAGCAGGGCGCTCATCGTATTCACCATCTTGGCTACCTGGGTAGTGTCGCTGGCGAAATGTGTGAAGAAATTGCCTAAAAGCATGAAGAATGGTGCCCCAGGTGGGTGACCGATCTCCTGCTTGTAAGCAGTCGTAATAAACTCAGGACAGTCCCAAAAACTGGCTGTCGGTTCAATTGTGGAACAATAAGTGAACGCCGCAATGATGAATGCGACCCATCCGAAGATATTGTCCACTAATCTGTACTGTTTCATTATTGTTTAAACTTTAATGTATTATATTTCTTTCTGAATGCTTTCTCTGTTTCTGAATGCTTTCTCTGTGCCTTTCAAAAAGGCACATTCCAGTTGCAAAGATAATAAAAAGATGAGATAATATGGATTTTTGCACCTGTTTTTTAGGCATTATTATATAATAAGCCTATACATTTAAGAAATGCTCTTCCAGTTTCTCTCTCGGCATATCTGCCGTATCGTGGTAGTGGAGATGATGATTTACGCAGGCGATGTGCTTTACGTTATTGAGCACTTCGGCTACATCATGGCTGACGATGATGATGGCGCACTCCCGGTTGATCTGTTCCAGCATCTCGTACATCTGCTTCTGGAAACGGCGGTCGATGTAGGTGTTGGGCTCATCCAGTATCACTACATCGGGTTTGGAAACAATGGCGCGGGCGAGGAGTACTCGCTGCAGTTGTCCGCCGCTCAAGGCTGCGATATGGCGGTCTTTCAACTCCGTGAGCTGCATCTGTTCCAGACAGTCGAGAACCTGCTGGTGCTGTGCCTGGGTGTATCTCGAAAAGAGACTTTTGGTCTTGCTGAGTCCTGAGAGTACCACTTCATAAACGGAGATAGGGAACTGTTTGTCGAGATGGTTGTATTGGGGCAGATATCCCATACTGATTTCCCTTACTTCCTCTCCGTCTTTATAAAAGCGGATGCTGCCGTCTGTGGGTTTCATCAGTCCCAGGATGAGGCGCATGAGAGTTGTCTTGCCACCACCGTTGGGACCGATGATGCCAAGATAATCGTCTTTGTAGACGGTGAGGTTGATGTCGTGGAGCACCTCCTTGCCTTCATAGCCTGCAAAAAGATGCTCGATTTTTATGATTGGAGTCATATTATTGTAGTTTTTACTTCCCAACAACGATTTTCTTGCCCTGTACCGCTGCTGCCGCTTCCTGCATCGCCCAGTTCCAATCGCCTTGCAATGGGTTGATATTCATTGGCTTGGTGTGGCTCTCGTTGATGAAAGTTGTGGTGTTGCGGTTGGCAAATTCTGCCTGAATCAGGCAGAACTTGATATTCTCTTTTCTGGCTCTCTCTATGAGGCTCTTCAGCTGGGCAGCACTCGGCTCCCTGCCTTCTTCCTCAATGGCAAGCTGCTCCAACTGGTAGTCGCGGGCAAAATAAGTGAGGATAGGATGATAAATCACAAACTTGCGAACCATCTCGGGATGATTCTTGAAACCCTTTCTGATGGTGCTGTCTCGCTTGTCGATGATCTTCAGCAGCGACAGATAGTTCTTCTCAAAGAATGCCTTGTTCTCCGGTTCCAGTTGGCAGAGTGCCTTGAAGATGTTGCTGGAGATGATGCGGGCGTTTTTGCAACTCATCCATACATGCGGGTCGGTATTGCCGCCTGGTGTCTTGGCAGGCGTGATGCCTGTGGAGGTATCTATCACCTTCATGTCAGGAGCGTTGTCCTGCAGCTTCTTCATCCAGGTCTGTTCGAAACCGATGCTTCCCACTTTCAGATAGAGGGCACTCCTGGAGAGTTCCATCATCTGCTGGGCATAAGGCTCGTAAGTTTCAGGATTGTTGCCGTTGGATACCATCACGTTGACATCCACCTTGTTTTCGGCAATCTTATCCACGAAAAACTTGTAGGGAGGGATAGTTACGGTAACAGCAGGTTTTCCATCGCTGTTGGCGACAGATTCCTTTCCGTTACTTTCTGCGGTGTTACCTTTCTGCTGGCTGCCTTTACAGCCCGCGAAAACCACACATAATATAATAAGGTATAAATACTTTCTCATAAGCAGTCAATCTATATAAATCAATTCTTTGTTTTCTTTGCAGCTTGTTTAAAAGATGAAACTGAGTCCGTAAACCAGCAGTACATATCTCAATACCTTTCCGATGGTGATGCTGATGACAGAAATCACGATGTTGGCTCTCGTCAGTCCCAAAACGATGGTGATGGCACTTCCCAACAGGGGCAGGAAGGCGAAGAATCCCATCCAGGCACCTCTGTCGGCCATGAAGTTCTGAGCCTTGTCAAGACTCTCTTTCTTTACATGCAGATATTTCTCTATCCATTCCAGCTTGCCCATCCGTCCTACGCCATAGTTGAACATAGAACCGAGCACATTGCCGATGCTTCCATACAGTACGAGCTGGATAGGTTCCAGTCCGGCAGCCTGTAAGCCCGACATCACCACCTCGCTGCTGAAGGGAAAGAAACTGCCGGCAAGGAAGGCTGATACCAGCATGCCCCAGTAGCCCCAGCTCATTAAGAAATCTATCATCCAACTCATAGTAATATGCTCTCTGGTACGAGTATGTTGTAAGCCATGATAAGTACCAGCATGATGAGCAGCAGGATGAAGGAGATGTTGGTAAACTTACCTCTGGTGAATGTGATGAAATGGGCGATAAGCGGTGCTGTATTCACAATCAGGATGCCGCCCAGTTCCTGTATATGTTGAGGCTGGAGGACGATGAAGATGATGCAGGCAACCGACATCATGATAAACGTTTCGTAGATCATGCGGGTGCGTATCTTATCGCCGTAGCTGGTGCGTATGAAGTGGATGGAACCGATGATGGTGAGCAGGGTAACGAAACTCAGGTTCAGAACCTGATGGTCGGTAACCTGCGAATAATCAAAGAGTTCGCTGTAGTTGATGAATTCGCAGAAATGGTCAGCCAGCCCCTGTATGTTGTCGGTATAGAAGAAATAACCGGCTGCAAACCAATAGGGCACGATGAGACCTGCCAGGGATGCAAAGAATGTCTTTACGCTAAACGAGAGAGTAAACACCATCATCATGATCCACAGTATAGGCATGAAATAGCCTATCTGCACGAAAATCATCGATGCCAGACCGATGCAGGCAAAGGCGTAGAAAGTCCAGCCTGTTGAGCGTTTATCCTGATAGCAATTCCAGATAATGAGATAAAAGGCGATGAAACACATCGTCACAATACTGCTTTTTAAAGAGAGGTGGGGGAGTCCTGTCATCGTCAGTAATGCCAGAAAACTGCAGGATACCATTCGGCTGTAGGTACGCATGAGGGCATTACGGTTGTTCAGTTCCACCATCAGCAGGGTAGACATGGCTGTGAAAGCAAATTCTACCCAGATATTGGATACCAATAAACCTACTGCAACCCAAACCAGTGTGGCAAGGGTTGCAGTAATTGGTAAAGAGTAGCGGCTAGCCGCTACTTTATTTTGAAAAGTTTTCTTTCTTAACATCTAATTCAATGTTGAATGCTTAAAACAATGTTGAATGTTGAATGTTGAATGTTGAATTGCCTAACGGACTCAAGGGCGCTAGCCTAATTCAACATTCAACATTCAACATTCAACATTAAAATCTAAAGGTCCTGTCCGATATCAGAACGGAAGTACTTGTCGGTGAACTGGATCTTCTGTGCCTCGGCAAAGCTCTTCTTCAAGGCTTCTTCCTTGTCCTTGCCGTAGCTGCTTACGCAGATGACACGACCACCGTTGGTTACTACCTGACCATCCTTCATGGCTGTACCGGAGTGGAATACTACAGAGCCTTCCACGTCATCGATGCCATGGATAGGATAACCCTTCTTGTAAGCCTCAGGATAACCGCCGCTTACGAGCATCACGCAGACTGCTGCACGCTCATCAAACTCGATGCTGCGCTTGTCCAAGTCGCCTGCTGCTACACCTTCGAAGAGATCCACGATGTCGCTCTTCAGACGGAGCATCACGCTCTCTGTCTCAGGGTCACCCATACGGCAGTTGTACTCGATGACCATAGGCTCACCTTCAACGTTGATCAGACCGAAGAAGATGAATCCCTTATAGTCGATGTTCTCCTCAGCAAGTCCCTCTACAGTAGGACGGATGATGCGTTCATCTACCTTCTGCATCCACTCCTTGGTAGCGAATGGTACAGGGGTAACACTACCCATACCGCCGGTGTTCAGACCGGTATCGTGCTCGCCGATGCGCTTGTAATCCTTAGCCTCAGGCAGAATCTTGTAGTTCTTGCCGTCGGTCAATACGAATACAGAGCACTCGATGCCGCTCAGGAACTCCTCAATCACTACGCGTGCAGAAGCGTTGCCGAACATACCGCCGAGCATCTCCTTGAACTCTTTCTTAGCCTCTTCCAGGGTAGGGAGGATGAGAACGCCCTTACCGGCGCACAAACCGTCAGCCTTCAATACATAAGGAGCCTTCAGTGTCTCCAGGAATTTCAAGCCTTCCTCTACGTGCTCGCCGTCGAAAGTCTCATACTGGGCAGTAGGGATGTTGTGGCGCTTCATGAACTTCTTGGCGAAGTCCTTGCTGCCTTCCAGTACGGCGCCAGCCTTTGATGGACCGATGACAGGGATGTTCTGGGTGCGAGGATCGTTCTTGAAGTCATCGTAAACACCCTTTACCAATGGGTCTTCCGGACCAACTACCACCATATCAACGCCATTTTCTACTGTGAAGTTCTTGAGCGCCTCAAAGTCGTCTGCCTTGATATCTACGTTCTCGCCGACATTCTGAGTACCGGCATTACCAGGAGCGATGAAGAGTTTCTCACACTTTTCGCTCTGAGCGATTTTCCATGCTAAGGCGTGCTCGCGGCCACCGCCTCCTAACAATAAAATTTTCATTTGCTGTAAGTTATTGTTTGTTACTAAACTTTCGCAAGTAAGCCCCACACGCCCTGAAAGGGCAGAAGCCCCTAGCCCA
>ENA-OOZG01002609-OOZG01002609.1-human-gut-metagenome-genome-assembly--contig:-NODE-2609-length-11078-cov-1.769301_pt1 | contig 11078 bp, 10 predicted proteins | sample MGYA00241706_ERZ501384 | MGnify/ENA primary metagenome ERZ501384 (study PRJEB25962, sample SAMEA2042742) | human gut metagenome | biome: human gut; feature: human-associated habitat; material: faeces... | reverse complement strand
TCGAGCGCAAGGATGAGAACAAACTGCGCAAGACGTGTGCCCGGATCGAGGAGCTGATCAGGGAGTATGAGATCACGGAGATCGTTCTGGGACTCCCGAAAAATATGAACAATACAGAGGGAGAACGATGTGAGAAGACACTGGAGTTCAAGGAAATGCTGGAAAAGCGGACCGGACTCGAGGTAGTGCTCTGGGATGAACGACTGACCACCGTGGAAGCAGACCGTACTATGATGCAGGGCGGAATCCGCAGAGAAAACAGAAAAGAGTATGTGGATGAACTGGCTGCCATTTTTATCTTACAGGGGTATCTGGATTATCAGGGCAGACAGCACACGGAAGGGTAGAAGTGCGATGGAGAAAATTATTTTTACAGATCCGGAAAATCAGGAAGATCTTGAATTGTACCTTTTAGAACAGACATGTATCAATGGAACGACTTATCTGCTTGCGGCTGAGGAAGAAGAGGAGGATTCTGTTGCATATATTTTGAAGGAAGTACAGACGGAAAACGAAGATGTCATCTATGCAATGGTGGAGGACGATGTGGAATTAAATGCCATCTCTAAAGTTTTTGCAGAGATTCTGGACGATGTAGATATTGAAATGTAAAAAGAACGGAAATAAAACAGGAGGTGCGATTTTTGGCAAATACAAAAAAATCAAAATTAAAGATCATTCCCCTTGGCGGTCTGGAAGCCATCGGAATGAACATTACTGCCTTTGAATACGAAGACAGTATTATTGTGGTGGATTGCGGTCTGGCATTCCCGGAAGACGATATGTATGGTATTGATCTGTGCATACCGGATATTACTTATTTAAAAGACAATATTGATCGTGTAAAAGGATTTTTTATCACACACGGTCATGAGGATCATATCGGAGCACTTCCTTATGTGTTGCGTGAGATCAATGTGCCGATTTATGCGACAAAGCTGACCATTGGCATCATTGATCACAAACTTGGCGAGCATAATATGCTAAATAAAGTAAAGCGCAAAGTAGTTAAATACGGACAGCATATCAATCTTGGATGCTTCCGTGTGGAATTTATCAAGACAAATCACAGTATTCAGGACGCTGCTGCACTGGCAATTTACTCTCCGGCAGGAACCGTTGTGCATACCGGTGATTTTAAAGTGGATTATACACCGGTTTACGGAGATGCCATTGATCTGCAGCGTTTTGGTGAGATTGGTAAAAAAGGAGTTCTGGCACTGATGTGCGACAGTACCAATGCGGAACGTCCTGGCTTTACTATGACAGAGCGGAAAGTTGGCAAGACATTTGAGAGTATTTTCAGCGATCATACACATCAGCGAATTATTGTGGCAACCTTTGCTTCCAATGTAGACCGTGTACAGCAGATTATCAATACAGCCTACAAATTTGGCCGTAAAGTAGTGGTAGAAGGCCGCAGCATGGTCAATATTATTTCCATTGCATCGGAACTTGGTTATCTGAATATCCCGGATAATACACTGATTGAAGTGGATCAGTTGAAAAACTATCCGGATGAAAAGACAGTCCTGATCACTACCGGAAGTCAGGGAGAACCACTGGCTGCGTTGTCCCGTATGGCAAATGGCATTCATCGCAAAGTAAAAATCCAGCCAAACGATCTGATTGTATTCAGTTCCAATCCAATTCCGGGAAATGAGAAAGCAGTTTCCAAGATTATCAATGATCTGTATCGTCAGAGCGCAGATGTTATTTTCCAGGATACTCATGTATCCGGACATGCATGTCAGGAAGAAATCAAGCTGATCTACTCTCTGTTGCATCCAAAATATGCAATCCCGGTACATGGAGAGTTTAAACATCGGAAAGCGCAGGCAGGCGTTGCAGCAGAACTTGGTATGGATAAAGAGCATATTCTGATGATTTCCTCCGGCGATGTTCTGGAAATTGATGAGAACGGTGCAGAAGTTGTTGGAAAGGTACCGGCTGGTTCTGTATTTGTCGACGGTCTTGGTGTTGGTGATGTCGGAAATATTGTTATGCGTGACCGTCAGCATCTGGCTGAGGATGGTATCATTATCGTGGTACTGACATTGCAGGCAGGTTCCGGACAGCTTCTGGCAGGACCGGATATTGTATCCCGGGGATTTGTTTATGTGCGCGGATCAGAAAGTTTGATGGATGAAGCACAGAAGCTGCTCAACGAGCATGTGACAGGTCTGACAGACCGTGGCATTACAGATTGGGGCAAGATCAAGACAGAAATCAAAGATTCGCTGGGCGAGTTTGTGTGGAAAAAGACAAAGCGCCGCCCGATGATCATTCCGATTATTATGGAAGTGTAAGAGAATGGAACTAAAGACAAGTATTGAGGAACTGAAGCAATCTTTGCTGGAGAGTGAAGCATTTGTGCGGTATCAGAAGGTTCGTGCGGAAGTACACAATTATCCGGAAAAAGAGTACAGACTTCATGAGTTCAGAAGAAAAAATTATTTTCTGCAGAACAGCAGAGAGCAGCTTGATCTGTTTACAGAGGAAGACCGGCTGGAACAGGAGTATGCGGATGTTTACAAGGATCCACTTCTGAGAGAGTATCTGGCAGCGGAAGTGGCAGTCTGCCGCATTATCCAGCAAGTGAATAAGGAATTGATCGGTTGTCTGGATTTTGAAGCAATTCTGTATGAAGAATAGAAACAGATGGTACAGGATGAATTATGATTGTTGATGAAAGATTTGTGACGTATATCAACTCACTGGATACGGAAAATACATCATTTCTGGAAGAGTTGGAGAAAACAGCAAAAGAAGCTTATGTACCGATTATCCGAAGGGAAATGCAGAGCCTGCTGAAATTACTGCTGGCAATGAAACGTCCGATCCGGATACTGGAGGTGGGCACGGCCGTTGGTTTTTCTGCCCTTTTGATGGCGGAGTATAATCCGGTGGCCTGTGAGATCACCACGATAGAAAATTATGAGAAGCGTATTCCCATTGCGAAAGAGAATTTTGCAAAAGCAGGTCGGGATCAGATGATCACACTGCTGGAGGGGGATGCCGCAGAAGTATTAAAGACACTGCAGGAACCGTATGATTTTATTTTTATGGATGCAGCGAAAGGGCAGTACATTCATTTCTTTCCGGATATCATGAGGCTGCTGGCACCGGGCGGAATGCTGGTTTCCGATAATGTGCTGCAGGATGGTGATGTTTTGGAGTCTCATTATGCGATTACCAAAAGAAACCGTACGATCCACAGCCGGATGAGGGATTATCTCTATGAATTAAAACACAGTGATGTGCTGGAGACATCGATCATCCCACTGGGAGACGGTGTGGCACTCAGCATTAAGAAGAAAAAAGAAGAGAAGGAGAATCGATAAGATGAGAAACAGACATCCAGAATTACTGATTCCTGCAAGCAGTCTGGAAGTGTTGAAGACTGCGGTTATGTTTGGGGCAGATGCAGTATATATCGGAGGAGAAGCGTTCGGACTTCGTGCAAAGGCAAAAAACTTCTCCATGGAAGACATGAAAGAAGGAGTGCGGTTTGCACATGACCATGGCGCAAGAGTCCATGTCACCGTGAATATTCTTGCACACAATGATGACCTGGAGGGAGCAGCAGAGTATTTAAAAGAACTGAAAGAAATCGGTCCGGACGCTCTGATCATTGCAGACCCGGCAATCTTTATGCTTGCCAAAGAGATCTGCCCGGAGATTGAAAGACACGTCAGCACGCAGGCAAATAATACCAACTACGGTACATTTAACTTCTGGTGGAACCTGGGAGCAAAACGTGTGGTAACAGCCAGAGAGCTTTCGTTAAAAGAGATCAAAGAGATCCGTGCACATATCCCGGAAGAGATGGAGATTGAAAGCTTTATCCACGGGGCAATGTGTATCTCTTATTCCGGAAGATGTCTCTTGAGTAATTTCTTCACAGGAAGAGATGCCAATCAGGGAGCCTGTACACATCCGTGCCGCTGGAAATATTCCGTGGTAGAAGAGACGAGACCGGGCGAATATATGCCGGTATATGAGAATGAAAGAGGTACCTACATTTTCAACTCTAAGGATCTGTGTATGATCGAGCACATTCCGGAGATGATCGATGCCGGAATCGACAGCTTTAAGATCGAAGGACGTATGAAGACGGCCCTGTATGTGGCAACAGTTGCGAGAACGTACCGTAAGGCAATTGATGATTATCTGGAAGATCCGAAGAAATATGAGGCAAATATGCCGTGGTACAAGGATCAGATTTCAAATTGTACCTATCGTCAGTTCACGACAGGATTTTATTTTGGAAAACCAAGTGAAGAAAGCCAGATTTATGACAGTAATACGTATATCAGAGAGTACACATATCTTGGTATCATAGGAGAGATTAAAGACGGACTGTACAGGATTGAACAGCGAAATAAATTCTCGGTAGGCGAAGTGATTGAGATCATGAAACCGGACGGACAGAATGTAGAAGCAACTGTAGAAAAAATCATAGATGAGGATGGAAATGAACAGGAAAGTGCACCACATCCGAAACAGGTGCTTTATGTGGCACTCAGTGCAGATGCATCGGTATATGATATTTTAAGAAGAGCAGAAAAAGAAACAGAATAATCTTATGGAAAAGAAGACAGTGATTCAGTGCAAAAATGGAAAAGCACAGAATCACTGTTTTTTGCATAGAATATAATAAAACTGCCGGGGAGGGAGCCGCTGTATTGAAATCATTTCCCCAACCCCTCACAGCAGCAGAAGAAAAGTATTATGTGCAAAAATATACAGAGGGTGATCTGGAAGCAAAGCATATTTTGATAGAAAGAAATCTGAGGCTGGTTGCCCATATTGTAAAAAAATATCAGCCTCCGCCGGAGGAAATGGAAGATCTTCTGTCTATTGGGACAATAGGACTTATGAAAGCTGTTGTTACGTTTGATCCGGAAAAAAGTGCAAGACTTGCAACATATGCAGCTCGTTGTATAGAAAATGAATTATTGATGCATTTCCGCGGAAAGAAAAAATCGTCAAAAGAAGTCTCTTTGTATGAACCGATCGGAACAGACAGGGAGGGAAATGAGATACAGCTATTTGATGTGATCGAGATGGGAGAAGAAGATGTTCATCACAGGCTCGAAAAAAAAGAAGATGTCATACGATTATATCAGAAAGTTGAGTCAGAACTGTCTGTAAGAGAACGCATAGTATTGAAATTGCGGTATGGATTATATAATGAAGAAGAATATACACAGCGCGAAATCGCCAAAATGTTGGGAATTTCAAGATCATATGTTTCAAGGATTGAGAAGAGTGCAATTGAAAAACTGAGAGCCTTTTTTCCTTCTTAGAAAAGTCTTTAAGAAATCTTTAGAATTATATGGCAATTATTTTAAGAATCAAAGTCTATACTTAACACCATAAGAAAGAGACATATCAGAAGGTATGTGAGAAAGGGTGGCAGTTATGAAAGTACTGGTGTTAAGTGGTAGATTTGGAATGGGACATGAGATGGCAGCCAATGCGATCTGCGAACAGTTCCGGAAAATAGATGAACAGGCAGAAATTGAAAAAAAAGATCTTCTGGAAGAGTTATATCCACATATCAGTAAATTCATTTTCGGTGGATTCCGCATGATGGTAGAGCACTGTTACGGGATTTATAATTTTATCTACAAAATGTCCGGAAGGATGAAGGTAGAAATACAGCCAAGGGGAAAGGCACTCTATAAAAGGTTAAAGAAGATCATGGATGGAGAACAACCAGATGTGATCGTCTGTACACATCCGATGTGTGTAAAGGCAATTGCATCATATAAAGAAAAGACTGGACTTTCGACACCGCTGGTTACATGTATTACAGATATCAGCATGCATCCGGAATGGAAAGCAGATCAGACAGATCTGTATCTGGCACCTACCAGGGAGATTAAGGAGCATCTGATCTGTGAAGGTACAAAAGCAGAGAATATTCTTGTAACAGGAATTCCTGTACGTCAGCAGTTCTTGAATATGGACAGGAAACATCTGGAAAATGAAAAAAAAGTTCGCAAAGTTCTTGTAATGGGAGGCGGACTTGGTCTCATGCCAGATTTGAGAAGATTACTGGGAAAATTGCATAGTATGCAATCTGTTCAGACCATTGTTATTACGGGAAAGAATCATAAAATGTACGAAGAATGGGTGAACCGGTATGAGGATGTCAAAGTATTGGGATATACAGAAAATATCAGTAAATATATGCGGTGGGCAGATCTTGTGATCACAAAAGCCGGAGGGATCACGTTGTTTGAAATTCTTCACAGTCAGGTACCGTTATTTGTGATTCATCCATTTCTGGAGCAGGAAATGAACAATGCAAGGTATGCGGCAGAAAAAGGATTTGCAAAAGTGGTATGGGGAAAACACGAGGATTATATTCCGGAACTGGAAAAACTTCTGAATGACAGAAAACTTCTGAAACAGATGGATGAGAATGTAAGACATGCCCGGAAGGAAATGATAGATGTTTCTCTGGATAAGGCGGTAGAGATCATGGAAGAGAGGATGACGGCATAATGAAGAAAGCAGTAAAGGCAGGAATTATAGGTGCAGGAGCACTTGGATATAGTATCATTCCAACATATCTGATGAAGTACCACTGGATTATCAGAGACAAAAAGATGGCGAAAAAAGAAGAAAAGGTTTTATATCTGACATTTGACGACGGACCTGATACCGTATATACGAACAAATTACTGGATCTTCTGGATCAGGAACAGGTTCCGGCAACCTTTTTCATGGTAGCGGAAGCTGCACAGGGACATCCGGATATTGTGAAACGGATGAAAAAAAGTGGATATTCGATAGGAATACATTCTTTGAGTCATCAAAGTGCAATGCCGTTCGGACCTGGAAGGACGAAAAGGGATCTGAAAGAATCCAGGAAGATTATGGAAAAAATGGGAATTGACGTAAAAGAATACAGACCACCATGGGGACATTTGAACCTGATGAGTTTATACTGCATCAGGAAAATGCATTTGCAACTGATTTTTTGGGATGTAATGGCGCAGGACTGGTCTGCGAAGGAGACGGCAGACAGTATCTGCAATAAAATTCTTAGACGTGTATTTCCGGGAGCAGTGATATGCCTGCATGATGGAAGAGGAGAAAATGGTGCACCGGGAAGAACAATTGAAGCACTGAAAAAAGCAATTCCAATGTTAAAGGCACAAGGATATGAATTTAGAAGGATTGAAGAAAAGTATGAAACAGCAGGAAGGTCAGAGATCAGTTAAAAAATATATTGTGTTATTTATATTGCTGGTGATTGTAGTCATATTTATTGTATTGAAGGGTGCGGATATAGAATCTGTATGGAATGCAATGAAAAATGCGGATCCGAAATGGCTGACGGCAGGCCTGGGTCTGGCAGCAGTGGTTAATATTGCAGAAGGTATTAATCTGAGAAAAGTTTTAGTATCTTTTGGATATCGGGTAAGCTTTAAAGAGGCTATGAAATATGCATATATTGGCTATTTCTTCAGTTCGGTAACACCATCGGCGACCGGAGGACAGCCATTGCAGCTATATGCGATGAGCAAAGATAAGATCCACGTGGCACATGGAACGATGGCACTTTTAACAGAGCTTACGAGTTTTCAGATTGCAGCATTTCTGATGGAAAACATTGCAGCGTTCTGGATTCTGACAGGAAGAATACACCTGAATAAAATTATGCTGATACTGGCATTGGTTGGTTATATTATGAATCTGGTTTTTATTGCCGCACTGCTGATCGTGATCGTATCTGACAGACTGAAAAGAAAAATCGTAAAAGGGATTCGCTTTTGGGTTATGAAACTTCCATTTAGACATAAAGAGAAAATGGAAAGTAAAATCAATGATATATTACACGATTTTGAAAATTGCAAAGATTTTTTTAAAAAAGATCCAAACCTTACATTACAGGTAATTGGGGTGAGCCTGGTACAGATTATCTGCTGGTTCAGCGTTCCGTGGGCAGTATATCATGCAATGGGAGAAGCAGGCAGTACATTTGGAAGTCTTTTTTTACATCAGATTATATTATATATGACAACAGCGCTTCTTCCGTTTCCGGGAGCGGAAGGAATCAGTGAATTTTCTTTTGTAAAATTATTTGCCGGTATGTTTTCTTCGGTACCAGTTGCTGCTGTAGTATTGGTGAATCGTGGGATCAGTTTTTACTTCCTGTTGATCTTAAGTGGAATACTTGGTGTGGTGTTAGGACGTTTTAATGGAAGAAGTGCAGATCAAAGTGGAACGAAATACAAACTGCAACAGGAAACAGAAAATGGAACTGGAAAAATATTGACATAACAGAAAGAATAGGATATGATGATTGCACATTTAACGAAGATGAGAAATCATATATTCTGTTCTTTTTTCGTTTTATCCTATGCAGCAATGCGATGAGCAGCTGCTTCTTTAACGGCTATTTCGGCCGGAATATCAATTGTAAATTTAATTTAATAAGCTTGTACCGAAAAAAGCCGGGTGCAGGAATCACGATCGAACCTGGTGGATACGGATACAGAAAGGAGTATGTAGATGTCGTTTTGTACAGTTTTATCTGCAGCTGTTCAGGGACTGAGTGTAGAGATGATCAGAGTGGAGGCTGATGTCAGTAACGGACTTCCGATGTTTCACATGGTAGGATATCTGTCTTCGGAAGTAAAAGAAGCATCAGAGAGAGTGCGTACAGCAATTCGCAATTCGGGAATGAAATTACCGGCTAAGAAGATTATTGTGAATCTGGCTCCGGCAACAGTTAGAAAAAGAGGAGCGTCGTTTGATCTGCCGATTGCACTGGCGGTTCTGGCGGCAATGAATTATGTACCGGAAGAGGCACTAAAAGGTGTGGCAGTGATTGGTGAGGTGAGTCTGGAGGGGAAAATAAGAGGTGTGTCAGGTGTGCTGCCAATCGTTATGGAAGCTAAGAATCAGGGCTGTACTGCCTGTATTTTGCCGGAAGAAAATGAAATAGAAGGCAGGCTTGTGAGCGGGATAAAGATTCTTCCCGCTGATAATCTGGAAAAACTCTGCGCATATCTGAACGGAGATGAAAAAGAGATACATAGAAAAAAACAGGGAAGGTCCTCCGCACAAAGAAATATTTTCGAAAATAAAAAAGAGGATTTTTCAGACATATGTGGTCAAAATGCGGTGAAGAGGGCAGCGGAGATTGCCGTGTCGGGAGGACATAATTTATTGATGGCAGGACCGCCGGGATCCGGCAAGTCGATGATTGCAAGAAGGATTGCGACGATTTTACCGGAATTGTCATTGGAGGAGAGCCTGGAAATTACCAGAATATACAGTGTACTTGGAATGATAGATAAAGAGCAGCCTTTGATCACCAGGCGTCCGTTTCGAAGTGTTCATCATACTATAACGAAGACTGCATTAGTTGGAGGTGGAATGACACCAAGACCGGGAGAAATCAGTATGGCTCACGGAGGTGTGTTATTTTTGGATGAACTGGCAGAGTTTCCGAGAAATGTACTGGAAGTGTTGAGACAGCCTTTGGAGGAACATCAGATACATATTGCCAGAAATTATGGAAATTTTACATTTCCGGCAGAATTTATGCTGGTAGCAGCCATGAATCCGTGCCCATGCGGTAATTATCCAGATATGCAGAAATGTTCATGTACGCCGTCACAGATCCAGAAATATCTTGGAAAGATAAGTCAGCCATTTCTGGATCGTATGGATCTGTGTATTGAGACACCGAAAGTGGAGTACCGGGAACTGGATATAGAAAGGATAGGAAAAAAAGAGGAGGAATCATCGGAGGTAATACGAAGCAGAGTAGTAGAAGCAAGAAAATTACAGAAAAAAAGATATGAGGGAACGCAAATCCGTACAAACTCTATGCTTGGACCGGGAGAAATCAGGACCTATATTCCATTAGGCAGTGCGGAAAGAAAGTTGATGGAGAAGGCATTTGAAAGGATGGGGCTGACAGCGAGAACATATCATAAGATTTTACGAGTTGCAAGAACGATCGCTGATTTGGATTACAGTGAAAAAGTGACGGAGAAGCATTTAAAAGAGGCAATCGCTTATCGGTCGTTGGATAAAAAATATTGGGGACGTTAAGAAAGGAGAAAAGCAGATGATCTACGAATACTGGCTGGCAGGAATAAAAGAGATTACAGATCTGAAGAAGCAAAAACTAAGAGAGGTATATGGATCTGGAAAAGCCATATATTATATAGAAGAAACTAAGTTAGATAAACTGCGCTTTCTAAACGAGAAGGATGTGGCGATATTAAAGAATGCAAAAAAAGATACAGAACTTGAAGAAAAATGGAGAAGGACAGAAGAAAAAAGAATACAGTTTATTCCGTACTTTTTAAAGACGTATCCGGAAAAACTGAAATATATTACCGATCCTCCGTATGCATTATATGTACTCGGACAACTTCCGGATGAAAAAAGAAAAAGTGCGGCGATTGTAGGGGCGAGAAACTGTACGGCGTATGGTGAACAGATGGCATTACAATATGGAAAAAGCCTTGCAGAAGCAGGAATACAGATAATAAGTGGTATGGCAAGAGGAATTGACGGTGCAGGACAAAGAGGAGCGTTAAATAGCAGTTGGGCTAAAGAAAGTGGTGTGACATATGCGGTACTTGGATGCGGAGTGGATGTCTGTTATCCAAGAGAGAATATAGGATTGTATATGGATATACAGGAAAAAGGAGGAATAGTATCCGAATTTTCACCAGGAACCCAGCCGTATGCGTGGAATTTTCCAAGAAGAAATCGAATCATCAGTGCGCTGGCGGACTGGATACTTATTATGGAAGCAAAAGAAAGGAGCGGATCATTGATTACTGCGGATCTTGCACTGGAGCAGGGAAAGGATGTATATGCTCTTCCGGGACCGGTAAACAGTGTGTTAAGTCAGGGGTGTCACAGACTGATCAAGCAGGGAGCAGGGATACTGATTACCCCGGAAGAATTGATGGATGAATGGAACATTAATCCGGTGGAAATCGGGCAAAAAGGAAACAAAAGTGAAAAAATGCTTGAAAGTCCTGAGTTTATGGTGTATAGTTGTCTCGATTTGTTCCCGAAAGGGA
>ENA-OOZG01002605-OOZG01002605.1-human-gut-metagenome-genome-assembly--contig:-NODE-2605-length-11083-cov-1.786181_pt1 | contig 11083 bp, 10 predicted proteins | sample MGYA00241706_ERZ501384 | MGnify/ENA primary metagenome ERZ501384 (study PRJEB25962, sample SAMEA2042742) | human gut metagenome | biome: human gut; feature: human-associated habitat; material: faeces... | reverse complement strand
AGGATTTTCTCAACATCTGTATTAGGTCTCGGGATTACGTGTGTAGCTACAAGCTCTCCAAGTCTGGATGCTGCTGCGCTTCCGCTCTCTACTGCAGATTTAACTGCTCCTACATCTCCACGAACCATAACAGTTACAAGACCGGATCCGATTTTCTCTGTACCAACCAGTGTAACCTCTGCTGCTTTTGTCATTGCATCTGCAGCCTCGATTGCTGCTGTAAGTCCTCTTGTTTCTACCATTCCTAATGCAAGCTGTGCCATTGCCATTGTAATATCCTCCTAAATTTCTTCGACTTCTTCGTCTGTTACTTTGTGTGGTGTTCCTTTGTCAAATGCGTTAAGCTTAAGCATCTTCTCAGTGTCCTCAGTCGGTCTTGAGATCTTATACTTTGTGACAATTCCTGTCATTGACTCTGCTTTCGCTGTAGCAGCCTCAAGTGCTGCCTCCACATCTGCAACCTGTCCGCGGAACTTGACCATTACGATCAACGGTACAGGCAATTCGTCTGCATTCGCAGGTTTATTTTTATCGAAGTTCTCCAGTCTTACATTTCCTGCTTTACATCCGGCGTCAGCCGCTGCAAATGCCGTTGCAAGTCCGAATACTTCCAGCATACCTACTGCTTCCATACTCTCTCACCTTATTTGTTGATGATTGCAATCTTAAGACCTTTCATAGCCAGGTTTGTCTGGTGAGCCTCATTGATCTGCTCGAGCGGGAACTCGTGTGTGATCAGATCATCCATCGGAAGTCCGATTGCTTTTGCTCTCTTAAGGAAATCAAATGTAGTTGCATAATCTCTCAGAGTGTATACCCATGAGCCAACCAGTGTGATCTCTTTTGAGCAAAGATCGAAGTGTGGGTTGATTGTTGCATCTCCACCATTGATAAAGAATCCAAGCTCACAAAGTCCACCACCATTACGGATGAATTTGTAAATGTTTGCATGAGCGATCGGTGATCCTGTACACTGGAATGCGAAGTCAGCAGCATGTCCGCCGAATGCATCTTTTACTCCCTGTGCAAGTGCATCGATTCCCTGGAAATCTTTGAAGTTAACTGACTTCTCAGCTCCCATTCTCTTAGCAAAGTCAAGTCTCTTCTGCTCTCCGTCTACAGCTACGATATTCTCAATACCCATTGTACGAAGAACTGCGATACAGATCAGTCCGATCGGTCCACATCCCTGAACAACAACTCTGCTGTTGAATCTTAAGATTCCTGTTGTCTTAGCTCTTTCTACTGCATGTACAAGTACTGCACATGGCTCGATCAGTACACGGGATTTCAGATCCAGATCACTTACGTTGAATACTGTAGATCCCTCACGGATCAGGATGTAATCTGAGAACCATCCATTCAGATGAACATCATCGTCCGGAAGAAGTCCGTATACATCAGCTCCGCCTACGTTCTGTTTGTTGAGGTCGTACATTGTGATCTCCGGATCATCCTTGAAGATCATACATGTAACAACTTTATCTCCAAGATTCAGAGCTTTTCCAGCGCTGTCAACTTTAACGTTTTTACCCATCTTAACAATCTCACCTGTTCCCTCATGTCCGAGTACTACAGGAATAAGGCTGAATGGGTCTCTCTTGAATTCGTGAGCGTCTGTTCCACAAACACCACATCCTTCAACTTTAACAAGAATATCTCCGTCACCAACTTCCGGCATCGGATACTCTTTGATTTCAAAATGCTCAAGTGCTGTAAGCATAGCTACGTGAGCTGTCTTTGGAATTTCATTTCCTGCTGCTTTCTGTGCCGGAGCTGCTTCTGGAACTTTCTTTTCCAGCATGCTCTCAAGTACCTGTTTTACAACAGCTTCTACATTAGCAGAATTCATTTCCATTGTCTATACCTCCGTTATCTTATACATAAGCTGTCTGTCATTACGCAACGTCTTCTCTTTGTGAAGCTACTTGCGCTTGTAAGTCCTTCACCAGTTCTGCTGGCAATTGTAAATGTACAGAAGCCTTCGCCTCCGAATCCAAGTGCCGCATAGGATGGTCCGTTCTTAACAAGAATTGCTGTGTCAATTGCTTTTGCATATTTTGTAATACGATCTACATTCTTGGAATGAATGTGAGCGGAATGTCTGTTACCATGCTCAAGCCATACAGCCTGCTCTACAGCATCGTCGAAATCTTTCGCTCTTACTACACCAAGAATTGGCATCATAAGCTCTGTTGCGATCAGTGGGTGTTCCTTTGGTCCTTCAAATGTAATACATCTGATATTGTCCGGAACTGTAACTCCGATCATTCCAAGCAGTGTCTTTGCATCACGTCCAACACATTTTCTGTTCAGCTTTCCGCCTGCAAGAACTACATTTGTCAGTGCATCCTGCTCTTCCTTGGAAGCCAGGTAGCATCCCTGCTCATTTACCATGTAGTGCATCAGTTCATCAGCGATAGAATCAACTGCAACAATCTCTTTTTCTGCGATACACGGAAGGTTGTTATCAAATGTACATCCGTTTACAATGTCCTCAGCTGCCTTACGGATATCTGCTGTCTCATCAACGAGTGCCGGTGGGTTACCTGCTCCAGCTCCGATTCCTCTTCTTCCTGAAGAAAGAACTGCTGTAACAACTCCCGGACCTCCTGTTGCAGCGATCAGCTGAATTGCAGGATGTTTCATCATGATGTTACTTGTCTCAAGTGTCGGATGCTCTACTGTACAAGCAATGTTGTCCGGTCCACCAACCTCAACAGATGCTTCGTTCAGAAGATTAACTGCGTAGATTGATGTTTTGATTGCTGCCGGATGTGGGTTGAATACTACTGTATTTCCACCTGCGAACATTCCGATTGTGTTACAGAGAACTGTCTCACTTGGGTTTGTACAAGGTGTGATTGCTCCGATTACTCCGAACGGTCCCATCTCGATCAATGTAAGACCTCTGTCTCCTGACCATGCCTGTGTAGTGATATCCTCTGTTCCCGGAGTCTTCTCAGCTACCAGCTGGTGTTTTAAAATTTTATGTCCGACATTTCCCATGCCAGTCTCCTGAACTCCCATACGGGCCAGGATTTCTGCATTCTCCATGATCTTTTTACGGATGTTGGAGATAACTTTCTCTCTGTGATCCAGTGACATCTTAGCCACGATCTTCTGGGACGCTTTCGCTGCCTCAATGGCCTCGTTCATATCCTTGAATACACCGCGGTCTCCCTGTACATCAGAAGCGATCTGCATCTTTGCAAGAACGTCCTGTACAATGTCCTGAACCATCTGTTCATTTATAGACACTCTAATACCTCCTTGAAGACTTGTTTTCCGTAAGCTGCGATTGCTGTGTCCTGTTCAGCAGTTCCGCCGCTGACACCAAGTGCACCGACGATCTTACCATCAGCTTCGAGTACCTCTCCGCCTCCGAAAATCACGATCTTACCATCATTCGTAAACTGAATTCCGTATAATGGCTGTCCCGGCTGACTCAACTGACTCAACTCTGCTGTGGACATCTTAAGGCTCGCGGAAGTATATGTCTTGTTTAACGCAATGTCAAAGCTCGCTATGTAGGCGTCATCCATACACTGGACGGCTACAGGTCTACCTGCCTTGTCGGAAACTGCTACAACCGCATTCACACCCACACGTGCCGCTTCTGCCTTAACTTTTTCAATCAAGGCATTGGCAAGCTTCAATGTCATCTGATGCTTTTTGCATTGACAGACATGTTTGTGTGTATGTTGTGGAGCTGCTTCCTTCATCTGATCCAGCACAGCCTGAACTGCACTGGTAATTTCCTGCTCATTCATAGCATTGCTCCTTTACTAATCTGTCAGATTACATTCCCAGCTGTTCCATAACTTTCTTTGTGATAGAAGCTACAAGATCAGCATCTGTTCCTTCTGGAGCTGCTGCTGAAGATCCGCCACAGTTTCCACCGCATGAATGGCAGCTTGGCTTACCAGCTTTAGCGTTCGGGCAAAGGTTTGCCGGGTGTTTTCCTGGAAGTCCCATCTGTCTTCTCAGTTCGTACAGTCTCTGAACCTGCTCATCGTTCAGTTCCTGAGGTCCGCCAATCTGCATGGACTGCCATAACAGACGTGCGTAGAACTCAAGAGACTCCATCTTGTGGTATGCGCTCAGAAGGCTGTCTGAGTAAGCAAGTGCTCCGTGGTTCTCAAGAAGAACTGCATCAAAGTGCTGAAGGTATGGCTCGACAGCGTCCGGAATCTCCATTGTAGAAGGTGTACCGTATTTAGCGATCGGAACACATCCAAGAGCGATAACTGCTTCTGGCATGATTGGCTGTGTAAGCGGAATACCAGCGATAGCGAATGTTGTAGCGTACAGTGGATGAGCATGTACTACAGACTGAACGTCTGGTCTCTCTCTGTACACACGCATGTGCATCTTAATTTCTGAAGATGGTCTGAATCCTTTGTTTGCCTGAAGAACATTACCATTCTCATCTACTTTACAGATGTACTCTGGTGTCATGAATCCTTTGCTGACACCTGTTGGTGTACACAGGAACTCATGGTCGTTCAGTTTTACAGAAAAGTTTCCGTCATTAGCTGCAACCATTCCACGGTTGTAAACTCTTCTTCCGATTTCACACATTTCTTTTTTGATTTCGTATTCGTTTTGCATTTTTTCTCCTCCTTGGAATCGTGTCAAAACTTTTTGTTTTGTGTTGTTTCTTAACTTATTTTACCACACAATCCCACATTAGTCAATTTGAACAGCCGTTGTTTTTGTTGTTTCTTGTGATTATTTTCACTATTTTCTCTGTTTTCGACTTCGTGTAGATTATCTGATTGTGTTTTTTATTTTTAACCACCGATCCGGCACTCTACACCGGAAACTTCTTCTGCTACTTTCAGAAGTCGTCCCATCTTTTCATTTGTCGGTGGTTTTACATCCCCCATCAGGTATGGGCGGTTCAGTCCGTCATATTTATCCTGTCCCAGCCTGTGGTAAGGCAGAAGATGCATTCTTCTTACATTACCAAGTTTGCGGACATATGCGGCAATATCACGGATTTCTATCTCTGTATCATTGAATCCCGGGATTACCGGAACACGGATGCTCAACTCTGTCATATGAGAGTCTGCAATCTTCTTTGCATTCTCTAACATCAGTTCATTCGAGCGCCCTGTAAATTCTTTATGTTTCTCTGGATTCATGTGTTTGATATCCAGCAGATACTGGTCTAAATATGGAAGAATCTCTTCGATTGTGCTGTATGGTGCGCATCCCATACTTTCCATCGCAGTTGTGATTCCTGACTCTTTCGCTGCCCGCAGAAGGTCTCTTGCGAACTTCGGCTGGCAAAGGCTTTCGCCTCCGGAAAGTGTAAGTCCGCCTCCGGTTCTTCTATAATAAGTACGGTCTTTTTCTACCGTCTTCATCACTTCCGCAACCGTTGTGTCCTCACCGATCACTTTTGGTTCTCCCTGCACCATCATTGTCTCGATCTCGTAGTGCTGCGATTCCGGATTACAGCACCAGCGGCATCTGAGCACGCACCCCTTCAGGAACACGATGGTTCGAATTCCATTCCCATCATGGATGGAATACCGCTGGATATCGAAGATTCTTCCTTTGGTCTTCAGATATTCTTCCATGCTGTCTCCTCTTATTCTTAAAATCCCTGCTCTGTTCTGCGGATGATATCATCCTGCAGTGACTTGGACAATGTCGTAAACAGTGCACTATATCCAGCTACACGTACAACCAGATGTTTGTACTGTTCCGGATGCTCCTGTGCGTCCAGAAGTGTTTCACGGCTGACAACGTTAAACTGCATGTGGCTTCCCTTCTGATCAAAGTATGACTGGATCAGTCCTACAAACTTCTCAAGTCCTTCTCTTCCACTCAGTGCAGACGGATGAAACTTCTGATTGAACAGTGTTCCATTCGAAGCAATAAAGTGATCCAGTCTGGAAACGGAGTTTGCAGCTGCTGTCGGTCCGTTCACATCCTTACCGGCTGATGGCGATACTCCATCGGCTACCGGCATATGTGCCAGACGTCCGTCTGGTGTGGCTCCTGTCTGTCCGCCAAGCGGTACATTCGCTGATACTGGATATAATCCCGCCTGGAACATACCTCCACGTGGATTTTTGTATTTCTCCAGTGGTTTTGTATAAGTATAGGCAACGTCTCTTGCAAATGCATCAACCTCCGGAATATCATTTCCGAACTTCGGCACTGCATCAATCAGCTTGAGGATTCTCTCACCATTCGCCTTCACCTGCTCTGATTCTGTCGCTGCAACAACAGTCTTCAGGATTGTCGCAACTTCTTTCTCGCCTACCGGCTGTCCGGCAGACTTCATAGCAGAAGCCACTTCTGATACCATCTCTGCAACATCATCACTGCTCAGACCCTTTCCATAGTTTGTACTAAGAGCCATCTTCAGATCATGCATTGTAATCTTGTTCTCGTCATAAACGAGTTTCTTTACTGCGTAAAGTGCATCTGCCATGTTGGCAACACCGAATCCCTGCGGACCTGTAAAGTTATATACAGCTCCTCCCTGTTCCAGTGTCTTTCCTCTCTTGATACAGTCATCGACCATACTTGCCAAGAACGGAAGCGGTGCTCTCTCTGCGTGTGCCATATCAATAGCATTGTCAGCATTAACAAGTAGTGCGATTGCGTAATCCATCTGTGCTTTATAAGCATCATAGAATTCATCAAATGTCTTCATCTCCTCAACATTACCTGTCTTTGGACCAATCTGTACACCCTTGTCCACACCATTTGAAAATACCAGTTCCAGCGGACGACACATATTGAAGAATGCTGCATCATGCCATCCGTTCGTCTTACCGGACTTCTGTGGTTCTACACATCCGATGATATTGTAGTCTCTCGCATCCTGCAAAGTCAGTCCACGGCTCTCCAGTGACGGGATAATAACCTCATCATTATAATACGCCGGGAGTCCGATTCCTGTTCTTGTAAGTTCTGCTGCATAAATCAGGAATTCATGTGGTGATCCATTCCAAACTCTTACGGAAAGAGAAGGCATTGGAAGGAATACATGCATAGATGATGTAATACACATAAATGAAAGATCATTCGTAACATCTATACCCTCTTCATTCTGTCCTCCTACGATCAGGTTCTGGAACAGACTGTAACCTGCGAATCCTTCTGCTGAAGCCGCATCACGGCACTTGTTCAGGTCATTTAATTTAACCCAGATACAATCCAACAGTTCTTGTGCAAACTCTCTTGTGATCTTTCCGCTGTCGAGATCCTTCTTATAATAAGGATACATATACTGGTCGAATCTTCCAGGGGAGATTGAATGTCCACTGGACTCGATCTGTAACAGCTGCTGTACAAACCAGAAGGACTGACAAGCTTCATAGAATCCTGTCGCACCCTTCTCCGGTACATTCGCACAATTCTGTGCAATGATAAGAAGTTCTTTCTTTCTTACCGGATCAGAACATTTCTCAGCCATCTCAAGTGCAAGCTTTGCATAACGGCGGGCATATGTGATCGCTGCATCACAGCTGATCATCACTGCCTCAAGGAAACGTGATTTTGTCTGATAGTTACCATCACTGACCTTCATAGAAGCAAGCTCATCTTCTGCTTTCTTGCGGATTCCGGAAAATCCGATCTCGAGAACTTCACCATACTTAACTGTCACATGTCCTACACCATTATAGAAATAGTTTCCAGGTGTAAAGATATTGTGTTCAATGTCAAGTAATGTCTCCGGCTCCATGTATGCTGTAGCCAGGTCACTTGTTGTACGGCCTTTCCAGTAAGCATTCGCCTCTTTCAGTTCCTTCTTCGTCTGCTCAGAGATATAGAACGGGTCGGCACTTCTTGTTTCAACTGTATCAAACTCTGCCTCCAACCACTCGTAAGAGAACTCCGGAAATGTCTGGCATCCTCTTGGGGCAAGTGTACTGCTTCCAACAACAAGTTCCAGGTCACGGATCGTGATCGGAATATTCTCCAAAATATGCTGGAACGCTTTTGCTCTACGGATGATCATTGGTTCATTCTCAGTCTGTTTGTACGACTCCGTAATCAGTACCGCTCTCGCCGACTCAATCTCAGGCATCTTCGCATACAGGTTTTCTACCAGTTTTGGAATTCTGTCCGACTTCGGGATGGGAGTACTGTCATAAGTATAAAGTCCCATTTTGCTCTTAAACTCCTTTCTTCCAATATTAACATTTATTATACTTTATTTATCCCCCAAAGTCAATCAAAACACAATACATCCCACATTATATTTCTGTAAAGTTACAATAAATCCCAATACGGTTCATGTTGTGTTTTATTTGTTTTTTCTTTACGTTTCACCTCGAATTTATTGACATTTTACTTAAAATACCGCATACTTAAGGTATATATGCGGCATGGCGAATGAATCAACACAATGTCTGCCGCGTGAACGATTAGAAAGAAGGGTTGGATTATATGGCTTCTTATGAATTTGATATCCACACACATTCCATCGCTAGCGGGCACGGAACCTGTGCGACCATGACCGATATGGCAAAAGCTGCCAATGCAGCTGGGCTTAAGATGCTTGGAATTTCCGATCATGGTCCAAAAACGCTTGGTGGCGGACGCATTTCTTATTTCCGCAGCCTTGCATTTGCACAACCAAAGCGTCTCGGTGTTAGAATGCTTTACGGTGCAGAGGTAAATATTCTGGATCAGGAAGGAAAACTGGATCTTGATGATGAAATTTTAGAGTCTCTGGATTATGTTATAGCAAGTATGCATCGTCCAATTTTTAAATCCGGAACAGCAGATGAGAACACCCGTGCTTATATCAAGACTATGGAGAATCCTAATGTTAATATCATCGGTCATTGCGATGACGAAAAATTCCCTGTAGATTATTTTGCGCTTTTCCGTGCTGCAATGGAGAACCATGTTCTGCTTGAGATCAATAACAGTTCTTTAAGTCCGGATGGATATCGTGGGGATACGACCTACGCTGATCTCTTAATATTGAATCTGTCCAAGCACTTTAATTATCCGGTTCTGTTCTCCAGTGACAGCCACGGCACCGAACATATCGGTGACTTCCAGTATGCCGAAGCTTTGGCTCGAAAAGCTGACATTCCGGAGGATCTTATCCTGAATTACTCTGTGCGTAAATTCATGGGATTTTTAGGAGAGAGATAATACTATAATATAGAAGGAATACTTACAATGGGAAAATGTCTTTTCTTTGATGCCGATGGAACAATTTTAGATATTGTAAAAGGAACACCAGAAGATACAAAGCTCGCACTTCAACAGCTGAGAAAAAACGGACATAAGACTTTCATCTGTACCGGTCGTTCAAACGCTTTTATTCCGGAATATCTTATGAAGGAGATTGGATTTGACGGACTTATCGCTAATCTTGGAGCATATATCGAATATAATGGAACGCGGGTATTTGAGCGTGAGATGCCAACTGATCTGGCATGGAAGACCGTAGAGATCATTAAGGCAAACGGTTTTATCCCTGTACTGGAAGGCAATGATTATATGTACTATAATCCGGACGAATATACAACTGATATAGACTGGTTCGCTGATCTGATCACACAAGAGCTCGGTGACAAACTGCTCCCTATTCGTGGAAATGAACATAATCTTCACTTTAACAAAATAAGTGCCAAGCGCACACCCGGATGTAATCCAGAGAAATTATGCCAGGAATTATCCCTATGGTATGATTATATTATTCACAGTGGATCTTTTGTTGGAAGAACGATTGAATTTGTCATGAAAGGCTGTTCCAAAGGACTTGCGATCAGTGTTATGAGTAATGTACTTGGATACGAAAAGAGGGATGTTATTGCTTTCGGCGATAGCAATAATGACTTGCCAATGTTCCAGGCTGCCGGATTCAAGGTTGCTATGGGAAATGGATCTGAAGACTTGAAATCACAGGCTGATTATGTGACCGGCGCCTTGGAAGACGGCGGAATCCGCCAGGCGCTGGAATATCTGAATTTGATTTGATTACATATTAAAAGATTGAAATTCTCTTACTGTTTCTTTCAATCTTTTAATTTATTGTTGCGCATTATGCAACTAATAGTTTTTCTTTCTTGATTATTCCATACTCCTTTGCTACGTTTATAATGTAAGGCAGATCGTTCAATATTATGCTTTAAGCAAGGAGGCTCAATAACATGAAAGTATTATTAGTAAATGGATCCCCACATAAAAATGGCTGTACACACCGTGCTTTACAAGAAATTCAGATGCAATTAAAAAAAGAAGCAATTGATTCTGAAATTTTTTGGATTGGAAGCACTGTCCAAGGATGTATCGGATGCTGTCAATGTCAAGAAAGCGGAACCTGTGTATTTGATGATATTTTAAAGATATTTTTAGAAAAAGCAAAGGATACTGATGGATTCGTATTTGGATCCGCTGTTTATTATGGATCTTCCACTGGTTCTCTTTCTTCTTTTATGGATCGTCTTTTCTTCAGTGGAAGTTCTTATCTTGAAAACAAACCAGCTGCCGCAGTTGTTTCCTGTCGCAGAGGAGGTGCTTCTGAAGCCTTCTCCCAGATGAACATGTATTTTGCAATGTGTAATATGCCAATTGTTCCATCTCAATATTGGAATCAGGTTCACGGCTTGAAACCAACAGACATAGAAAAAGATCTCGAAGGACTTCAAACCATGCGCACACTTGCTCTTAACATGAGTTGGCTTTTAAAATGTATTGAAGCTGGAAAATCCAACGGCATTCCACTTCCTCAACGTGAGGAACCCATTGCAACAAATTTCATCAGATAACTTCCTTTTTACCATTCTGATATTTTCATCTTTCAGGATGGTATTATTTCTATAAATTCAAAAGTCCGTCTATGAACATTGATAATTAATACATAGACGGACTTTTTATACATCAAATTATGCTTCGCATTTTGTAAAGTACATAGAGATTCCCTGTCCTCCACCAATACACATGCTAATCATTGCATCTTTTTTATCTGTTCTCATTAACTCATACATTACTTTTACAGTAAGCATTGCGCCTGTTGCTCCGATTGGATGTCCGATGGAGATTCCGCCACCATAAATATTAACCTTTTCAGGATCAAGTCCAAGATCAC
>ENA-OOZG01002601-OOZG01002601.1-human-gut-metagenome-genome-assembly--contig:-NODE-2601-length-11094-cov-1.984872_pt1 | contig 11094 bp, 7 predicted proteins | sample MGYA00241706_ERZ501384 | MGnify/ENA primary metagenome ERZ501384 (study PRJEB25962, sample SAMEA2042742) | human gut metagenome | biome: human gut; feature: human-associated habitat; material: faeces... | reverse complement strand
GATTAAGGATAAATTTATAGGAGTATACATTAGATGTAGTGGATTTAATGCAGATAAATTCAGTGGAAAAGGTGTGTCTGATGACATTTGGGCTGCATTATATGCGTATTACTGGGAATTGTGGATTGGTGAACGAATAACATCCATCTTGATAGACTTACAAAAAAACAATCTGATCGTTGATTTCAACGAATCAGACTTTGTTAATAACGTATTAAAATTATTCTCGAAACAAGAGATAAAATTTAATACTCTCACAGAATTAAGCGATTATTTCCTTCTATTACAAAGGGATGTAGAGTATGAGGTACAAAATTTTATTTTTCAAGGGAAGAAAACCCCTATTGTAGAGATATTATTACCCATTGCAAAACTATCATATGAATACCCTGCTCTTTTAAAAGAAAAAGTTCCTTTCTTTAAAGATAAATATATACTTTATTTAATTGATGAGTTAGAAAATTTTTCTGAGACACAACAACAACTAATTCAAACACTATTAAGAGAAAAACCTGTCGCCTGCACTTTCCGTGTAGGAACACGCCCTTATGGTATACGCACATATAAGACATTAGGAGGAGTAGAAGAAAATCATGATGGTTCAGAATTTGAAAAAGTTGTTCTCGATGACTTTTTACGCGAACTACAGGAAGATGACTACGAAAAATATATAACCGAAATTTGCGAAAGACGACTATACAATAGCGGGTTGACTTTATATAAGGGTTTTAAAATTGAAGAGTTTATAGAAGATCAAACAAATGAAAACACTCTTGATAAAGTATATAAAAAGAAAGATACTCAGTCCCGTGCTTACATACATCGATTGCGTAGCAATCTAAAACATATAAGAAACAGCGGTTTGTCAGAAAAGGATATTGATACTATTATCAATAATATAACTTTCATTGATGATTATATCATTGAAAGAACAAATGTTGTATTGATTTATCGACGTATTAAAGATAAAAGTAAAAGTTTGATTCAAGATTCTGAAGCGATAAATACATCTGCAAGACTTTATTATGAAACAAAGTCAAAAGAGACAGAGCAATTCAAATATTTGGATAAATATAAACAAGATATTATTGATGCTATTGCTAGAGAAGGACGTGTTGATATACCTTATTATGGATTCAAGAAACTTGTAAAACTTTCATGTGGTACACCTCGCACAATATTACGTTTATTAAAAGCTGCATATAATACGCAATATTTTGAAAGTGGAAAAATTCCATTTGTAGAAAATCGCAAATTAACTGTTAAATCTCAAAAGGCTGCTATTGAAACGACTTATAATTGGTTTTTTGAGGAAAACAGGATACCTTCATCTAGTCAAAGTCGAGCTGTTGATGCTGTTGTGCGTTTAGGGAATTATCTGCAATCATTAAGATTTACAGATCTTCCACCGCAGTGCTCTATCAATATATTTTCGATATCAAAAGAGAGTATGTCAGAGAAAGCAAGGGAGGTCTTTGAATTATTAGAAAGGTATTCATATTTCGTTAAAACTGATGATAGAAGAGTAAAGAATTCCAACATAAAAAACTCTGTATATATGCTAAATTCTATTTTAATTCCCAAATGGGAATTGTCTTTGGCAAAAAGAGGACTAGTTGCTCTGTCTTCTGAAGATGCAGAAATGATTTTTAATCCAGAAAAGCATATGGATTATAAAGACTATATAAATAAAAAAGTAAAACAATACATATATCCGTTTAGTCAACAAGAGGAACAGGCCGACTTTTGGGGATTACAACTATTTTAATGAAATGAATTTTACATATTTATATAAGCACAGTTATTCCTCACTTGATGAACTATCTTCAATTGAGGAATATGACTATTACATATCTTCATTTATTAGTTCTGAACGAGTTATAGTTCCTCCGACCAAAATAAAAGCCAAAAAGAATATATGGATTGTAACCAAAGAAGAAGAGAATAATAAACTTTTAGAAGGTTATTGTAAGATTATCATTGATTCAGACGAGAATTACGATATTATGATGGAAATGGTCAATAATATCGATGTTAATGATAAAGAAATATGTATTGATGCCACAGGATTTCTAATTCCAGATTTGCTGTTTTTAATTAGATATCTAAACTTAAAAGGAGTTAATCATCTTGATATTATATATACAGAGCCTTTAAAATATAAAAAAGCTGAGGATACCCAGTTTTCTGATAACTTTTATGAGGTAAAACAGATTTATGGCATGTCTGGAGCTCATATTTCAAAAATGGATAATGATATGCTAATCATTGCTGCTGGATATGACCATAGTCGTATTGTTGATGTTGCTAATAAAAAGAAAACTGCAAAGAAGGTCCTGTTATATGGTTTCCCATCAATAAGTCCTGGGATGTTTCAAGAAAATGTATACAGGGCTTTTGGAGCTGAACCAGCATTAGGATCTGAATGTTTCAGAGATATGGATATGAATATATATGCACCAGCATATGACCCTTTTGTTACAGCTCAAATCATCAAAGAGTATGTACAAAATAATCCGTATACAAATTTGTATCTAGCCCCTTTATCAAGTAAGCCACAAGCGTTAGGTCTGGCACTATTCTTTTTATGGGAAAAAGGGTACCAAAAGAACATTAGTATCATATACCCGATGTGTAGAAATTATCTAACAGATAATTCTGAAGGAATTGCAAGAATATGGAGATATAGCTTTATACTTCCACCTCAAAGTTAAAAACTTTCGGCGTTCACCTTCAACAAATTGTTATCAGCCTATTGCATTCATACCATCTATCAAATCCTGATAGGTAGCCACTTTGTGGTACTTCACATTGGCAGTGGAGATGGAGTTAAAGAGTTTCTCGGTACAGACGATTTGGGCTCTTTCTATGGCAGACAAGTCCATTGATGACATTGAGCCTTTGGTTTTCGGCTAAGAAGATATGCTTGACCCCTTTCTTCATGACGATAGACTAATTGGGAATAAAGCAACTTACAAAGAATGGGAATATCGAGATTGAATAACCTATCACACAATTAGTTACTCTTAACTATCATAATTTATATTTGCAATATGTAGGATATATACTTTTGATACATACTTATTCTATACTTTTAAACTTAGTTTTAAGTTGATTGTAATCCAACACTAGAATTTTCAAATCTGAATCAATTGTATTGTAGTATTCTTGGATTTTTTTACTACTCCTATCAGTGAATTTCTCCAATACAAACACGAGAATTATATGTGGATTCTTTTGTAATATATTCTCTTTCAACTCCAAAACTTGATGATACGTCAAGAGAAGTCTATTGACAGAAATTACATCTCGTACATACTTACACTCAACAATGTGCGTATTGCCATCAATTACACCTATTGCGTCATAAGTATATCTTCCAATTTTTACTTCCTCGGCAAACTTTGTATTGTATATTGTATTCAATTCCTGTATTGCTAAATGAGCCGAGTTTTCTGCAGAATAAGCCAATGCACAAATATTTGATTTTTCGTTTTTAATCACTTCAGACGAATCATCTATATTTATGGGCTTTGTATCCTCGTAAATTGAATTCTCTGTGGCTTCTCTTATATATTTCGTCTTGCGTTCTGTATTTGTAAGTTTAATAAAATTAGCTTCATCTTTAAAATCTGTAGGACCGTATAATTTTTCATGGTGAAAACAAACTAATAATATAAAAACAACGAAAATTATTACAGGGAAGATAATAATAAACCAAATAAACGGAAGTCGTTCTTCAGCCCCATTCAGTTTATCTAATCCGATGGAAAATACAAGTCCTGCAATCAAATAACATATCGTGACAAATAACGCAATTACTCCAAGAGGGTTTCTTAAGAAATTCTTTATATTATCCTTGTTTAGCATAGTTTCTATATTCATTATTTTTTATGTTTTCTGCAAAATTACTTATAATTTCTCAAATCTGTTATTATCAATGAAGAATAATTATCTTTGCGGAAGTAGAACGATAATTTTATTAGTGAAATGAATATGAATAATATGCAAAAGACACCAGAACAACAGATAGATGAGGCTGTAGAAATCTCAAAGGCATTATTTTTACCAAATGCTAGGAACCCACACGAAGCAGAGAAAATTAAACGAAATATAGAATCCGCAGGAGATCATTTGAAGTCTTTAGCTGCTATCGTTAATGATGCAAATTTATTCAAGGCTCTATTCTATGAGATGATGTCAAAGATGAGATAACGGAATAGGCTGCGAGGTCGCAGCCTATTCCGTTATAAAGACTCTAATCATATTATTCTATCTCCAAGAACCCCATTTGGAAGGCGTCGGGGAAGATGAACTTCTTTTCACCGAGGGTAAATTTGATGTGGATAAACTTTTCGTTCTTGTTGATTTTTACAACGGTTCCTTTGCCAAACTTTTTATGAATGACAGTGTTATCAATACCGATTGTTTCTAATTTGGTTTCAAGGTCGTGCATTGTTTGTGACTCTAGCGATGGAGCAACAACCTCTGTTTGTATCACAGGCGGTACTTGAACGATTGGCTTTACCGATTCTGTTTTTATGGTAGGCTTACTATCCACCGGTTTTACCGCTTTGTTAGTGGCTTCAATAGGTTCGGCAACTCTTGAATACGAACTATAATCAATATCACTCATTGAGGCTTGCTGATTATAGAACAGTTTTTCATACTGAGTTTTGCGGATTGTGGTGTCCCAACCGCCGACTTCATCGTTTGTGTGTTTGTCGATACCAGTATAGGTGAGGCTTGCATCCTCGTAGCGTTTGAACTTGAAGATTGCATCGTTCATCAGTGGTGCGTTGAATACACCAAGTGAGCAGAGCATATTGAAGTCCTCGACACTCAAACCTGTAACCTTTTTGAAGAGTCCTGGCTCTAACTGCGTGATAACATCTTTTAGGCATCGTTCACGATAGTCGGTAAGGTACATAAATACAGGAATGCGTGTAGCAAACTTAATCAATTTCTCTTGAATCTGCTTACGTTTGCTCTTCATTTCTTTTTCCTCAGCAGAGATTTCTTTTTTCTCTTTTGGTGTTGGGTCGGGATTTTCCTTCTTAGCTTTCTTGACGGCTTCGGACTTATTGATGATGGTAGTAAGGTCGCTATTAAGGTTACGGAACCCCTCGATATTCATCAAAGCCTGCATTGCCTCTGGGCTTGCAAGCAGACGTTTCAGAGTATCATTATCCACATTGACAAGCAGAGCCGATTCCCATCGTTTGGCGAGTAATGTTGCCGATGTTCCAGCCAATGCAATATCGAGAATATCTTGTGCATCGACCTCTTTCATGCTACTGCCATCGTAAGCCAATACAGGTAGGAACTTAATAAACTCGCCTACCTTTGCTTCGGGATTGCTTTCGTTTATGTCAAGGCGGCAACTGTAATCGGAAATCTGACGCAGTGCTCTGTCAAGAGCAAAATCGAATACATAGCACTCATTCTTCATTATGGTGCGGCTTCCCTGTTCGTTCTTTACCTCCCAAGGACTCTGCACTCGGAATGCTGCTTGAAAATAAGTTTCGGGACTCTTCAAGTTGCGGAGCATAAAGATACCCGTCCAAGGCTTTACGGTTACGCCTGTCGTCAGTTTACCACAAGTGAGCGTAATGGTCTTTGTTTCCAACGGATCACCCATATTTGCTTGCACAGGGTGCAGTGCGTCAAGTCCGATGCCAGCTGCCGTTCCGGCACAAACTATCACCTTATAATCGTGATAGAATCTATTTTGCTTTTGAGCAAGTAGATTTGCCATCGCAAAGCACGATGCCACATTGGGTAGAAACCATAGTGTATGCGAAAGCACATTTAGTAGTCGTGTATCGCTAAATGGCATCGGAGGTCGCTTGTCCTGTCCGAGTTTCAAATCATCAACACTTGCTGGGAGATAACCACCACGAATAAGGTCAAGCCACTTTTGCACCTCATTCTCATATTTGAATCGGGCATTCTCGCCTTTACCCTCTGCTGCAAAGAATAGATTCAAGTCAAACTCATCAAATTCGCCTTGCTTTGCTACTTCTTGTATCTCATCGGGCATACGATAGGTAAGCATAACCATTCGGGGTAATGCTTGGTATGGATTGTTACCTCCTTTCCATTCTGCTTTTGCTCGTTGCTCATCACTATAAGTCCAGTTGAAGATTTGCTCCTCAATAAACTCTCCATTGTTTATGGCACGGAATGGTGTACCCGACAAGAAGAGATAATACCTTGTGGATATTGGCAACCACGATTCGTTGATAGCGTTATTTGCTTCGTCTTTCTTGTACTTTTCAGCATCGAAATCTACCGCACTCTCCTCATCTTCCTTCTCAAACAACTCTTTTGCTCGCTCTTTCCAAGCACCGAAATGGTACTCATCGAAAATAACCAAGTCCCAATTGGTTGCGTGGATAAATTCATTCTTGGTCTTGATACCGCCACTTTCGTTTGTGCCTAATAAGTCCTGGAACGAACCGAATACTACAATAGGTTTCGACTTATCTGCACGCTTAAACTCTTGGTCTATGTTCAGATTGTTGTTTCGAGCATCTTTATTAGAGATATATTGCCAACCTTCAAAGTCTATATGAGAAACAAGGTCTTCACGCCAAGCAGATTCTACAGCAGGTTTGAATGTGAGGATTAGGATACGCGACAGGCCCATCTTCTTTGCCAACTGATACGAAGCAAAGGTCTTTCCGAAGCGCATCTTGGCATTCCATAGGAATTTGGGTATGCGGTTAGGCTCTTCTTTCAGTGCTTGCTCAAAATAGGTTTTTGTTTGTTCTACTGCACGAAACTGTTCAGGGCGCATTGTAAAATTTTGTGTCCTGTTTTCTTCGTTTGCCACACCTGTGCGGAGTGACAATATAGCTGCCATAACATCCGCAACCGAACAACGGAACCACTCATCTGTCTTATCCAATGGATTTAGGCGAGAATGTCCTTTTCGTTCAAGAATACGATGCACATCCTTGTCAGTAAAGCAAGAGCCATCATTGCTCATTGCTGACTCCACCAATACAATTTCATAATTGACTTTGCTTGTATGCAACTGCTCATCTATACGCTCTTTAGCAGTACGGTCAGTGTAACCTACTTTTAGGAAACCTTTGTGAGAATTAACTCCGATCAACTTATAAGCATAGATAGTTGGAGTAACAGTAGGTCGTTGAGGAAAATAATTGTGTTCCATAATGTTACTCCATTGGTTTAATCATTGACTCGATAAGAGTTATCTCGTGTCCGGTCAATCCATATTTGGTGTAAAGTTTAGTATCTGTCCATCCTTCCGTAAAATCTTGGATAGGAACAAAACAAAAACTATTTTTAGTAATGTGAATAGAAGTTAGTGTTTGTAGCAATAGGAAGCGGAAAAATTTTGTTTTCACATAAGAAACAAGGTTGTCGGCCTCTATTTTATCTTCAAATGCTCCCAGAACAAGAAATGTTTCAGTACAAACATCATTGGGATTTAGCACTTTCAGGGATGAAACAATTTGATAATCTCCATCAGAACTTGGTTTATTACCACCAGACATAGCATAAGTAATAATAACCTTGTATTTATCTAAAATATTATCTCTATCAATGATTCCTTTTCTCGATATGTACTGAATACCACTGCTTGATAACATTGAAATCAAACCAGATGTTTTTGTGTCGCTTCCTTTGTAATTACTAGGCAATGAAAAACTATTTCTGGATTTCACCATCTCATCCATTGTTTTTGCTGGTACTTTTAGAACCTTCTGAATAATTTCTACAGACAAATTATCTCGAATAAACATTGGATACTCATTCAATGAACGAATCATTATTGACGCTTCCTTATTTCCTTTTATATTGAGAACCTGACAATTGCCATTATAGGATTTATCCCATAAGAAATAACACACGCCACCTGCGATGTTTACTCCAGGGAAACAATCACTGCTATTGTTAAAATCTACAAGTTGGCGAATGTGCTTATCATTTAGCATTTTCCTTCTAAAGTCATCCAATCCTTTACCTCCAGAATACCAACGAGCTGGGATAATCATTGTCAAATAATTAGGATTCAATTTTTGGGCTTGTTCAACAAAATAATGATATAAAGGTTTTGCACTAGCACCATTACCTCCGTCATTTAATTGATACGGCGGATTGCCTATAATCACATCGAATTTCATATTGAATACTTTCTTTACATCTAAATTATGGATAAACTGATAAGCGTGGGTTTCAAGGTCAGCACCACGGTCGTACTCACTCTGCGAAGCACCGCAATAGATACATTTGCCATCCTTCCAAGTGTGCTTGATGCGTTGGTAAATGATATTTCCTTGCGGTTTGTCTTCAGGGAACTGATAGGCAGAAAACTCACTGCTTGGGAACTTGCTGCAATAGACACTGCGGCGAGATAGCAAACTTGTAAGTTCCGTTATGGCAATGCCAAACAACTGCTTTGAGAAGATATGCTCTATACGCTTTTCAAGGTCAGGGATTTGCTGCTCAAGGCCTTTAATCAACCGCTTGGCTATTTCACGCAGAAAAACTCCACTCTTGCAACAAGGATCGAGGAATGTTGTATCGGGATTCTCGAACAACTCCTGTGGGAGCATATCTATTATTTTGTTCGCCAATTCAGGAGGGGTAAACACCTCGTCATTGCTAAGATTGGCTATACACGAAAGCACGTCAGGATTATAGACGCTCTTAAACAAACTATTCTCCATAATCTTGAACCTTTTTGTAGTGAGTAATATATCTTCTTAGGAATATTCCACCTTCTTCCTTTTGCTCCTCGGTGAGTGCGAATAGATTACCCTCACTGTTATCGTTGTAGAGAAGAAGGTCTGCCATTGTGTAGTCGGAACGCTGCATCTGAGTACCGCCGATTAGCGTCCATTCAGAAAAGACTATTGGTGCAGAAGTGTCTTTGCCCTCAGCATCGACACACATAAGAGTCAGAGCATTTCCGTTGATGATATTTCGGCTGATGATAAATTTGGCTGCTTGGCGTGCTTCGTCTGAAGTGTCCGATTTACAATGGTCGGTATATTCCTCATTCCAGATAGAGAATAGGCGTTCACGACAAGCTTCAACATTGTCGTTCATTATATCGACACCGTAGAGGCTACCAATAGCGACAATGGCTTGTTTTTCATAATCACGAGGACTCTTTTTGTATTTCCTGCGAAGTTCGGCAAGTTTGCGTTTGAGTATAACAGCTAAGAAATTGCCATCACCGGTTCCAAGAAACGGGAGTCTGGTCTCAAGCACTCATTTGCGACAAGGTCAAGCATAGCATTGACCTCACGCTCGGCAGTAAAGACCTCGCCCCGTTCGGCAACTCGCTCTTTAGATTTTATTTGACTCATATTCCATCTTCCTTTCTTCTCTATGTAAGAGATACTCCGAAAGACGGAACCTGCTGATTATTAGATGAAATTTCGTTTCGATTGTCTGTTTTTGCTAAACAACCGTACACAATTATATGGCTGTCAGGCTTTTTATTGGCTCTAAAATGGTGATAGTTGCTTTATTTTGCGTAATTTTGCAGTAAATTAAGTATCTCTTACATAGAGAGCAATCATTTTGCTAAACATCATCATTTCCTACAAATCCTTTAATATCTGAGCGTTTGCTCTATCAACTACGGCATTATCCAATGATGCAAGATAGATTTGCGTTGTCATTTCCGAGTCGTGTCCCATACCTTCGCTGATAACTGAAATGGGAATATTCTTGCTCTTAGCAATACTCGCCCACGAATGACGAGCTACATATAGGGTTAATGGAATGGATAGTCCGACCAACTTCGCAATCTCTTTCAGCGACTTATTGGTACGATAAAGCACATTCTTGTATTGGTTGCGGTTATCATATGGATATTGAAGGATAGGTAACAGATAAGGGTTGTAATAATCGCTATCGTACTTATCCACAATCTCCTGCATACATTTCTCCCAACGGATAAAGAGTTGTTGTCCCGTCTTGCGTCTGCGGTATGTGAGTATGCCATTCGATAGGTCTTTCTTCCTAAGGTATGCCATATCAATAAATGACATTCCACGAGTGTAGAATGAGAATAGGAACATATCCCTTGCAAAGCCCAATGATGGTTGCAGAGATAGATTAAGGTTTTTAATCTGCTTGATAGCCTTTAATGGAATGGCTCGCTTTACTGTCTTATCAATACCTGTATAAACGTGTTTGAATGGGTTTCGATTGGTGATTAGATCTTTTTCAACCGCACGATTATAGACAGCTCGGAGTATTCGCATATAGAACGAAGTGCTGTTCTTGGTCAGTCCTCTACCTCGTAAATAAGCCTCATACATCAACATTAAATCAGAATCAATATCTTCCAATAGCACATCCTTATCCTCTCTAAATTGAATAAAACTTTTAAGCGTACAACGGTATGTTTCCGATGTGCGTTGTTTGCCCATCTGTTGTAATTGAGCGATAACACTCTGCATAAAGTTAAACAATGATTGCTCATTGGATTGCTTCTGAAATGTAGAGATTATATCATCAGCGGTGTATCGCTGTCGCTTATTCTCCAATTGGTTGATGATAAATTGTAGTCGCTTAATGTCCCAATCAATACGCTCCTCAATAGATTGAAGATAGTTCTGTCGGTTGCTATTAGTTACGATTATTGCATTGTTGTCTTCGTTCCACTCGTGCATAAAGAGTCGGTAATCCGTCTTTAACTGACGGATTACACGATTCTGAATGATTTGATAATAGATTGTTCCCTCTTTATTTTCATTTGTCGAGGGTCTAAGCTTTACCTTGATACTTGCCATAGGCTCACGGTTTTGATTTCTTGTTTGGGTTATCCTTTGGCTGTTCCTGCTTTGCCTTTATGGATTTGGCTTTGCTCTCCTGTTCCTTTGCCGCTTGCTCTTTTAAGCGTGCTTGCTCGGCAAGGGCGGCTTGTTTGCGAACAGCCTCTTCGTAGGTCTCAACATCCTCATACATTTGCCCAATCTTTTGGGCATCTCTGTTGAGTTCAAATATGTCCTCCAATGTAGCAATCTGCTCTGCCGATGCATCGCCTTTCATCTTGATGTAGCGATATTTTAAGTCGTTGTCAATACGGTTTTGGTTAGG
>ENA-OOZG01002599-OOZG01002599.1-human-gut-metagenome-genome-assembly--contig:-NODE-2599-length-11099-cov-2.159363_pt1 | contig 11099 bp, 7 predicted proteins | sample MGYA00241706_ERZ501384 | MGnify/ENA primary metagenome ERZ501384 (study PRJEB25962, sample SAMEA2042742) | human gut metagenome | biome: human gut; feature: human-associated habitat; material: faeces... | reverse complement strand
TTTATCTTCTACAGAAAGCTATCATACTATGATATCCTTCCTAGAATATAAAATAAAAAAAGATTAAAAAAAATTTTCCGGCAAATGCGGTTTTTTTTTTAATCTATTATTATTTTAACACTTGCCTTTTTATTTGGCAAGTGTTTTTCTTTTTATTTTATTTTTTTGTTACAATTTTGTTACAATTTACATCAGTCCATTAAATGTAACTTATTGTTTCCCAACTCCATATTGTTTATATAACCATGATGTATAATCAAATGGTGTTAAAGTATCTGGCATACCATAATCAACTCCGTATGTTTCAACTTTTATAGATGTAACTTTTGGTGGATTTACTGGTGTACTAACTTCTGCATTTTCTTTATTTTCTTGTCCTTCAGCAGCTTTAACTTCAACATTTTCAATTTGATGTACAACATCTAGGCCTTCTATAACTTTACCAAATGCAGCATAATAACCATTTAAACTTGTATTTTCTTTAGTCATTATAAAAAATTGTGAACATCCTGAGTTATAAGATTCTTCTTTTAAACTTGAAGAATATTGTGTATAATCAGCTCTAGCCATTGCAACTGTTCCTTCTTCAAATTTTATTGTATTTGTAACTCCATTTGATAGAAATTCACCTTTTATTGAATAATCTTTATCTTCTCCACCATCTTTTAAATCACTCAATTTAGCACCTGTTGTTCCATCTCCATCTTTTGAACCAGTTTGAATCATAAAATCTTTTACTATTCTGTGGAATGTTGTTCCATCATAAAATCCTCTATTTGCTAATGTTATAAAGTTTGCTACCGCTTCTGGTGCTTGGTCTGGATATAATTCCATTTTAATTGTTCCAAAGTTTTCTACTTCCATTGTTGCTACTGGATTTTGACTTTTGAATGTTACTTTTTTATAATATCCAAATCCAACAACTCCTATTAATACTATTATAGCTATCATTGCTACTATCCAAATAATTTTTCCTACGTTTTTCATTTTTTACTTCTTTCTCCCTTCGCTTTTTTATTTTATTCGAACATGAATTGTTCTTGCATTCTTCTTAAAGACTGCCTAATTGTCCTTGCTCTAACTTCACCAATTCCATCTACCTCGTCCAAACTTTCTATATCAGCTGCAAGTACATGTTGAAATGATTTAAATGATGATACTAAGTTTTCAACTATATTTGATGGCATTCGTGGTATCTTATTAAGTATTCTGTATCCTCTTGTATATACACCAACTTCGTCGTAATTGTCAAATGTTTCATATCCTAATAATTTTGCAACTGTATTTTCTCTAGTCATTTCTTCATATTGCATTTTTGACAATTCTTCTATTACTTTTTCTGGTGTTTTCTTTTTTCTCGAAGATTTTGTTTGGACTATATAATCTTTTATGATTAGTTCTTCTTCTTTTTCTAGTCCACCCATAAGTTCCTGTAATTGCATACTTACAAGTCTTCCATCAACACCTAATTCGTAAATTTGATTTTTTATTTCGTCTGCTATTTTTCTTACTCTTTCAGCTCTTTGTATTACATCAATTACATTTTTTAGTGTTACTATGTCATTGAATTCATATTCATTTAAGATTGAAAGTCTATTATCAAATACTTTTCTATATCTTTCAAGTGTTTGAATTCCTTGATTTGCTTTATTTAATACTGCGTTTGTGTCTTCTAGTATATATCTAAAATCTCCTTTGAATATTGTGATAATATTTCTTCTTTGAGATATACTTATTACTAGTTCCCCTGTTTGTTTTGCTGTTCTTTCTGCTGTTCTATGTCTTGTTCCTGTTTCTTGTGTTAATATTTTTGGTGATGGTATTATTTGTGTATTTGCTAAAAGAATTCGTTTTAAATCTTTGCTTAATACTATTGCTCCATCCATTTTAGCAAGCTCATATAGTCTAGCAGGAGTATACTCCTCATCAATTCTAAAGCCTCCATCTACTAAATCTAAGACTTCTTTTGTATCTCCTATTATAATTAAAGCACCTGTTTTTGCTTTTAATATGTTGTCTAGACCTTCTCTAAATAAAGTACCTGGAGCTATAATCTTAAGTATATTGATTAGTTCTTCATCATTTTTTGTTTTCTCTGCCAAACTATCACCTCTTTAATTCTAAGCATCTCATCGCTTCCGAAATATTTTGCACACCTATTATATCTAATTTGTATGTATCTTTCAATAGTTTTTTATTGCTTTCTGGAATTATACATTTTTTAAATCCTAGTTTTTCTGCTTCTTTTATTCTTTTTTCTATTTGATTTACACTTCTTACTTCTCCTGTTAGTCCAACTTCTCCTATTGCAATTACATCATTTGGTATTGGTATATTTTTAAAACTAGAACTTACTGCAAGAATTATGCCTAAATCTAAAGCTGGTTCATTTATTTTTATTCCTCCAACTATATTTAAATATACATCTTGATTTCCAAGTGGCAGTCCTGTTCTTTTTTCTAATACTGCAATTAATAATGTTAATCTATTATAATCTATACCATTCGCAGTTCTCCTTGGCATTCCAAATACACTTGTAGCCGTTAATGCTTGTAATTCTACAAGTATTGGTCTTGTACCTTCTATGCTTGCTACAACAATTGAGCCTGCTACATTTTCATTTTTCTCTGATAATAGTACAGATGAGGGATTGTCAATTTCGCACATACCTATATCATTCATCTCAAACATTCCAATTTCATTTGTTGAACCAAATCTGTTTTTTACTCCTCTTAAAATTCTATAAGCAAAATATCTTTCTCCTTCTAGGTATAGAACTGTATCGACCATATGCTCTAAAACTCTTGGCCCAGCTATATTACCATCTTTTGTAACATGTCCAATTATTATTGTTGTAATTTCTTCCTGTTTACACATTTTCATTATTCTTGCTGTTATCTCTCTTACTTGGCTAACGCTACCAGGTCCTGAAGTTATTTCATCTGAATACATTGTTTGTATAGAATCTATTATAACCAATTTTGGATTTGTTTTTAATATTGCATCTTCTATTACATCTATATCTGTTTCTCCTAAAAATACAATATCATTGTTTTTTATTCCTAATCTATCTGCCCTTATTTTTATTTGTTGAGCAGACTCTTCTCCTGATACATATAAAACTTGTCCTTCCCCTTTAATTTTATCGCATATTTGCAGAATTAAAGTAGACTTACCAATACCAGGTTCTCCTCCAAGTAAAGTTAGGGAGCCTTTAACAAGTCCCCCTCCTAATACTCTATCTAGTTCATCAAATCCTGTTTTTGTTCTAACGATATCTTGTTTCTTTACATCGTCTAATTTTACTGTTGTCGCTGTTTTTTTGCTAGCTGATTTTCCACTAGATTTTAAATTAATTTTTTCTTCATAACAAGTATTCCATTCATTGCATGCTGGACATCTTCCAAACCATTTAGAAGATTCATTTCCACAATTGCTACAAACAAATACTGTACTTGGTTTTGCCATACAATTCTCCTTTAATTAAAATATTAATCACATTTCTAAACAAATCAAAATTAATAGATTGTGCATTTTGCCAAGATACTGATTTTCATTTTTTTTATTTGTATAGTTTTTGCAATACATCAATAAACATCGCATGTGACCATCCTAATCCTATTACCCATTTTGCTTGCATTGTGCTATTGTCTATTTGTTCTGCCAAATATCCATGTTCTGTTGCTGTTTTTACAACAAACTCAAAACATTCTCTTGCTTTCTTTTTATTTCCTGCTTCTAAGCAATATTCTGCCATCCATAAGTTTGCTATTACCCATGGATTTCCTCCCGCATAGTTATCTCCTTCATATCTTAAATAGCCACCTGTATATGTTCTTAATGTTAGTTCTATTCTTTCTAATGTGTTTAGCATTTTCTTTTCTTTTGGTGCTATTACTTTAAATGGTGTAACTAATCCTAGTAAACTTATATCCATTTTTTGATCTTTATTTCTTATAAATGTTTTTTTGTTGTTATCATATAAATTTTTTAATATGTAGTTTTTAATTTCTACTAGATATTTTCTTAATATTTGTAATTCCTTTTCAATTTTTTCTATTTTTAATCTATTTTTTTCGAACTCTGGTTTTACTATTTCATATATTTTTATCATTGCATCAAAACTTGAAAAGATTGTTGCAAGTGAATATGTGTGTATTCCCTCGTTTTCTTCCCACAAATCATAGCTTTTATATTCTTCTTCTTTTTCATCTAAAACATTTTGTACATATTTCTTTAAGAATTTTATAGCACTTTCACTCATTCTTAACGTATCTTTTAAGAATTTGGTGTTTTTTGTATGTTCATAATGATTATAAATTCCATATACTACGCTTGCTGTTTCATCTATTTGATATCCCCAGCAAGGAGCTAAACTTCCATCTGTATAAAATCTTTGCTCCCACATTCCATTTTTGCTTTGTGTCATTTTGCAAAATGTTTTGTAGTATTTTTCTGTTTCTTTTGTCATTCCTAATATATCTAATGAATTTGTTATAAATATTGCATCTCTTGGCCAACAATAAGAGTATCTTCCGCATTTTGTACGGTTTTCATCTATCTCTACTGCTGCTGATATTCCTCCTGTTAGTTCGTTTGTAAGTAATGGATAAAGTAATATTGTTCTTTTATATATTTTTTCTAGTTTTTTCATGTATTTAGTATTAGATTCTGGAAGTTTTATTGTATCATGTTCTTTTACATATTTTTCCCAATGTTTCTTTGCTTTGTCTAATTCCTTTTTTACATCTATATTTTTTGCTTCTGCAATTTTTGTTTCTATTTCTTTTATTGATGAACCTTGAGAAACTGTTATATATATATATAATTCTTTTTCTTCATTTGGTTTTAGTGTTCCTAAGTCATAGCAAATACTTGAATCATTTGACATTCCTATATAATCTTTATCCCAAATTACACCGTTTTCTATGTTAGCTTCATTATTATTTATTTGTGAAGCTTTGACTTTATTATTTGAGCAAATAGAAAATGTATAATCATGCATATATTGAACTAGGCTGTCATTAACATAGTAGCCACTTACTTGATTATTGTCATTTGTAAGTAAAGCAGAATGTATTATAAAGCTTACATTTAAATCTATATTGTTTTGGTTTTTGAATTTATATTTTTTTACAATTACATTTTTATTTATACATACAAAATCTGTTTGTAAAATATTTAATTCAAAATATGTATTTAATATTTTTGTGTTTAATATATTTGTATTTTCTGTAAAATATTGCTCATATTGATTATTTATGTCATCATGTAAATAAATCATGTTTGAATCATTTATTTTTACTCCTGTATGAAAATAATCTACAAATTGCCTGTAATCCGTGTTTGGGTAAAATACTCTCAATAATTCTCCTTTTTTTGTATAACTTGCTGTTATTTCTTTATTACCTATAATTGCATCATTATAATATTTTTCCATTTGTATCTCCTTCAAAATTATTCAGGGCAGACAAAGGTTCTGCCCCTACGTTTATTGTAATTATGAAATTGTTTTTACTATTTGTTGTTCTAATTCTTTTATCTTTTCGTTTATTGCCATTATTTCTTCGTCTTTTTTATCCTCATCAAATATATCATCTTTTATCATAGAACTCATGTCTTCTAATTCTTCTTTTAATGTAGATAATCTATCTATTACTTCTAATCTTAAATATCTATGTTTATCATACATATTAACTTTTGATTCTACTGATATTTTATCATCTAGTTTATAGTCTTCACCATAATCTGGTATGGTTACTGGTATTTCTGTTGTTTCCATTAGTTTTTGTTTTAATATCTTTTGTCCTTCTGGTTCTCCATGTACTAAGAATATGTGCTTTGGTTTTGTTATAAATGAATATACAAAGTTTAAAAGTCCTTCTTGGTCTGCGTGTCCTGAATATCCTTCTATGTACTCTATTCTAGCATTTACAGCTACTTCTTCTCCAAATATTTTTACTTTCTTTTCTCCTGCAACAAGCTTTGCTCCCAATGTTCCTGGTGCTTGATAACCAACAAATAATATTGTGCTATTTGGATTCCATAAATTATGTTTTAAGTGATGTTTTATTCTTCCTACTTCGCACATACCACTAGCTGATATTATTATTGATGGTGTTTTATTTTCATTCAATGCTTTTGATTCTTCTGCTGTTTGTGTAAATTGTAGCCCTGGGAACTCTAATGGATTATCTCCACTTTCTATTTGTTTTCTTACATCCTCATCAAATAATTCTGTATTTTGTCTAAATATTTGTGTTGCAGATATTGCAAGTGGGCTATCTACATATACTGGCACTTTCATTAATTTATCATATTTTTCTAAGAATTCCTTATCTGTTCTATGTTCTTTTAAATTGTTTAACTCATACAAAATTTCTTGTGTTCTTCCTACTGCAAATGATGGTATTACAACATTTCCACCTTTATCTAATGTTTCTGCTACTATATTCAAAAACATTTCTGCTTTTTGGTCGTTCCTTATATGAAGTCTTCCTCCATATGTTGATTCCATAACTAAGTAATCTGCTGTTTCTATCATTGTTGGAGAATCTAAAAGTGGCATATCACTGTTGCCTAAGTCACCTGAGAATACTACTTTCTTTTCTTCTCCATTTTCATTTACCCATATTTCAATAATACTAGACCCAAGCATGTGTCCTGCATCATTAAATCTAACATGTATTTCTGGTGATAACTCAATTATTTCATCATATTTTACTGGTTTAAATATTTTTAAACAATCTATTGCATCTTGTGCTGTATATAGTGGTGGTAGTTCTGGAAGTCCTTTTCTTTTTCTTTTTCTGTTTTGCCACTCATTTTCTTGTTCTTGAATGTGTCCACTATCTGGAAGCATTATTGAACATAAATCACATGTTGCTTTTGTTGCAATTACTGGATTTCTATATCCTTCTACATATAATTTTGGAATTCTTCCAGAGTGATCTATATGTGCATGTGTAAGTAATAGATAATCTATGTCACTTACGTTGTATGCAAAGTCCTCATAATTTTCCCTTTCTTCTGCTGCTTTTCCTTGATAAAGTCCACAGTCAATTAAAATTCTTTTTCCTGCTCCTTCTAATAAAAAGTTTGAACCTGTAACAGTTTTTGTTGCTCCTAAAAAAGTAATATTCATAAACTTCGCTCCTTCATATAAATAATTTAGTTTTTTTATTTAATTTTATATTAAAATCTTCATTAGTTTCATATTGTAAGATTCCCGCTATTGCATTATCGTCATATACCTTTAAAATGAATTTATCATTGTTTTTTTGAGCTTCTAAAATCATATCTTCTAAATCAATTATTCTATATTTTAATATGTCTGATGTTATTTCATAATTTTTCTCAACGTTATTACATAATATATTTATTGCTCGTAAATTGCAAGCTTTTGTTATTAAATATTTTTCTGTTCTTTTAATTTCTGTTTTTAAATCTTTAATATCTTTTATTTCTTCTGTTTTATTTATTGGTATTAGCTTATAATATCTAAACACATATATTTTTTCTATAATTTCTTTTTTATTTTCTATATTTTTTAGTGTTTTGTTAAATGCTTTCAAAAAGCTCTTTTGTAAGTTTATTAATTCATTAAATATTTTTTCTTCATTGTACTGATTTAAGTCTAATTCTTCAAATAGCTTAACATTTTCATTTAATTTTAACTTCATTTGAACATAGGTAAATGGTTCCATTAATTTACTACATTTTTTTAATTTTATTAATAATTTTTCTCTTCTGTTTTGAAGTAATTCCGTATATTCGCTAAGGCTAAATATCTTTTTTTCTCTTCTTAAATTTCCTTGCATAAATTCTTTTCTTAGTATTTGAGTGTCATTCATTATTTCGTCAATTCTTTTTATTTCTTTACCTATTTTTTTCTTTTCAGTGTCTAATTCTTGCAAATATTGTTCTTTGTTACTTATTTTCTCTAAGTCTTTTTTCATTATATTTTCTATTTTTATAAAGTCTTTTAATTTTTTATTATCACTCTTTATTTCTTCTAGAATGCTTATTTTATATATATCATTCAAAATTTTTTGAGCTAATTCTTCTCCGTAATTTAATTTTAGCTTTAATTCTAATTCTTCTATAAAATCTAATTCTTTACTTTTATTTATTTGTTCTTGCAAGAATTCATTTCCAACTAATATTTTTATATTTTGATATACTATGTTGCATATATAGTTTTCGATTTCTTCTGTCACTACATTCCACGACCATCCATCAAAATCTCTTACTATTTCTTCTTCATCAACTATTTTGCCTTTGCTTAGTAATTTTTCTAATGGTCTCTTTAAAAAACCGTATTTTGCTTTAATACTCACTCTATTTTTTATTAAATTATACAGTCCATAGCAAACTGTTTTTTCATTAGGATATGAAATTATTTTATTTTCTTCTGCAATAAACTTTTTATCTCCTAATTTGGTTTCTTCATTCAACCTTGGTTTTACTAGTTCTATCTCATCACAGTCTTCTTTTATTATTTTTAGCATTTCTTCTAGCATATCTTTCTTGCTATTTGTGTAAACTTTTACTTTGTTATAATCATCATATGCTGTTTCCATTTTATACAAAATATTAAGAAGGATATTTTTAGTACCTTCAGAAAAAGATTTTTTTTCTAATATTTTTTCTAACTCATTATTATAGTCTCTTATATTTAATTTAGAAAAAATCTCTTCTCTTCCCAAGATACTTATACCCTTCTTTCGTTAATATTTATTCTTCTGATTCTGTCTCTGGTCCTACAGGTTTTGCCATTTTCAATTCTTGCCATTGTTCTTTTGAAACTAATACTTGTCTAGGTTTACTTCCTTCATATCCAGAAATTATTCCTCTTGCCTCCATTTGGTCTATAATTCTTCCTGCTCTCGCATATCCTACTTTAAATCTTCTTTGAATAAATGATGCTGATGCTTGTCCTAAGTCAACAACTGTATCAATTGCCTCCATTAAAAATGGATCTGTTTCATCATCATCTTGTTCATCTAGTTCTTTATCTGTGCTATTTGCTCTTTCTATTTTTTCCAATACATCTTCACTATATGTAGGTCCACCGTTTTCCTTTAAAAAACTTACTATTTTTTCTACTTCGCTGTCAGATACAAATGCTCCCTGAATTCTTATTGGTTTTAAAACTCCTGTTGGGAAAAATAGCATATCTCCTTTTCCAAGTAGCTTTTCTGCTCCCGCAGAATCCAAAATAGTTCTTGAATCTACTTGTGATGTTACTGCGAAAGAAATTCTACTTGCTATGTTTGCTTTAATAATACCTGTAATTACATCTACAGAAGGTCTTTGTGTTGCAATTACTAAATGCATTCCAGCCGCCCTTGCCATTTGTGCTAATCTACATATAGCATCTTCTACATCATTTTTTGCCACCATCATTAAATCTGCAAGCTCATCTATTATTATTACTATTTGTGGCAACTTTCCTTCTGCTCCCTCTTTTTCTAGAGCCTCATTATATCCTGCTATATCTCTAACATTTTTTTCTGCAAACAAGTGATATCTATTTACCATTTCTTGAACAGCCCAAGCAAGTGCTCCTGCTGCTTTTTTAGGGTCTGTTACAACTGGTATTAATAAGTGTGGTATTCCATTATATACAGAAAGTTCAACAACTTTTGGGTCAACCATTACAAGTTTTACTTCACTTGGTTTAGCTTTATATATTATACTTGTAATTAATGTATTTATGCAAACACTCTTACCAGATCCAGTACTTCCTGCTATTAAAACGTGTGGCATTTTTGCTATATCTGTAACGATTGCTTCTCCTGCTGCATTTTTTCCTAGTGCAAATGATAGTTTAGATTTTGCATTTTTAAACTCGTTGCTATCTATAATATCTCTTAAATGTACAACTTCTTTTTCCTTATTTGGTATTTCTATCCCTACTGCTTGTTTCCCTGGAATTGGTGCTTCAATTCTTATTGTTTCTGCTGCAAGGCTAAGTGCAATGTCATCTGCCAAATTTGCTATTTTGCTAACTCTAACTCCTTCTGCTGGTTTTAATTCATATCTTGTTATTGTTGGTCCAACAGACACATTTTCTACTTTTGCAGATACTCCAAAACTATATAGAGTTTTTTGTAATTTATTTGCTGTATCTGTTACAGCCTTTTTTCCCATTTTTGTTGCAGTTTTACCAGGTGTTAGAAATTCTACCGGTGGGAATTCATAATTTTCATCTTCAACAGTTAGAGCATGCTCTAGTGTTAAAATTTCTTTTGATTTATCTTCTTTTATTTCTTCTTGTTTTTTAAATAATGATGTTTGTTCTTCATTATTATTTGCCATTTTTATATTTATTTGATCTTCTGTTACTATATTATCTTCTGGCATTATTTTTGATTTTTTCTTTTTTTCTTCTTTTTCTTTTGGAATTACTTCTTTATCTGCTCTTAGTTTCCTTTGTTCTATTCTTTGCGCTTTTGCTTCTTGTTTCTTTTCGTTTCTAGTTTCAATATATTCTTTTAATAATTCAGCTGGCTTTATTCCAAATAAAAAGATTGAATCTATTATAGCTATTCCTATTGCAATTATTACTGTTCCAATTTTTCCAACTAAGTTTATTAATCCTATTGCACAAATTGCTCCTACTGCTCCACCGCCAATATTTTTACTACCATTATAGTATGCTTGTTTAATAGCTTCTTCGAAGCCATTTGCCGTGCTAAGTTTTCCTTGTGAAATCTGAATTACTGTAATAATTGTTGTAATACATAATAAAAAAACTGCATATTGCAATATTTTTTTCATAAAATTGTCTTTATCTTCATCGCATGCCAAAAAAATAGCAATTGCAAATGTTCCTACTGGAATAATGTATTTTATCCAACCCATTATTCCTCCTAAAATTGGGCTTAATGTTTGCCCTATATATCCAGCTTTTGTGTATATTAATATTGTTAGTAAAATGCTTGCAATAATTAATGTAACAACTTGTAAATCTAACATTGTTCTGTTTTTCTTTTTACTTCTTTTTCCTCTTGACATATTTTCTCCTTTTATTAATTGGACTCTCTATAAATTGGAATTTGTGTGAGGGGGAATTCTAGGGACTGTCCCTTAAA